>Ga0255208_1000075_pt1 | contig 26632 bp, 21 predicted proteins | sample Miss_Miss_RepB_8_FD_183623 | JGI IMG/M metagenome (GOLD analysis project Ga0255208, IMG submission 183623) | Freshwater microbial communities from Mississippi River, Louisiana, United States - Miss_Miss_RepB_8d | ecosystem: Environmental > Aquatic > Freshwater > River | place: USA: Louisiana...
GCGATCTATATAATATATAGGGATCTGGTCCCCTGGGTCAAGTTGTAACTGAACTCTGGAGGGAAATCGCAGCAAAAACGCCTAGCAACGCTAAAAAGCCATGGAAGTCGACTTTATCGTGGAGAAAAAGAATACTTACGAGTATAATCCCATTACTGAGGGTTGGGAAACTATTCCTATGGTGAGAACCATTGAAATTATCGATCTTTGTGGCGTAAAACGCACGCGCGCGAATCCTCTTGGCCACAGTCGCAGTTCTGAATGGAAAATCGATGAAGAAGAGCTTCAAAAACGCAAAAGAATCAAAATGGATCGTAAAGATCGAATGTTTTCCAAGTTTGCCACGCTAAATCGCATGTTTAACCAAGAAGAACCGAAACATGTGTACAATTACACCAAATCACAGTTTGAAGTCAATTTGCACAAGGATTTTAAGCCCAATTGGTACGTTCGTGCAAATTATGATGATTTACTTTTGTTTAGAAAGCTAAATCGCATGGAAACAAAGGTTTTTCTTTGGAAAATCATCAAGATTTACTGCCGCGCGAAGATTGAGGCCTTTGTTTACCGCCATATCGTCGAGAAATACGTGAAAAAGCGTGATATGATGAAGATCTGTCGCAAAAACAATGTTCCACTTGATTTGCAACTTGTTATCTTTGAGTTCGCTGGACTTGATGTGTAAATTTAATGAAATGTCTTTGCTTTTTCAATGTTTTTGACATTTAACTCGAGTAATATTAATTAATAATGATTAAAATGATGTTAAATTCATTACTATAGTAAAATAATCACATTATAAAATGATAAAATCGATTTTAATATGAATTAAAATCTTGAATCGGTGTCAGGCACAGAGTTTTCATCGAGCCAGCGCTTGAAAACAAGTTTGTTGCCCCATGGAGTGTTAGGAATGCGCAAATTATCATCGAAGATGGTGTCAATGACATTCTGTGTGATAAATCTTTCCATTATTACCTCTTGTGTAGCCCAAAATACTGGATGTTGCTCTCCACGGTTGCTCACGAGCAAAAATAGTGTGAAATTGTCAGCAATTCGGCGAAATTCTTCGTGAAAACTGTCGTAGATGTATGCTCTACGCTTTTGATCGTAGTTTCTGGCTTCCATGGTCGAAAAAAAGCGCGACCACATAGCTCCGCGCATTTCATTCAGCAATCGAAAGTTTTCCCTGAAGAAAACAGCGAATTCGCGGAAACCTTCGTCAATTTGACGATCTGTACCCCAAATGTACCTCTCTCTGTTGTATTTGAAGGCTCTTTCCATGGAGTTAGTGTTCATATTCACGGTTAAAACGAGAAAATCAAGTTTTTGTGTTTTTTCCTCCACAGTTGACATTCAATTTGACCTCGGAACAAAAATCCAACCAAATTTTGGCCATTCAAATTTTGAATAACCAAATTTTGGTAATTTGAATTACCAAATTTTGTTGATTTGAATTACCAAATTTTGGCTATTGAAATATGGAATTACCAAATTTTGTAACAAATTTTCGTAGGAAATAACAAATTTTGTTATGATTATTTGGTATAGAAAAACACAATAAAAAGACGTTTTTACTCAACATGGACGACGATTTTCCTGATATTGAGGCTTGTTTAGAGAGCTTCGATCAATATAATTTCAATTCGTATAACTTTGACGATGATTCCACTCAAAATCACTCAGAAGAGCACATTGAAAATGTGTTTAAAGTTCAAAGCGATGAGAATTGCATACAAATTGTTCCAACTTTTGTGCCCATCGATGTTACAGTGCAAGAATCTTGCAAGAGAACTAGAAATCGAGGTCCTCCTAGTGCTGCACTTAAAGCTGAGCAAAACAAGATCAGGCAACAACGTTTGAGAGATCGTCGTAATCAACAGATTGAGCAAATGCAAGCCAATATCAATTTTTTGTATGGAGAGGTACAAAGATTGACTCAAGAAGTGAACTACCTCCGTACCCAGATTCCTACCAACAATTTAAACTAGCGTTACGTAACGCGTTAGTCACGTTAATTGAAAACATTTTGCTTATCTTTTTTCACACAATCAAAATTAGTAATTAACTAAGATTTCATTTGATTACCAACAAGCTCTCTTCTCTTGTGTTACCACAATGGCTAATGAACTCCTCCAATCATTCGGATTCAGATCTACCAAGTCTGCGTTCATCTGCATTGAGCCAGCAAAGCTCGCAAAAGGAATTGAAGACAATCTCGTCGAGCTCCGCATTGAACCCAAAACCACAAGGAACTCTAGAAGAATCTACCACATTGATGCCAGGATCCGTGGCACCAGCTCGTACAGACGTCTCTACTTGGCTATGCCTCTTGGCAGTGATATTAGCCGTGTTGATGGTGAGCAGTCAAGTGTCCACTGGCATATCCAGGATGATGGTTCAGCTGATGTCATTGCTTGGATTTCAGCAGTAGAGTTCATCATGGAGAAAGTTCGAGCTGTCATGGAGGATCTGGATAAGGCAAATACTGATACTCAGGCAAATCATCAGTATGCTAAGGGTAACATCATTAAGCCTGGTCGCATTATCATCATGAAGGAACCTAAGGATTTTAAAACCGAAGAGTTTACTCGCTTGCAAGAGGCTAGAGGATCTCACTTGATTGCTTGCATCGCCTATGTCTACGAGAACTTTGTTGATGAGAAGAATGTTACTTTTTACGGTCCTACATTTGAAATTGGTCGCTACCCATTGACTGTCGACGTGAAGGAGGACAAACGAAAGAAGCGCAAGATTGAAGATGTCTCGTCTGCACAGCCCGAATCAGAAGATGCTTAATTGTGTTGACATTTTTTAACTATGTAAAGATGTAGATTATTTTTAATTGAACTTTACTATTAATTAATCATCAAGTTTATTTAGCAAAAATTTTGATAATTTTAAGCAAAATAAGTGTGCCTTCCTCTTGTTCTTCTTCGCATAGCTCGAAGCTTTGCCATAATGCATTTTGCGTGTCTGGTTCCTTTTTTTGGTACTCTGCAACCCATATTTATTGATAACCACTCGTTATTTTTAATATGAAGCAGCGACCACCCATTTTATAAACTTAACTATTTTGTTTTATCGTGACTAACGCGTTAGTAACGCTTTATTTTACATCCTCATAATCGTACTTTATAATGGCTCCTAAGAAGAAGTCTAGACCTCGATTGACTCCGCAAGCTCCACCACTTCGATTTACAGGTCAATCGCAACCTAGAGTACCATGGTGGGAAAGGGTTCGCGCAAGACAAATGGGATTACCTGATCCACCTGAAATTGTACCTGCAATAGAACCTGTAAACAATTTTATTGAGGTTGATAATAATGCTCGTAATGCTGATCCTATTGAGTTCTATGTGAATGAGGATTTAGAAGGTGCAATAGGTCCAGAAGACAACCTGAATCAAATGGAACCTGCAGCAATTGGTAGACTTAACTTTGAAACAGCATTAATGGAAGCTATAGATGTATCGAATACATGGCCTGACCATAGAATGGCTAGTTGGTGTAGACAGATTGATTCACGACAAGCAGCTCAAGTGATTAATGAATCAAATGCAATACCACAGACTCGACTACCAATCATATCATCAACTGGTCGAATGGTTTTATGGTATAATGCATTAAGTATGCAGGCTATACCCCCTTTACGCTTTCAATTGCTATATATGTATTACAAACTTATAAGGCGAAATATTAAAGTTATGGAAGCAAGGTATAATATGTCTGTTGATGATATGCTTTTAGCTATTGAGAATTGTGAAATATCCTACCGTGATATGGATGGTATTCTCCCTGCAAACAATCAAGGTAACTCTGCTAGATCTAGAATATCAATGAGTGCAGTTAAAAGGATATCTATGGAGCCATATCCAACGAGAGCAGTTCTACCTACTCTTATGAGATTAATACTACGTTTGGAACTGCCCTATGAAAGTGATTTTAGTTTACTTGAATATTTAGAATATGCTGGAGCTGTTACAAATGGTATGATACTGGAAACGGATGCAATATGTGCATTTACCAGTATTTCAGGATATACACGCGCTTTGTTTTCAGTATACGAGACTGATCATGGTGGTGAAAGATATGTTTTGCAAAATGGTGTGTATAGAATAGGAGGTGTACGTAAACTTATTTACAGGGGCTCAGATTCTATTTTAAGTACAGTCGTTCGAGAGAATGCTAGAGGTGTAGGTTCTAATCCATATCTAGATGGAGGGAATTGTTTTATTAGAGCATTTTTGCACTCTCAATGTCGACAATGGGATATTGAGAATAGGCATGTGAAATCGATTACAAATCTTTCGAATGGTATATCGGTGCCACTACCTCAGGATTTTCTATCAGACAATCCCATACCTGTTGATAATCCTTATTTTGAAGATGATTCAGTGATTTTGTTTAGTATACCCATTGGATATACTAATGATAAATGGGAATCAGCAGCAATATATTTGCATCGTTATGTTGAGTACTTATTTGTGGGTGAAGTTGATAGAGGATCATTGGAAGGTACTCCTCAGCTTTATTCAAACATATTCCAAGTTTGCATACATTTATTTGAAGTTGGTAGTCAAGTACGTAAAGATGTTTATGTACCTTGTGATTTCAAAGACAGAGATTTGTCAGTACTTTCTGAACTTCGCCATATCTATATTTATCGTGATAATCATCACATATTTCCTATCAAGGATATTCTTGGCTTTTTTGGTACAGAAGCAGATTTCAAAGTAAAAGCTCTGTGTGATATGTGTCAAAGACAGTATAAAAACACATTTTGCAGAACTAAATCGCATGTTGATCAGTGTCTCGAGGATAGTTCTTTTGAAAGCAAACATGTACACGAATTTCTCCAACTATTTGTACCTACTAATTTTTATGAGCAGTACAGTGTAACTTGTGTACCTGGTACAAAGGATATTGTAGGAGTTTATTGCTTTGAGGGTAGACATTGGACAGATGGTAGTTGTGATCATGATACTGAGAGAAGAAAGACTAGTCGATGTTATAAGTGCAACATATGCAGAGTTACTGGTCCTATTGATATTTTTGCTCATAATCATACTTGCAAAATGACTAAACCAGATCCAATACCAGTAATAGCTAATGAAAGACTTTTTGCACTTGATATAGAATCAAAACAAATTCCAGATTCATCTGGTAAACTAGTTCATCGATGCGTACTTATTTGTATCAAACCTTTATACAGTGATGAAGTTTATAGATATACAACATTCGAAGAGTTTTTAACATTTTGTATGTCAAGCGAGCTAAATAGATTTCGTAATGGAGTTTTTATCGCTCACAATGGTGGTGGTTATGATTACCAATTTCTAATAACTGAGCTAGAAAAGTCTGGATTTCAATACGGCTTCATACCACAAGCAAATTCTGCACATAAGTATCTAGAAATAACAATACCTGTACTTGAGATGCGCTTTATCGATTTTATGGCTTTAATGCCAGGCTCACTTAAAAGTATTGGTAAGGCTTTACAATGCGATGTACAGAAAGGAGACTTTCCTCACAACTTCCTCACATATCACGATGAGGATTATGTTGGAGCATTCCCTCCATTGAATAGTGATCGTGATTACTTCGGAATTAGGTATAAAAAAAGTGAGGATGATGTAAAAGAGCTTGAGGATTGGCATAGAGAAAACTCAGAGAAGTATTGTACTTGCTTTGATATGGATTGTACTTGTGTCAAAGAGAAATGGAATTGCAGACAATTTTTGTATGATTATTGTGTTCTCGATGTAAGAGTTTTGGCTGAAGCAGCAGTAAAATATAGAACCTTACTACTGAATTTAAATGGGGAAAGTGACTACAATTGGCAGGCAACTCCTGTGGATCCATTTACCTGCTTAACTCAAAGTCAAATTGCAATGCAAATTTTCTTATCAGGGTTTATAAATATGCCTGAGATCCATATTTCCATACCTAAAACTCGCCGTGGTATCCATTGGAAACAATTTGTGTGGTTCCATCGTATTGATACAAAGAATTCCATTTACCATACCGCAAATCAAACTCGTGAGTATCTATTTAAACAACTGAAGTATATACCAGATGGAGTTAGCTATCTAGACAGAACTGTATATGAGTTTATTGATTGTGATACTGAGGGTTGTCCATTTTGCAATGAGGATCATCCTCAAACCAATCGTACTATAGAACGTATTGAGGAGATTATACATACTCTTGAATATGTTGGTCTTACATGGAAAATGCGAATAATGAGACTTTGCGAGTTTGATAATTGGATTTTAGAGACTGAAAAACCTATTACAGATTATGAGAGAGAGCTTGCTAACTATATTAAAGATAGAGAATTCTTTTTTGGAGGTAGAACTGAGGTATTTAGCCCATATGCTAATGCAGATATGCTTAATTGTGATATTAAGTATCACGATGTTTGTAGCTTATACCCAACTGTTTGCACATTTCGTACTATGCCTATTGGTAAACCTCATATCTATTGGGGTAAGACCTGTGATATAAATCGTTGCAACAAAGATAACGAGAATCGATATTTTGGCTTTATCAGATGTAAGGTTATGGCGAATCCAAATGATTTGTTGGGAGTTCTTCCAGAGAAGTTAGACAATCGCCTTAAATTTACGGTTACAGATAAAATAGGTACATGGTTTACAGAGGAATTATGGTTAGCTCAGCAACTAGGATATCGAATTGTGGAAGTATATGAAGTTCATCATTTTGATGCAAATAATCGATCAGATACATTTTTTAAGGGTTACATGGAATATTTTTTACGAATGAAGCAGGAAGCAGAGGGTTGGAAGAAGTTGGGAGCATCAAGTGAAAATCCGTCTGAGGAAGAGAAATCCAGGGTATGTGAACAGGTTTTTATAAGCAATGGGAATATATCAAGACCTAGACCTCATATGGTTACAAAGAATCCTGTAATGAGACATGTAGCTAAAATTTTCTTGAATTGTCTTTGGGGTAAATTTTGTCAAAGACCTGGGAAAGACTCTCATTGTTTTATCTCTTCATTGATGGATTATGAGGCGATCATGGCTTGTGATAATGTTGATAAGAATGAAATTAAAATGCGTCATACGGGTCATGGTAATTGGAAAGTTACTTATGATGCGAATATACAACATAAGAGACCAAATAATCGCTATAATATATATATTGCTGCATGTGTTACTGCGAATGCTCGAACATATCTACATAAACAAATGTGTAGAATTCGTAGTCATCGTATATTGTACTGTGATACAGACTCTATTATTTTTCTATATGGTAAAGATGAACCAGAACTATCAGGGACTGGTCTTGGTAAATGGACTGACGAGTACCCTGACAAAAGGATACGAGAATTTTCAGCAATTGCTCCAAAATGCTATTCATTACAGTTCGATGATGATGAGTATTCAGTGAAAAGTAAAGGTGTTCCAATGACTATTACTAATCGTGATAAACTTAATCCATTAAGCTTTAAAAAGCTTATTCAAGCGTATTGCCAAGAGAATACAGAGATGGATACAGTTACAGTAGACAATTTTAGCATATTTCCAAATACTACGGATACAAATTATTCCTATGCGACTGTGATGACACGTTATAACTCAAAAATAGTTCAATGTGTATTTAGTAAGAGAGTTTTGGGTACAATTTTATTACCAGATCAGGTTATTGGCGAATCAGTTGCAAGAGTGTATCTATATCCCGAGGGGCATGCTGGCGAAGGTACAATACCTTCTGACGGAGGTCCGGTTCGTGGTTCGCGTCCCGAAACAAGTTCTCACGTTCTGCCGATACGCAACAGGCCATCCTCAGTAATGTTTTTTGACGAAGACAATGACGACATGTATGACTTTGATGATATGATTGTAGAGTCTGCACCTGAGTGGGACGGATCTTGCGACGCTCCTGATTGTATATAGTAGATTCTTTCATTTGTAGATACTTCTATAAACTCAAACTGTGAAGATTTTGATTTTTTATTTTGACGGTTCATTTGTATTTTTTAGCGTTATTGTTATATTTTATAAATTAAACTATGAACAATGAAGACTACTGCAAAAATATCTTCTAAAACGGTTAAAAAACCCACGCTATATACTACATTAAAGTCCTCATATGGTGATAGAAAGGCTTTGCGAGAGCTTAAGGATGCAGGCTATGTACAAGACGACGCTTTGTCTTCCCATAATCAGCAGGTATGGTACAGCCAACGTGAAAACAAGCTTTTATTTAATGTAGCAGGTACTCACAATTTGCAAGATTGGGGAACGGACGTATACCTTGCTGCAGGGAGAATCAAGAAAACCAATCGTTACAAAGAAGCAAAAACGACCCTACAAAAAGCTCGCGAAAAGTACCAAAACTCCCAAACAATCTTAACTGGACACAGTTTAGGTGGTACAATTGTTGGATATCTTGGATCGAAAAGTCGTAAAGATATTGTATACACACTTGATAAAGGTGCAACGATCGGTCAAAAAGTTCGCAGTGGGGAGAGAGCTATGAGAACTAAAGGAGATATTGTCAGTTTAATGAATAAAGGTTCGAAGCATATGACTACAAGTGATAAGACTGTAAAAAATACTGGTATATGGGCTTATGACACATATCGCGCTCATGACATTGAAAACATTAAGAATACTAATATTTATATATAACTGTTTATTCTGTTTTGATTTCATAGTAATTGTCATAGTGATTTTGTTAATCTTTTAAAAAAAATATGAATCAGGGAGCTATACCTAGTAATGTTTTTGGAATTTATAATTCTGATGTAACTACAGAAGACATTATTGCTGATGAAGATATTATTTTAAAAGATCAAGTCTTAATTGGTGGATATGGGGAGTTATCTGAAATTAGTGGTAATCTGATCATAGACAACAAAAATAGTGCTACAACTTCAGGTCAAATACTCCTAAAAACAAAACAAACTGGCAATATCATTAGTACATTTGCTTTTGATTCATGTTTACATTTCCCCGATGGATCTACTCAATGTACTGCTGCTTTACCGACACAAATTATATCAGTTACACAACCTGGTACTTATGACTATACAATTAATCCATCATTCAACTTTATTAGCATGAGGTGCATTGGTGGAGGTGGAGGTGGAGGTGGTGGTTCATGTACAAATCGTCTAACTACAAAGGATGGATTATTCGGAGGTGCAGGTGGCGGGGGAGGGGGATACAGTGAAGCAAGTCGTCATTTTACAGAAGGTGTAAACATTTTGCAGGTAGTTGTAGGGGATGGTGGACAAGGGGGTCATACAGCCATCTCTAATGGGTCTGACTACTCTGATTACGACAAATTGTCTACAAAGGGTCAGGATGGTCAAATAACTCAAATACTATTAAACGGTACAGTTATTTTGCAGGCATATGGTGGAAAAGGAGGTCAAGGTGGCTACTATACTGGTGATATTACAATTGACCATATTGAACCTTCTCCAGGGATTGGTGGATATGGAAATAGGAGTACAGGAGCTGCCGGTGGTACTTGCGGTAAATTCAATCCAAAGAATTATTCTTCACCTTATCCAATTTGGTCTGCGCCTTTACCACCTACAAATGGAGTTACATCAGCAGGATATGGTGGTGGTGGTGGTGGTTCATCCCCGGTTTTATATGATGTATATGAAACATTTGATGATTATGGAGGTTCCAGCGGTGGAGCAGTTCCAATTTCACTTGGTTTAGATCCAAATGTGTCTGCTGCGGGTGGAGGATCTGGCGGAAGTGCATTATGTCAAGGTGATCCGTCTATACAACAAGTTGTAGGATACCCCAATGGTGGAGCTGGTGGAGCAGGAATACAGCTTGCATCTAATTTTAATGGTACTGTTATTACTCCAATCAATGGGGGTTCTAACGCATATCTACCTATTGGCGGTGATGCGCAAACCCTTGGTGGTGGAGGCGGTGGTGGAGGACTTTGGAATGCTGGTGTAACTACGAGTTCATGCTATTTTCAAGGTAGTAATCTCCCAAACTACTTTTACCCAGATTATTGTCGGGGTGGTAACGGTGGGGGTGGTGCAGCATATATTACATTATCAAAAGTATAACTTTAACTGTCAGCTTTGAAATAAGTTTTTAGGATATTTTATAATACAATCATTTACTAGTAAGCCATATAAATTATGACTGATCACAATACAGTTGTCTATACGACAGTGACAAATAAACTAAGTGGTAGTGAACAGCAAAGTAATGCAAACAGTATATCAAGCGATGGTATTACTATAGTATCTGATTTACAAACATCTCCACGGTTTATTGATGTGTCTGTGTGGGGTTTGGTAAAAGGACATGGATACTACTATCGTGTACCAAATGATGCTTTATACATCGAGAATCAATATTTGAACGGAGAAATCGCTTTTGCATGGAACGATTCATCAAATACTCAAAATACTGTGTCATTTAGATCCAATGAAGCTCATTTTGGTGTTGAAATATGGTTGGATAAAAATAATGATGCAGCTCTTCTCATTTTATCGCAAACAGGTGTCACACTTCTTGATGGTGCATCGAATCCGACTGCTACATGGGAAAATATCATTGATCGTACTAATAACTATAATGTTTTCCATGTGAGTGCATATTTTGAGGAGAGTGCATTTTTCTATAAAGTTTTGGCATTAAATGATATTAATGCTGGTACTCAAACAAATATACGTCAAAGTGGTACACAAACCTTTTGGCGAAGTTTAGTACCATATGCAAATAATGGGGCTCATTTATATCAATTTTACAGCGACCCTGCAAATACAGTATTTGCTACACCTTTACAAATTGACCGCAACGGTATTCGCGTTTCTAATCTTACCTTTACTGGTGATAATTCCACTCAAACTACTGCATTTCGCTCACTTAACCCTAACCCATCAGGAACATTCCTTAACCCCTCATCAGTATCAGTGAATAGTTATGGTCAAGTGACTTCTATAGTACAAGGTCCATCCCCAATATATTTACCACAATGTTGGTTTTATTCTGAGGGTACAAATTCTTATCCTACTACAGTGAACATTCGAATGAACCAAGACAGATCTCTTTTTAGTATTAATGATACTATAACTTGTTCAATCTCAATAACCATATTGTACTCACCATCTACCACTGGGTACCAACAAGTTTCTACCTTAGACACTATGCTGGATATCTATCCACATCGTATCCCAAGTCCGACGAGTACACCTTTGAACAATCCGGTAGCAAATATTAATAACAACTTAAACGGTAGTAATTTGTATACATATACAGATGCTACATATGCACCTTATGGTAGATATTATTGGGCTCATGGGCAAACTCTAGTAGGTTCAAACCAAGGTGTATATTTGTATTGTGCTAATACAAATACCCCAGAAATAGGTATTCAAATTATTAATCCTAATGGTAAAACTTCTGGTATACAATATAGAATTCAAACTTCTATAAAAATTATATCCTCATGCAGTTCAACATTGACTTTTAGCATAGTCAATTTACCGCAAGGACAATCTGGAAGTGTTGGTTTTGTGTAACATTTTTGAACACTTCATTTAATTTTTACTGCTAAAAATTTTTATTCTCATAATGAAAATAAGAATTATTCTAAAAGAATGAGTGATAGTTTTACATTAAATCGACAAATTTTTACCGAGCAATTTGCAGCTGATAACTTCACAATCAAACAATGGGTTGCTATTGACCCAGTTGGTAATGAAGTTCGCGTAGAGACTGACTTGGATGCAGCTGCCCCTAAGAGACTTAAGTTAAAGCATGATAGAATTAGTTTGGGTACTGGAGTTACTGATTTGCATGAACTTGTTTCTACAACTGATCTTACAATCGCATCTTCCGGAGCTATCAAAATGGATTCTGTGAATCCTATTCAAGTAAAACAATTTGGAAATACTGCAATCAGCTACTTAACCCCTGATGTTCTTCAAATGCATTGGTCAGATGCAGTTGGTAGCCGTGCATACTTCCAAACAACTACTCTGAACGGTGCTACTTGGATGACAGTTTTACCTAACGGTACAAGTCAAGTAGCTTTTGCTCAGTATCATAACAAATCATCGGACCTTGCAAACTCTGGATTCATTCATATTGGTGCAGCTGCAGCTGAATTTACAATTCGATACAATAATTTGGGTACTGCTACTGCGTTGCCTTTTCGATTTTATCGTGGAACTACTAAACTTTGGGAAGTGCTTACCGATGATACTTTTCAGTTTACTGGTACTGCTCCACCTAAATATATCGGAAATGTCAGCGCAATTTCCGACGTTCAGCATATTACTACAAAGGCCTATGTTGATAATGCAGATGTAGGTTTCTATAACCAAGCTCAAGCGTATACGAATGCAGCTCTTGTTGCTTTCCTGACACAACCCCATTCCTGGACTGCTACTCAAACGTTTACCGTTGCCCCTCAAAGCAGTTATGTACCTTCAGGACCAAATGATTTAACTAGTAAAGCATATGTGGATAATGTTGCTAGTTCTACCTTAGCCGCCGCAGAGCTCTATACCGATAACTCCATCACTACTTTATTGAGTACATCGCATACTTGGGGTGGTGTCCAGACATTCACAAATTGCCCTCAAACATCCTGCGCACCATCTACTAACGATGACATTGTCAACAAGTTGTTTGTTGATACATCTATTGCAGACTTGAAACTTGCTGATAATGTGTGGGTCGGTTTAAATGAATACAACACAGTTCTACCGCAATCTTCTCTTGCTCCGACTCTACCTATTCAACTTGTGAACAAAGCCTATGTCGACCAAAAATTTGAGCAACAAAGCCACTCTCAAATGGGTGGAACTGCAAGAAACATTCGAAAATTGTATAGTACTTATTTTGGTTTGTTTGGTGCATCATTTGATGGTAACTGTACACAAATCGAAGGTGATGCGGTATACAAGATGATCTTTCCTGGAGGTCAAATCGTTGGTTTTAATTTGTATACAAATACCGGTGTTTCAACTTCGACTTTGGAGGGGTACGATTTTGTGATACGTAAAAATGGAGCGGATACTGCTATATCCATTAGTCTCAGAGGTACTCAAAAGGAAGGTTCTTCTGCCGCTTCATTTTCGGTTACTGCTGGAGATCTAATTTCCATTGTGGCAAGACCTACTACTAACAGTAATGTGATTGCTGATAATGTGCATGTCAGATTTATGATTGGATACGTGAATGATCAAAACTAAATGTAAAATATCTTTTTAAAAAATGTGAATGTGTAATTAATTAAATCATTCTTGATAGTAATGTTTCTTCAGCATACCACTGGTTAAATCGATATTGATTTGACCAACCTTCTAACGGAACATGTAGATGGTTAAACAATAAATTATGAACAAATTGTTCAGATATCATCGCTTGGATTTCCTCTGGAGTTGGATGAGTGTAACCTTGAACCATAGTGAAGATTGCAAAGTCCATGCACAAAATGTCGGTTAATAGTCGGAGTTCACCATAAAAACCATCAAGAAGATAATTTACTTGTCGGTCAGTATAGTTCATCAACTTTAATGATGCATCAATCTTGGTTCTTAAGATCTCATTTGTACGTTTCATGAAAACAAGGTCTTGGTTGAATAGATTCTCTGATCTTGTTGCAAAAAATGAGAAAACTTCCATATGAGTCCTAGTAATTACAAGTTCTCGGTCATAAGGAATTTGCATTTCAGTAATCAAAATAAAACAATTTAGTTTTTGTTTTGCTGATAATAGAGCTTACCACAAAATACTAACGTTACTAACGCGTTACTAACGCTTGCGTAACGCTAGTGATGGGTTATGAAATTAAAAAATCTTCATCAAATTTGTGGACAGTATGGAATCCGATGACTGGGAAAGTCTTCTCCAAGCATGTAATGAAGAAATATGCAGTAGCGCATTTGAAGGAATTGATGAGTATGAACAAAATCAATCTGTTCGAGAGGATGATGGAGAAGAGAGTGATTGCAAAGAAGAGTATGATAAAGAACTTGAAAAGGTCATCGAGAATATACCAGAGGAAAATGTGAAATTATTGCACGATCATATGCAAGAGTGTGTTGATGCAATTCATGAAGTAGAGTTAGAAGCTATCAATGTGGTTACAAATGGTATTCAAGAGTTTGACATGCGAGAAAATGTTGCAACCGTTGAGATGTGCAATGTAAAGACCATTAAAAATGATTTACTTTGGGTTCAAACACTAGAAAAATATATTTTGGATGAAAAAAGTAAAAATAATGATACTGCCTTTTTATGGAATGATTTTGTATATACAAGAGGATTTTTAACCTATGACCAAAATTTAGGATATCAAATATTTAGAGTAAAATTAATCGGATGTAGCTCAAGACCATTCCACGGAGCTCATTATATACAAATCGAAGATCAAGAACCATTTTGGGTTCATTCACTTACAGCTTTGCGTCGACATTTTTTTAAATTTAAAGATTATGTATCATTTGAGAGGTCTACATTCTACCCTCTTCACTGGTTTGGTAGAAGTGATCCTGGACCATCAGTTTTACTACGATTAAAGTTAATAAGACATTTGTTTGATATTCCTAAAATAGATATGGAGAATGGTACAAAGATATATCGAACTCCTGATTGTTATTACACTCATAAGAAAACGTCAAAATCAGTACGATTAAATATCACAGAAAGAACCAAATCTCAAGTTGACAGAGTTATCAGATGCTTAATTAATACATTAAACCAAGAGTTTAAAGATAAAACTCTAAGTAAAGCTTATTTAAGCACATGCATAGACAAAATTTAAAATTGTTTTTTCAATTCTACTATGTTTCTAGACAATGTTGTATTTAAATAATCAATTGATTGATTCATCATTCCACCTGCACGAAGTACAGAATTGTTTTGCATTGTACTCTTTAATCGAAGTAATGCAATAGTTGTGTTGACTTTTGCTAAATATTTTCTTAAATTAACAAGTAAAGGATTTTCTATAGGCTTTTTACTTTTAGCTGCAAATTGTGCGGCTAATTCCTCCATGTTTGACAGAATTTCGATTTGCTCATTTATACCTGCATCAGTGTTAATAATGGACACATCGTCTGACAATCCAGCTTTAATATTTCTAATTTGGTTTCCAAGCATCGTTTGATTGTTTGCACTTATATGAGGACTACTAACAAATCTTGAAAACGTACTTTTATCGCGATGAGCTTCGTAAAGTTGAAATACTTGAGAGTCAGCAATTCCTATTGCTCTCATGAAATTGGTAAGTACGAGAAATCCGACTGCGGAAGATTCAGCCAAGTAACTTCCAGGTTTACCATAATTTAAATCAGTATGATGTTTATACTGTTTATCATAGAGAACTATATCTGTTGCTTTTAATCGAGCAGTATTAAACAAATCGTCATAATTAGGCATTTTTGAATATTCGAACATAGATCCCACTTTTACTGCATCTACAATTTGTGCGGTATGGCTTTTAATTGGTACAAGATTCATACCGCTTGGACTTTCATCCTTAGGTTGTAACATAGGAGGATTATTCTCAATAAGTCCACGACGATTCTCTGCATCTTGATTATTGATTTCACTTATTTTCCTACGACGATTAATAATACGTTCATCTTTACGATCAATGGTTTTATATTGGTATGGAGTTGATATATTTTGAATAGGTACTTTCTCTATTCGAGGATATTTGCTTATTGATTGAGTTGGTCGCGAAGGAGCATCATAGAGCTCATGCAATGGTTTCTTAGAAGGTTTATAAGTAGTAATGGTATAGGTAGGAGATACTAACCTGTTGTTGGTTTTACTTTTGGGTTGTACTGCAACTACCGCACTATCACCAACAAGATCAGGTTGTGCATCTCGAAGTTGCTGGTATGCAGCGGTTTGTTGTGCTTGTAACCCAGGGTCAATAAAAAACTCAAAAACCTTGTGCTCATCTTTTTCGTAGTCACTTTCTTGTGCTTTTGACGATGATAATCTAGTTGAGTTTACTCTAAGTGCATCTCCAGATACACCTGACAATTGATTGATAGCAGATCTACCAGTGACAAATTGAGCTCCAGGAGTAGTACCTAATCTTATTCCAAAACTAGGATCCATCATGCCAGAAACTGCATAAATTGGAGTCTCACTTGATACTGATATATCCCCTTCAGCATCTCCGGTTGCAGATTTTCCAATAATGTCATCTTGCGTGAGATCTGTAACACCCTTATATCTTTTTGTTTCTGGTTGTTGATCCATATTGAGAGGTGTTGCGTAATTGGTATCACGATCAAGTATATTGCGTCTCTTCGTAAACTCTAAACCTGCCTGAAATGCCTTTGTAAACATATCAGCAATAAAATATGCAAAATACACTCCTGCAACACTCATTTTAACTCCAAGTTTGTCTATACCAACATTTTTAGCGATGCTAAATGGGGTATCTTCACCAATCTCTTGGTGTAAAACTGCATCTTTTGAATATGCTGGCGGCGCTCCTCTACCAAACATTAAACCGAGAGAAGTCATACCTTTCTGAATGTTATCTTTATTGATACTCAGCATATTTAATGGGTTATTATCAAATTTTCCGCCGTTTGTTACTGCACTGAGCTTTCCATTAAGACTGTCAGAAAAAATATCTCTTATTCTTGAAAGAGTTAGACCAAAGTTGTCAATGGAGCCATGAGTATCATCATTATCATTAACTACATGAGGATTCTCTGTTGGAGAAACTTTTGCCATATAATCTGCTCCGAGTGTACTCATAGAACTTGGAGTAGGTGGGGAAAACGGATTATCATCACCGCCATTGAATGGATTATCACCACCACCTCCTTCTCTTCGATAATAACGAGGAGGAGGCATACCTCCTCCATCACCTGTACCGAAACCTCCTCCACCTCCACCTCCTCCGCCTTCGTCATCATCCCCATCATCACCTCCGCCACCGCCTCCAAATGGATCAGTTGCAGGTCGTTTTTTCTTTTTAGTCTTTTTCTTTTTCGACTTGTTCACAAAAACTCTGCCTTGCTCATCTTGTAACCCGATAGAACCACCGAGAATACTACCCATAAAACCTTGCAAAAATTCCTGAAAATCATTAAATTTAGACTCCATAGGTTGATTCAATTGGCGTAGAGTTCGTATAGCTTCAGGATCTCCAGACATTGCTCTACCAACAACATAAAGTTTATTTTGACCATCATTGAAACGTGGATCCAAATCAAATGGTATATTCGGTTTAACAAAGCCATCTCCTGCAATAGCTAATGCATACTCAGGACTTAATGGATTAGATGCAGCAACATTATGAGCTAGTAATCTATCTCTAATATCATCATTACCAAGAAGTGAATAATTGGTAGGATTTAACCCTGTTGCTTTTGTTACCATTAAATCACTAAAATAATTGCCACCAGCAATAGGGTTGATAGCTCTACTAGCTTCACTTACAATTAAAGGAGTATTTTTAGTCATAGGGCGAATTAGTGGAGGAGCCATCTCTTTCGCCTGGTATAGTGTATCCATTGACCTGGAGTAGTTTGCTTGACCAGGTATACCCGCCACATCCACAGGTTGGAATGTAAATTGAGTAAAATTAAAAGCAGGACTTGCATGATATTCGAAACCAGCTTTACGAGTTAAATTCCAGTTAAAGCTTCCCGTCACCTTCTTTCGCCAAGTCGCGGTCGCTCCGTTGGGATCCTCCGCACTCTGCAGAAGATCGTTTCCGTGACCCTTCAGTCGCACCATCAAAAAATTGGTTACGCTTCTTTTTTAATTGTGGCTGTAAATTAGGTATGACTAATGCAGTATCAAAATTTCTACGAAACCGTTTAGTTTCATCTATAGGATTTATATCCACTGTTAGGAAGTTGTGATCTCCCTTTACTGCAGTCCTATATACTTCGAAAAATTGTTCCCAACTGCACACATTAGCAAATTCTTGATACATCTCCTCCAATTGAGTAAAGTCGTGAGTAGGCCAAATAAAAAATTGCTGGACATTTTGACGAAGACATTTTGGTAAACCAGTTTTATAGTTTTGCACTAACATAAAAATGGATAACCCTACTTTATACAAATGTCGGTGTCTCAAACATAAATTAATAAACGGATTTTTTCTACTTGGTTGGTACAATGCAGAATGAGAAAAGTCATCAATAATGAGTAGAGGGCAAGGTTTTGGTATATTCGGAGGTGGTCTATTATCATTTGCTTCCATCATTGCATAGTCTTGGAAAGATCCAGAACCGCTTTTACAACGTTTATATGCCTCTTTGTATTCCTTGTATTCCTCGAATTCTACTGCATCTTTTTTCACTTTTCCTAATATTTCATTAAGCTCTTCAATACAATTTGGTAAACTTTGGTATATGTCTTCTTTACGTGCACCTAAGGTATCAAAACATGGATTACTTTCGTATGTCGGAGACATTATGTAAATTCTGTTGAATACTCCTTCATCAATATAACGCTTTGCTAGTAAACATACAGCATTTGTTTTTCCTGATCCTCTACATCCTATAAATGCTGATAATGTATGTAGTTTGAATAAATCATCAGGTACTTTAGGGGTTTCAAGATGTTTACATTCAACTCTTGTATTTTTCAATGTGCTGACAACTTGTTCCTGCATAATTAATTTCACTAAGAATTATGATGTGGACTGATACTTTTGATGGTATTTTCTTTATGAGTATTGCAACTGTTGTATTTGCATTTTTAGGTTTGGTAGTTAGATATATGCTAAAAAGCAAATGTGAACATTTTACACTATGTTTTGGATTAATTAAAGTAGATAGAAGAGTTGACTTGGAAACTCAAGAAGAGATTATGGAGATAAACAATCGACAAAATCTAGTCAACACTCAAGAGCCACCTTCTCCTGATGAGTTAGATCGGAAGAACTCTTCTCCTCGTCATATCCTTTCTCCTCAGATGGTGACTTATCAGAAGTCGGTACCGTCTCGACGTTCGAGGAGACTTGAACAGAAGGAGCTTTCGAGGGGTCAGGCAGTCTGCGAAGAGTCTCTAGATCATCCGTCTCCTCATTCTGAATCAACTTCCAGTTTGGCTCTGGTACATCAAAAAATTCAAGCATAAATCTTCGAGTTGTAGTCAATAAATCAGCTACACTCTTAATAACATCCTTTTCTGCACCATTCATTCTCAATGTAAACACTTCTTTTGCAAGCATATTTGCTTTCATCAGAAGACAGAAATAGAGTAAATCTGTATTTACCGCTTCATAGTCTGGGCGCTCTCTGAGAACTCCAGCTACATAAATGTTAAAATAGATTTTTGGAATTTCGGTAGTCATTATCCTTAGTTATTTCTTTTTACTTATGAAATCACGATACAAAAATAAAAATTAAGCGTTACGTCCACGTTTATTTAAAAAAAGTAAATCTCTGGAATCAGGTTTGTTATATGGATTCGCTGTAGGATGAAGATTTGAATTTGTATTCATACCCATGAATCGATCATTCAGAGTACCTGCATAAGCTGACTGATTAGTTGAATTTTCACTTTCTGCATATTGTATGTAGAGATCCATTTGCCATGGAGAACCTTGAAAATTCACATAAAATCCGTAGTCATCATAAATTCTAACCGTAAGAGTTGTAATTGTAATATTTTGAGCTTGCATAAATAGCAGATTGTTAGGTTCATAGTTTATATTAAAACCATAAGCATTGTTAATGGGTACTCTCGCAATGATGTTGCTAGTATCTAGTCCGTTGAATGGAGACCGAAAAAGTGAATTGGGGTACGCAATTTCAATGTATAATGATTGAGTTGTATTCATCTGAAAGGAACCTTTTGCTAAAGAACCATTTTTGAATATTTCAGGGATTTTATAGTAAACAGTGGTTCTATTCGTACTAGAGTCATAGGTTCTACTATCTTCTTCTACCACTGCTACAATAAAAGTCTTTGATTCAGTATAGTCACTATTTTGTTCAAACAATGCATTTCCTGAGATAAATCCTAGACGCATCAGTAGATACATTGCATTCCTACCGCGAAATTGTAGGCTATAAGTTGAGTAGGAGTATCTATTTTGTGTACCATCAAAAACTTGAGTTAGCATTACTTGTGACTGTAGAAACTGAACCTTATTCGAAAACTGCTTCACTTTACAACCTGGGACAGGAGTTCCGGGACCGCCCCCAAGCCCACATTGAATAGGGGAATAATAACCATCAACATCTTTCGGCAAATATAAAAGCTTTGATAATTCTGATGTTAGCTCTCCAATTGTGTAATACCCCGCGCTTACTGTAACCTCTGTAGTAATATTGTTGGTGCTAGACTGAACTTCATCATAATACTCCATAACAACACTGAAGGTAACATCTTCAGGAACGTTTGCCAGCGTGTTCATCCCCGAGAAGCTGACTAGGCTCATCTGACCATACTCTTGGTCCGTCGTGGTCGAAATGGCGTTTAATATATTGAAATTGATGTTGGAGTTTGCATTTCCCACGAAACTCGCTTGTAGAGTGTTCAGAAAGATTGCTGTTGGGGCACTTTTCGTTGATATTACAGTCGTCATAGTATTTATTTAAAGCTTTATGAACAAAATCTGGGAATGGAGTACTACCCTTCTTAAATAAACTGTTGATATCAACTTCTTCTTCCCAAATAATAGTCTGGTTGGACATAAGTCAATATATAAAAGCTTACTTTTATTTTAAAATATGGAAGAAGACTCTTATGATGATGAACCCACTCAAACTGTTAAACCTACCCGTAAATTCGAATGGACAGAAGCCAGAAAGAAGGCTTTTGAGAAATGCAGGGAGGCGCGTAAAAGAGCACAAGAGCAATCAGCTCTATTAAAGCAAGCTCAGAAGGGTACAAACAAAGACTTACAAGTAAAGGTTGCTAAAGTATTAGATTCTGATGAAAAAATGATGAATTTCTTAAAAGGTTACGATAACAGTATGAAATCATCTACTCCTACCGAGGAAACTAAAAGTGAGAAAGTAGATACAAAACCAGAAGAAAAACAAGTACAAAAAGATAAAAAAGTAATAGAAAATACAGAAGATCCAGCTACTGATGAAGAAATAATCATTGTTAAAAAACCCAAAGCCAAAAAGAAGCGAAAAGTGGTTGTTATGGAGTCTTCATCGTCATCATCATCGGAATCAAGTGAATCAGATAATTCTGATACAAGTGATTCTAGTGATAGTGAATCGTCCAAAGATATGAAAAAGACTTCAAAAAAGAAGAAAAGAGTAGCTAAAAAAGTCGAGAAGAAAAGGTTTCGTAAACCGAAAAATATTGTTTATTACAATGAGTCTCAAAAACCTCTTGCTAAAAGACCCCCAATGGAAGAACCTATACCAATGAAATCCGCTGGACCTTCCTATGTGTACCTATAGTTTTATTTGTGCATAACCAAATCGGGCATGAAGTCTCCTCTTTGATACCATGTATATCTAGCAGGGTTTGGTGTTTCTCTTAGGTTTGGCATTTTAACCCTACCACCCATTTGAAAAATCTCGCATTGTTCAATCGCATGCAAATTTCCACTTCGATTAATACTCGAATCAAGTTTTATAAGTTTATAATCACGATCTCCATTCGATACTGCAGCTTGATTCATATCATTGCATTGCTGCAAATCCCAAGAATTAGTTGGCAAATGGCAAACCCCTTTGCGAGCTGAATTGTATAAAAATTGTGTATAATAATTACCCTGTGACATGCTATTTAACTTTTGTGCTTATTTTGCTTCATTTTTTCTATTCAACTGTTAAATAACAAATATATAAAAATGACCTTATATAACCAAATTGAAAAAACAGTCATGACGGAAGTTGGTACAGCCATTCCTGCAAATGTCAATTTGGCAAAGTCGAAGCCATTTGCTGTAACCGCGTATACACGCAGAGTAAAGTCAATAGCTACAAATGCTCAAGCATTTGGACCTAGTATGGATGTCAACATCCAATTTGAAACATCTACACCTGGATCATTTATAGATCCGCTTCAATCATATTTAAAATTTGATCTTACTATTATAAACTCAAATCCTTACATCGATTATGTTTCATTTGGAAAAGCTGGTGCAGCGTCTATAATTGAAGAATTTCGTGTTATGATTGCAGGTGTACCTGTTGAAGAAATTCTACAATACAACTTGTTCTATGAACTCATGATGAATCAAAGCGGACAAGTACAGCAACCTATGTACCTTTACAGACAATCCACAGTAAAACAGAATGTAGACGAGCTCTTTCATGCAAATGCAATCAAATCTCCAATGGTTGGTCTAGGTGGAAGTCCTATGTTTGGTGTGGGATGCACAAATAATATGAGTCAACCTCACACAAACTATGTTACATCGAATACAAAACAAATTCAAACATTGCGATTATCTGGGTCACAGGCCACCGGATTTAGAACCATTCATCAGCAATTGACACAACCTGCTAACTCAAATAGTAAAATAACTGATTTGAACGTTGCTAGTCGTAATCTTCAAAACAAAGTTGAAACCCTTTTGCAGGGTCAAAAAAATGTGGCAACCGGCAGTGGTTATGCATTATACAGATCTGATGGAAGTTATCCGAGTGTATTCTGTTCATCTGAAGGGTATGGAGCTCTACCACCTTTCGCATCACTTGTTGAAACCAGTACATTCTCACCGTTTGCACTTCCTGCAATTGATTTGGATCCATACAATGCATTTAACTGGCCTTTTGTGATGCCTCTATCAATGGATCGTCCAGATGCAAAAACTCTTGGTCCTGACAATCTTCAAGACTATTTTATGTTTTTGGCTAATGTTAAAAATATTCCTGTTGGTATTAAGGGTTCAGATAGAAATAACAGAAATTCCGACCCTTCAAGGGATGGAGTCCCATCGCAAGGTGTCTGGAGTTCATTAAACTTCAGAAATTATGATGTGCTTCCTTCAGGTACAACAAGTACCATTACATACACTGCTTGTGTACCTCTTATCTCTGGTATACTTGGATGTTTTGCTGAAAAGATGTGGCCTACTATGTTGATCGCTCCAGGAACTATGTATATCCAAATTAAGCTTGCACCTGCTGAAAAGGCTTTTAAGGTATCAATGGATCCTGCTAGAAGAGTTCTCGGAACAATTCGTGACTATATGCCATGGGGAGGAACTTTTGGCGGATTATTCGGACAATATAGCAGCAGAGCTAGTACTGGAGCCAATGCTCATTACTATGTTGGAGATAATGCAAATGAACTTGCTCATGGTTTTATACCAGGATATATTGCTAATAATGAAGTCTATGGATTCCAAAGACAATTAGACCAAACTTTAAACTCTTTTAATGCAGATTCAGGTGTAAATGTCGATGACACTAATGAAGCTGTTGGAACAACTCCATTAAACGCATTTTCAGTTATTGGGGCAAACTTGGCATCTGCAAACGTTAATTTGTCTACATACATGACAAATGGTCATTTGGGAGAGATCAATGAGGATGATGTTGCAGGTTTGTGCTTTAGACCATATGGAAAAGCTGCTATGGAAGGTAGATGGGCAAAAGCGCAAAATTCCACAGTTATTAATTCCATTTATAGTACAACTCAAAATGCTCTTAACCCCAATACTTTCAATACATATTCGGCTGCAGATTTAAATCAATATGATATGACTTTATTACCTGATAGTGTGGGTCAAAACACAGCTGTTACAATTAATTCGAGTCAAAATTCAGCCTTAAACTCAGTAGCGTTTATGGGACCTGCAGGAATACCATTGCCTCAGTATTACTTGACCGCAAGACCATGGGCAAGCAGAAGATTTTGGGTTGAACTTAGCGATGGAACATTCACATTTCGAGGCGATACTACTCCTGCACCATGCTCTGAGGCTACCGCTTGCTATGGTACATATCTTCCGTCATCTGTCGCTCAATCAAGAAGATGCTTTTTGCATAATAATACTCCTGTTACTTACAGAGTTACAAATGTGGAATATGTTACTCAACAAATTATTCTGCCTGAAGCGGTTGCAGCAAATATTCTTAGTTTGGCAGCTGCAGGTGATATCAGTATTTCATCAACCTCAGTTCATAACTATCAAACTCCTATTGTCCAATCACTCTCTCAAAACCTTATCATTCCTGCAAAAATTGCTAGTGCAAATACTCTTTACTGCTTATTTGTACCTCAGGCATTTGTATCTGGAAACACAGCCCAATTATACAACTCTTTACGAGGTGTAAATCCTTTTGCAGCAATCTCAAATCGAGCTTTTGGAGATCTTTTGGATGTCACTAATTACGGGCAACTAGGCTCTAGTCAAAGATTGGGTTTTAACGATGGATATGTAAGTGTTTACAATACTCCTTGCACAGGTGGACCCTTCCAGGTGCAGCTAAGAATTGGTAATGAGTTAACTCCTCATACTCCTATTGTAAATATGTCCGAATTGTTGACTGAAAACATTAAAGCAGCACACAAGCTCTTCGATACCAGTAGTAATGTTGATTGTGCATTCTCTGTAACTGACCGAAGATCACAATATTATGAGTGGAACAGCACTACTGGAACATTGAATGATCAAATGGGATTGTCATACAACTGCTTACGAGATGGAGAGTTCTGCACAACATTTGTTCATGTGAACTATATGGACGATCAAACCGCAGTTCATAACCCTGCCATGAATTTGGTATTGGATGCATATGCAACCAAAAACAGACTACCAACATTAAAAGTCGATCAATATTTCATTGAAAGAGGTCAATATAATTTGCCTATGTTTACTCCTCCTGAATCTACATTTGTCATGGCTTTTGATATGGAAACGTGGTCTAGATATAGCGATGTGTCTAGATCTGGTAAATACTTAGGTCAAAACACTTTGACGTTAAATATGCAGGGAGCAACGCTGCTTGGAGAGGATCAAAATAGAATTGGTTCTCAAGGTTTTATGCTACAATCGTTTGTTGTTCACGATGTTCGATACTCTATCATGGCAGGTGGTTTGGTTCAAGCGTATATTTAATTATTTAATTTTATCCTTGTATACGTAATCATTTTTTCATAAAACAATTGCAAGAAAATAAAAATGAAAAGTATTACTTCGAAAGGCTCGCGATCAAAGCCTCTAACTCAAAAGGGGTCACAGATAAGGACTCTTGTGCGAAAAGGTCACTAACTCTACCCCCCAATTCAATCAAATCAGTACGAAGGATGCGGTGAGTATGATCACGAAGGTTGCGAGGATACTGAGCAGAAACTCCTGTATCAATGTCTTGGTAGGATTTGTAAAACTCTTCAGTACGATCCAGGTCAATGATACATTCATTGTTGGTGTGAACCAAAGCTTTGATGGCATCAAATGTACGTTCAATTGAGCGCTCGTAAGTCTTGATATAAGCATGCCATTTTCTGCACTTATTTTGCCATCTTGAAAGCTCACTCTCAAGAAATTCGATTTTCTGAACCATAATATTGTGCTCATTCAACAGGTCAGACACAAGTTCTCTCGATCTTGTACCAGGGGTGATGTCTCTAGGTCTTTTTCTTGGAGCATCAGGGCAAACAGTCGATTGACATCTTGGAGGTCTTACAGGTGTAGAGTAGAGGTCCTCACTATCACTGATAGCTACAGTATCCTTGTTTGTTGCAGTAATCTCCATTGTTATCACTTGATTTGATTGTGGTTAACTTTTTGTAGTTGATAACGTGACTAACGCGTTACGTAACGTTAAACGTATAATTAAGTTGAATGAAAATAACTTGAAAATACTTATTCTGATTTCTATATCAAATCACAATCTAGCATAATGTAAGCACACGGCAAACAGTGTATTGGGCTGGACTCTTTGTGACGGTCTGGTGCTATGTCCCTGAAGCTTTCATACGGATCACTGCCCCCACATCGTCTCTGGTTCGATTCCCTGTGTGTGCTTACTTTTTAACTTAATTTTTTACTAACAAAATTTGGCTGTTTTTGAATGACATTTCATTAATTAAGCGATAAAAAATACATTTACATGTAAAAAATCACATATGAACTTCAAATGACTTCAAATTCCAATGTTTCTGAGCTCGGAGCACACATCGTTGTATGTTTGTTGCAGAGGCTTGCGATTTTTGAGCCATTTTGCGACACTGTAGTGGATAACCATGCGCGCAAAGGTCTCATTCATCTTACGACGGATCATTAAGTTGTCAGGCGTGAAAAGATGGATCCATTCTTTTGTTGGTTCACCCAAAAACGTGTAGCACGCATAGTAAGTCGACTTGTAGATCGATCCACGATTCCAAACTCTGTAATCATCATCACAAAGCCAGTGATTGTAAAGCTTATAGCATTTGAAATGTTTTAGCAGCAAATTGCAGCAGCAATAGTTGTTGAAAACACGATTTGCATCGAGTCTCTCTTGGCGAACGAGGTCGATGTTATCTTGAGCCCATGCGGAGCATGCAATTATGAAATCCAAGTTCTCTGGGGCACTAAGAACTCTCCCAAGTTCTGTTGATCTTCTTTTGCGAGGGTTTTGCGCGGTGTTTTCCATGGTTCAAGGCCTTTCTAAGCGTTAGGAGACTTTTGCTGCGATTTCTCCAGAGTTCAGTTACAACTTGACCCAGGGGACCCAATCCCTATATATTATATAGATCGC
>Ga0255208_1000127_pt1 | contig 19975 bp, 52 predicted proteins | sample Miss_Miss_RepB_8_FD_183623 | JGI IMG/M metagenome (GOLD analysis project Ga0255208, IMG submission 183623) | Freshwater microbial communities from Mississippi River, Louisiana, United States - Miss_Miss_RepB_8d | ecosystem: Environmental > Aquatic > Freshwater > River | place: USA: Louisiana...
GCAGCCAATACAAAGCGGCCAAGGCGCTAGGCGTCAACACCCGCACGTTGCAGAGGTCTTTGGAGGCGCTCAGGAAACAGGCGGCAATCAGGGGCCACGCGCCAGCCCACGACATGACCAAGACCGTGCCGGATGGCTTCACGGTCAAAGGCGTGTCAACCTACTACGACCAAGACGGGAAACCGCGCGGGCAGTGGGTCAAGTCGGCGGTTGACGAGTCGGCCCGCTTCTCTCTCATGCAGGAGGCAATCGGCGCACTCGCTGACGAGGTACGCGGACTGTCAAAGCCTGCACCAGCACCTAAGCGCACGCTTGATGACCTGTTGGCGGTCTACCCGCTCGGCGATCCCCATTTTGGCCTGTATGTGTGGGGCAAGGAGTGCGGCGAATCGTTCGACCTGGCCGAGGCCCGCAGGCTCACGATCGGCGCTGTTGATCGCTTGGTTGATGCTGCGCCACCTGCCAAGACTGCGCTCATCCTGCCCCTCGGTGACGTGTTCCACGCAGACGACCAGAGCAACCAGACGCCAGCCCACAAGCATCAATTGGACGTTGACTCGCGTTACGTCCACGTCCTCAAGGTCGGCATTGAGACATTCCGCCACGCGATCTATCGGGCGCTCCAAAAGCACGAGCGGGTGCTTGTCCGCTTCGTTAGCGGCAACCATGATCCCCATGCAGTGTGGGCGCTGGCCTTCTCAATCGCTGCCTACTTCGAGAACGAGCCACGGGTAGAGGTTGACCTATCCCCGGCAAAGCATTGGTTCTATCGCTTCGGGAACGTGCTTCTCGGCGCATCGCATGGCGATACAACGAAACCTGAGCAGCTTTTAGGCGTCATGGCTTGCGACCGTGCGCAGGATTGGGGGCAGACCCAGCATCGATACTGGTACTGCGGCCACGTCCACCACTCAAGCGTCAAAGAGCTTGCAGGCGTGACCGTCGAAACCTTCCGCACCCTTGCAGCCGCTGACGCCTACGCGATGGGCCACGGTTACAGGGCAGGGCGCGACATGCGCTGTATCGTCCACCACAAGCAGTACGGTGAAATCGAGCGTCACCGATGCGATGTGGCGATGATCTAACCGCCGAAGAAGCAGAGCGCCTGGCCATCCCATTCGGCTTGACGTATCTGTCAAGAGAGGGCTACGAAAAGCTCGCGCTCCTGCTTGCCCACGTCATCCGGCTTGAGAGAAATCGCAAGGATGCCCCGGAGCACTTGCGGGGCGTGGCTGGGTGGCGGGTTGGGTAGTCTTGCCAAAGTACACCCGGTGCTGCGTCACAGACTCCAACTTGCCCTTGCTGTCGAAGTTTGCCCAGTAGCCTTCCCGGTAGCCCGCAAACCGCGCCTCTGTGGCGTTCATCTCAAAATGATGGTTGCACTTGCCTCCATCGAGAACGATGCGCCATTTGTGCAACCGTTCGATCTTGAGAATCTTGCGGCTGACAGGGTTGCTCATGTTCAATCCTTGAGCGCGTTGAAGGCGGCAGCGTCAGCACACATCTCAACAACGTGCAACACGGAGTCGCCTTGCTTGGCTGCCTCCGCAATGGTCGGGGCCATTGTTTTCATGGTGTCACGCATCTTGTTAACTCCTGCTTCATAAGCAAGTTCGGCAAACTTCTTGGACGAGAGCGGGACAACGTCTAAAGCGTACTTGGCGTTCGCCTCCGCGTATTCCAAGGCTTCGCGCTCCCACTTCAAGAACTGCTCGTATGTGACGCTCATATTCAATCCTTCAGGCTGTAGCGGGCGCGGATGGCTTCCGAGGCAACTTTACCCATCGGGCTCCTCCCCTCCGTCAAGCTGCGATTGACGTGCTGCGCGCAATCCTCCGCGACAAGCTGGGCGAAGCGAAGAATCGGAGCTGTTTGGTCTTCACGCTCAGTCACCAACGCTCCGTCTCGATCAACAAACGCAATCAGTCCGGAATCAATCGCCATCTGCCTGATTCGGTCGGTGTGGGTGGTCATGCGCCCTCCGCGAGTTGTTTGATTTCTTCGGCCAGTTGTAGGAGGTGCTCGCGGGTCAGCGGGGCGCTGTAATAGCGGTCGCATTCTTCCCATACCTCAAAGCCGCCTTCTACCTTCTGAATGCTTAGAACACTCCGGCGCTCAAGCCACGAAAGCCACGTTTCGCCTTCCGGCTTTTCGTCCGAAGCATAGGCGTCAGGCGCTCGCTCCACTTCAGGCAAAGCCAACTGAGGCCCAACCATCGAGCCCGGAACCGTGAACACGTCAGGCGGATCAAGCCTGAACACAAGACCGTCAATCGTTGTCGGATCAGTCGGCCATTCTGCGGGTGTGGCTTGCTCGCTCATCTCTTCTCCTTCTCTCTCAGTCTAAACACTGGATAGGTGCGGTACAAAACCCCGTGCTAAGTCGTTGATCTGTATAGTGCTGCATTGTCTCATTTGCAGCCGCAAAATACTGTGTTTTCATTCAGCCGAAATGCACCTAAGCCGTTGAATCCATTGGCAAAAGTGCGTGTTTTAATGGTCTGCATGGGCAACATACCGTTAAGCCTCAGATAGCCGATGGATACTGGCCAAAGTCGGCGCGGGTACAAAACGGGTTCAATTCCGGGTACAAAATCAAGCCCGCACTTCGATCCATTCCGCCCCCCGAGAATCGTTGTAGATGTCGGTCGTTGATCCGTCTTTGTGTCCTGCCAGGCGCTGGGCAAAGTCCTTGCCTCTGGCGTCGGCATAGAGCCTGATCGACAGCGAGCGGATCTCGTGCAGGGTGGGCGGCAACTTCCCGTCAGGCACCGTCAGGCCAGCCAGATCACGCGCCCGCTGCACTCCCTTGGATGCCCCATTTAGGGCGATGGGATCACCCGGCGCGGCCTTGGTGCGGTTGACGTTGTGGTGCAGGACATGGCGGCTTAGGATGTTGTCTCGGCACTCCTTCAGGGCGTCGCCGAGGTTCCAGCCAAGTTCAGGCAGCGTCAGGGTCAGCGGGATCTTGATGCGTGCGCCGGTCTTGCCGCGCTCCACCCACAAGCACCCGTCGCGGATGTCGCCAAACTCCAAAGCCACCAAGCATTCCCGAGGTTGGCCGGTGATGAGCGCCAACTTCATGCAGCGAGCCACCCACCTATCCGGCAGGGTCTGCGCGGCTTCGTAAGCCTTGAGGAACGTGTCCAGCGTCCATCGTTCGCGCTTGACCTTGACGGGCGCAACCCTGAGCGAATCCATCGGGTTTGTAGACACCTTGCCTTTGCCTGCCGCCTCCTTCCAGATGTCGGACAGGATTGACGCAACCTGTGCGGCGGCACGGTGCTTGCCTTCCTGCGCAAGAGGCTCGGTGATGTTGTCGTTGATGTCTTGCGTCGTGACCCGCCTCATGACCATGTTGCCGATAGCGGCGTCAATCCTGCGCAGGTTCGTGTCCAGCGTCTTGAGCGTGTTCGGCTTGGCCCCGCGTGCGGCGACGATCTTGCGGTACTCAGGCAAAAACTGCCCGACCGTCTCGGCACCTTCGTCCACGATCATGTCCACAAGCCGCTTCGCTGCCGACAGTCCCGACAGCTTCACGTTCGCCTCAATGGCTTGGATGCGGGCTTGGTTGAAGTCCGTCCCGAGGCTGTAGCGTTTGCCGGTCGTCGGGTGCTGCCAGAAGTAGTGCGTGCCCGTTGCCCGTTCGCGGGAATAGAGGTGATGCGGCCACCCCTTGCGGGATGACTTGCGGGGTCGTGCGGCCATCAGATGATGTCGGCAAGCGTCGCCGGGTCGTTCGGGTTGATGTACTTTGCGTCAGAGCGGACAGCGTAGTCCCTGCCGATCTTGCGAGGGCGGGGGATGATCTTCCCATCACGCGCCCAGCGGCGCAACGTGACATCAGACTTTGGGGCCAGGTCGCCGAATTGGCTTTCGGCCCACTCTCGCAGCTTCTGGAACTTCATCACTTCCCCCTCAGTTGCTCGATTTTCATGGCGCAAAGCATTGCCGGGTTACTGGATGCGCGAGGGTCGATAGCCTCACACACCTCCTTCGCCTCCCTGAGCCCTTGGTCGCGGCCTGCGGACATGGCGAGGGTTACTAGGGCCATAGCGTATTCAGGGCTGCGCTTGATGTAAGGCGCGTTCGACGGCTCAAAGCCGAACTTTTCGCAGACGGCCAATGCCGCTGCTGCGTCAAGTGCTTCGACTTGCTCTCTCGTCGGTGTGGTCATGCTTGGTCCTTGTACTTGGCAACCATGAATCTCGCAAAGGCAGCCCACTTGAAAAATGGAATGCGCGATGCGACTGGGTGGCGGCGCATGAAGGCGGCAAAGTTCGGCGTCATGGTTGGCACTCCGGTTTGATGTGTTCGCGCTGCCTCAATGCTTGGTAATAGGCAGCGCTTCCGCATGAATCGACAACTTCGTCCCAGTCGTTGTATTGCGTGGCGACGGGGCCAGCCGGTAGCGACTTCATGCACGATTGGAAAAGCTCGGCTCGCATGCATTGATCGACAACCGGCGCGGGAGCGATTGGCCCGGCATCGCAACCGGCAACTGCAATCGCTGCGACGAGAATCGCAATCTTGGTGATTCGGCTCATTCCGTTTCCTTGTGGCTTGTGCGGGCGGCGTCGATTGCGGCGCGAAGTGTTGGCCCCCGCAGCGCATCATTGAACTTGGTGGGCCACCATACGTGCTGGCCGTCCATCTTTGGATCGCACCGGGCATGCTTCTCGATGTGGTCAAGCCGCTCCGCATCCACCATCAACCTCTCCACCTCTGCCCGTAGCTGGTCGCGCTCGGCGGTGAGGCTCTGCAACCTGCTCTCAAGGCGGACCATCTGCAACTGAGCGCGGCCCGCCATGACGTTGTGGCCGAACGTGTCGATGGCTCTTGCGACCTCAAGCTCCGCGATCCGCTCTGCCTGCTGGCGGAGTAGGGCGGCGGCTTGGCTGTGCGTCACGTCAAGCTGAACCGTGCGGACAACCTCCGCATCCAACGCATCAGCCAGCCTCAGCGCCTCGTTGCGGTCAGTCATGGGCGGCTCCCTTCGTCTGAATGCTGTACGTCGTCACAACGCCTGTTTGCGGGTCTGTCGCTTGGTAGCGGTCAACGCCAACGATGCCGTCATCAACCCAGATAAAGCCCTTGTTCTTCACGCCTTCAATGTCTTGCAGCGACTTTGCCGTCTTCCACCAGACGCACAGGTCGGGGAGCATCCGGGAGAACTCGACTTCATCAAGGGCCAGGAGATCGGTGATGTGGCGAATCTCGTGCTGCTTCACTGCTCCCCTCCCTTCGCCTGGGCGGCGGCGAGCATGGCGGATGGCGTGTCGATCACCATGTGCTTGACCAGCAGGTCATAAGCCTTCTTTGCCGTCTTGGCCGCGTACTCGTCGCTGATCGGCATGTCGTTGAGGTTGTCAGCCACGCTGCACAACAGGTCAGCCACATCCTCAGGCACGCCCGGCGCGGGGCGGGTGGCAAGGTCTTGCAGCTCGTATTCGCATGAGCTTTCGCCATCCTCGGTAGCACTGACGTTCGTTGCCTGGGCGCGCTGCATGACGACGCCCCAGCGGATCTGCTCAACGTCTTCGTCCCACTCGCCGTTGGCGTTCGCCCCGTCCAGGTAGTAATTCAGGCTTTCCTTTGCGTGGTCGATGGCTTCTTGCTGGGTCTTGTAGAAAGCGATTCCGCCCTCTGCGTCCCAAGCGAAGAACTCGTTTGCCACCACCTCCCCCACCGGCTCAGGCGTGGCGGGAAACATGGCCTGAGCGATGCCGCCGAAGGACAGGGCCTGTTCCGCCTGCCCGATAGCCGCCTGCAACTCGGCGTCAGGGCCTACCGTGCCGCCCGATGTTTGCGCGGCGAATGAAAGGCGGCGAAGTGCAGCGCCAAGGCTTGCAATGACGCGCAGATGTTCACTGCTGTCGGCTTGCGCAGGCTCAGGCGTGGCCTGCTGTGTTGCAGCGATGAGCGCGTCAAGCGCGTCCGTCGTGTCGGGGTCAGAGCATTCAGCGGCGATCCCTGCAAGACGCATCAGCAGAGATTGCGGTGCGCTGGCTGGCGTGGCCTGCCGGGGGGCGGTGAAGAAAAGGCCCTGTTCGCGGACGATGGTCTTGAACAGCCCAGACGCGAAAGCAATTGACATCCGTGGCGGCTCGCCTTTGCACCCCCCGGTCAGGAACGAATCGAACTCGCCATAAGCCTGGCGCATCGCTTGCTCGATCTTAGTGGGGTCGCGCTCCACCTCCTGCGCTGCGGGGCGCTGGGTGAGGGCGTGCAGGCGGCGCAGTTCGTTCGCGGCGTTGATTTGCTCGATGGACTCGGCGCACGCTTGCAGCCAGTCAGCCAAGCGAAGCGCCTCGGGTTGCTTCAGTTCTGTGGTCATGGTTCACTTCCTGCGCTTCTGCGCCATGCGTGATTTGTGGGCGGCCTTCGCGCGGGCGCGGTCCTTCATGCGTGCGCCGGGCTTGTTGTTGCTGCGGCCCTTATTCCCGGGGGCCTGCTTCAAAATAAAGTCCTGAGCTTCCGGCTGAACAGAGAGCCCAGCCCCCAAAGCCGCGATCGTTGCTGCGGCCAAGAGACTTCGTCCGAGTGGCTTGCTGTCTCTCACTTGCTCGGCTCCTTGGTGGCTTGGTGGGCGGCGGGGAGGTAGCGCAGCTCCCACGTTGGGTGGTAGATGCCGGTGTGTTTCTCGCCATCCATGCGGATGCGAAGGCGCGCACCTTCGGAGCCCGTAACTGTCCCGGTCTCTGGCGACTTCTCGCCCGTGTACTCGACCCGTGCGCCACGCTTGGCTGGCACCCCATAGGCCCTGCGGATGTAGGCCATGCTCATGCTTGCTTCTCCCCACCGGCAGGGGTGGCGATGCCGGTGCGATATGGGTGGTCAATCGGCAACTTGAGGCGACCGCATTTCGGTGTCCGGCAGACTCCGCCTTTTCGGCAGCCAGGGCATGGGTCAGCCTCCTCCGTCATCGGCACCGCCTGCGGGCGCAGGGCGAGGATGGCGCGGGCGAATGCCTTGATGTCGTCGAGCCCACAGTTCTCAACGTGCATTTCTCCAAGGTGTCGAGCGGCTTCGGTGAGGATCTCCTCATCCGACACCACCGCCGCTGCCGGTTGCGATTGCAGGGCGGCGAGCCTTGCTAGGTCAGCGGCAACAGCGCGGCATTGGTCATCAGAAACGCGGATGCCGTTGTCATGAAAACCGGGGTACACGGTCGCCCACCAAGCGTTCTCGCCGTTCTTGTTGAGAACGTAGATGGTCCGGTCTTGGATCTGAATGTCGCCGGTCAACTGTGTCAACTCAGGCAGCGCGGCAGGTTGGGTGGTGGTCATGTGTTCTGATCCTTCGGCGGATTGGGGAGGGGCCTCATGTATTCGGCGTCAGCAGTGCGCGGACGCGGGTCGCGGTAGCCGTGAATCCGGCAACGCTGCTGAGGCAGCAGGATCGACGGGCAAGCCTTGGGCAGCTTCGCCACGCATTCGGGGCACGGCACGCCATGCTTGGCGCGCGCTTCGGCCTTGGCTGCACGCAGATCGCGGCACAGATCGCCGTAGTCGCTCATGGCATCTCCTTCCCGATGGCTGCTGCTGCTCGGACGATGGCGCGGCGCGTGGCTGTCATCTCGTCCTTCGCAACATCAGAGAAATAGCGGCCATTGCCAGTGATCGCGATGGCGCACTCACGCGGGAGGTGAAGCTCAGGCGGGGCGTTGCGCTCGTATCTGAAAGCGATGCCGGCCTTCACCGCCAGACGCAGCGCGTCGCCGTCGTCGGTCAGGGGATTACATCTCCACTGAACAGCAGATCCGTCCATGTTCAGCTTCTCAAACCCGCGCGTATCTGAGTAGTGCACCCACGGGCTCAGTTTCTTGGGAATGTCAATCCCCGCAGCCTTAGCCGCGAACTCAAGCAACTCTCGGTCGGTCATGCGGTGGCTCCTTTGAGGGCTGCGTCGATCTTGGCGTCCCACTCGTCCTTGTCGTAGCGGTGATCGAAGAAAACGAGCGAGCCGTCTCCCCAAGCCACATCGCGCAGGTAGCGATACCGCTGCGCATCAGCCCTCACCGCATCCAGGTCGGCAAGCAGGGCGCGGATTGCGGCAGGGTTGCAGGCGGCGATGTACTTGGCGTCAGCCTCTTTGCACCTCTCGGAGAGAGTCGGCCCCTCGTAGACCTCGCCATCAACCTCGAAGTCGGCACCAAACAACGTGTAGGTCCCGTCAAACTCACCGCCGCGTGAGTGGCCCTCTGGGTCGTTGTAAAACGGGCGCATGTTGGAGTCGTAGCTCCACGCCTGCGGCCCAGCCTCCAAAGCCTCCCGAATCCGCTTCTCGTGTTCAGTCATGGCTGACCTCCGGTTGCTTTGGCGATCAAGGCAGACCACTTCAGGTGATGGCGGCTTTGGTTGTCCGGCTCGAATGGGTTGCGCTCTCGCTCAACTGCTTCTCTCAGCGCCTCCAGCAATTCAGGAGCGACGACTATCAAGCGGGCGTCTGCTTCGCTCAGGAACTGAATAGGAGCGCGGAAAACATGGCCTATTGGGCTGGCGAACTGCACATAGTCGTACATGGGTGGCGTCAATGTGCTGTCCACTTTGCAGGGCCAGTAACGCCAAGGTCCAGGCGTATGCTTCTGCTCTGTCTTCTGGTCGCTCATGCTTGCTCCTTGGATTGGATCGCTGCGATTTCCTCAAGGCGTTCGACCGCCTCCCGTGCCCGCTTCAATCCAATCTCTTGCGCGTGTGTGTTCACGCTTTGAATTTCGGTGAGTGAGTCGCGGAGCTGGCTGACTGCATCGCGCCAGGATTCCCGCAGCGTGTACTGCTTGCCCAGCTTGGCGAGCACTTCGGCGTTGTTGAGGTCAGGCAGTGGGCGCAGCATCGGTCTGCCCCTTCTGCGCCTTCACCTTGGCGATCTTGGTTGCCTTGGCTGCGAGGAACTGGCCTTCAGCGTCGGCGTCCTTCATGTCGCGTGCAGCCTTCACGGCATCCTCAACGGTTGCCTTGAGTTCTTCGCTGCTGGCAGCGGCGTCAATGGCTGCGCACCAATCGCGAATCCATGCCTCACGCTCGCGATTGCGCTGGTCTTGCTTGGCCTTGACTGCTGCATTGCCGTCGTCATCCTCGGGGGCGATGCCGCATGCAGCCATGAGGGAGTAGCGGCGGGCGTAGGTCAGTGCTGAGCCGTAGCCCTGCGGGTCGTTCTTCGCAGCGGGGACATGCAGCGGGCCGGACGACAGCGTTTCGCCCGACTCATGCACGAACACCGTTTCGACGCACACACCAGACTCGGTTTCGATGTTGCGCTGAACCAAGGCGATGCCGTTGGAGTGGAGCGCATCAATCACGGCTTCGATGCAGGCCGACAGGTCGGCATACTTGCTTTTGAAGTGCGGATTGGTGTTGGTCTTGAGTGCGGGGCCAAAGGCTTTCTGAGCACGCACCAAAGCGGCGGCGACTTCTTTCATGACTGCTCCTTAGAAGGGAAGGGGGCGATCCATCTCGCGCTTGGCAAGACGACGCGCACGCTTGATTGGGTTGTTGACCAGGAAGAACCGAAGCCATGCACGGAAGGTCATCGCTTGCTCCCCAGCAGTTGCGCGACTTGAGTCCAGTCGATGCGCTTGAGTTCTTCGATGCCCCACAGCGTGAGCATGGTCAGGATTGAGCCGACGAGAATGGCGCAGACCAGCAGGCTACCCACGAGGATGACGCCGTGAGGGTTGACGTACTCAGGCAGCCAGAACGCCTTGAAGTCAGCCCACAGGCTGCCGCGCTTGGACGGCGTGCAGTGCTCGTGCAGTTCGGTCACTCGGTGGAGTTGAACGACCTTGGAATTGGTGTCGATCATGGCGAGTCCTTCGGATGTGTAGAGGTTCATGACGCCTTGACGCAGATGGCTTTGGCGTGTGATGTGTCCATGTGCTTGATCCAAGCATTGCCAGCAGCAAGGCAGGCGGCTTGGCTGGCGAATCCGGGGATGTGCTCAATGGATGCGGCGCCGGATTTGTAGCCACCCCACGCAATGGTCAAAATCAGGATGAACATTGATTAGCTCCAGTCTTCGTGTTCAGGATCAGGCGACGTGATGCGCCCGACGAATCGGTCAAGCAGGACGATCACGATTGCGGTGAGAGTCAGCAGGCCGAGAGAGGTGAGGAGGGCGGCTTCGGTCATGTTTCCTCCGTCTCAAATCGGTAGGCGTCCGGGCTGTCGTAACGCTCGCGCAGAGCGGACACGCGCAGATCGCAGTGGCGGCGGGACTTGGCCCACGTCGTTTCGATTGGCTGACCCGTTTCAAGGTCAATGACGCGGATCGTGTAGAAGCTCTCGGCTTCGCGTTCTTCGTAGCGGCTCATGGCTTGATCCACTCCATCGGCACGTCAGACAAGAAGGCTTCCCACGCAGCGGTGAGACAAGCCTCGCGGGCGAGTTCGATCAGAAGGGCGCTCACAGTGCACCCGCCTTCTGCGCGACATACATGGCAACCAGCGCCATGCACTCGTCATCCACATCGGGGGCGTTCTCAGGCATCACAAAGCCATTGAGTTCGCAGTAGGTGAGTCGGTCGAGCCATGTGTCCCGAGCCTTCTGCATCACTTGGCCGATCAGCGTTGCGTCGCCGATCTGGTAAGCCGCTGTGAGTGCGTCCAGAGGGATGAAATCGCCGATGTCGAGCGAAGACATTGCCGACTCGATCCGGTCGCGGATCAGCACGAAGTCAGCGGCGCCCTGCTCAATGCGGCGGCTCACGAAGTTGGCGGCAGCGCGTTCCTGCGCTCCAACCATGTCGATCTCATTGCGTCCCATTTCTACCCCTTCGCTTGTTTGCTGCGATGGGGTTATTGTGAACCGAAAGGTGCGGACGCGTCAACCGAAAAGTGCGGTGACGGGTGAACTGTTACATTTTCCCTCGTGGCATGGGCGCAAAAAAACCCGCTCTAGGCGGGTTTGTGTGTGCGTGTTGGCCTATAGCCTTGGGCCTGGCCAGGTGTAGTCGTTCATTGGTAAGCCAGAGCAGCGCCACTGATCTGCGAATCGTCCGGTCTGCCTGCCTCTGCAAGCCCACATCATGCTTCCATCGTTTGCCATGAACTGATCCCATGCAAACGTAGAGTCCCCACCAGACCCGCCGCCTCCACCGCCAGCCATTGCTGCGGCTACAACGCCAAGCACGACTACTGTGACGGCTCCGACTTCAACCAGTGTGTTGCGGGTTTGGCAGTCGCCGAAGGTGAGCCCGCGCTGCGCGGCCTCCGCTGCCAGGTCATCGGAAAACTGCCTGTCTCCCGACGAGTGCGCGTTTACCCACGTCCTGCAAAGCGACCAACCGCCCACCGATGACGGCGATGCGTAGAACTCGCCTTTATTTGCAGCGCACCCACCTAGAAAGATGGCAAGAGCGGACGCAGCGCAAACAGCGGTTCTCATCGATGTTCCTCCATGTATAGGCGCACCGCAGCCATGGCGCGAATAGCCCAGCCCTGAAAGAGTTCTGCGTGAGGGTGGATCGCGCCAACTCTTGAGGTTGGCTTTAGAGCATTGCCTGCCAACGATCCGGTAAGGGCTCCGTCCTCGTTTGAATCGGTTTCGTTGACTTCTAGTGACTCAAGTACTGCTGACATGCTTTCCTCCTGCAAGGATTCCACATGCCGCCCCCCTAATGTGTCAACTGGGTCACGTTTTGCGCTATGGACGAAAGCGTCCAAATGGGTCGCGTTCGATCCGATTCATTGCCCGGTTTTGTCCGCATCAGCCATTTGGTCGATGATCCGCTGTATCGAAACAGCAGCAGCGGCAAAGGCTTTGGTGCGCGTTTCCGGGTCTTTGATGCCGTCAATGGTCACGGCCAGGTGCATTGCAAGTGAGCTGAACTTGGATCGCTCGGCCCGTTCAAACTCGACTCGCAGGTTTTCGGCAACCTCTTTGACGAGACCTTCGCCATCGATAGTGTTCTCGTCACCTATCAGGCGGGGCTCATCAAGCCACTTTGAGTGCATACCTAGACGCGCCTCCATCTTCCGGGCTGTCCGCTCTCCGAATGGCTTCTTCCCGTTCAGTAGTGCGCTGATGTAGCTGTCGGAAACGTCTAGCTCCCTCGCCAAATCGGCGGGGGCCCACTTCTTCTGACTCATGAAGAGTCGGAGGTTGTCGATGCGGATCATGCGCTCGTCGCTCATGCGGGCTATTGAGCCCGCTGGTGTGAACAAAATGGTGCGGACCGCTTGACCGAAAGTGAACCAATCGGTTAAGATCCGCACATGGATCTGAAAACGTACCTCAAAAGCCTGTCAGAGCCGGAGCGCGAGCGACTCGCCTCTAGCTGCGACACGACGGTCAAGTACCTGTGGAAGCTGGCACGCGCAGCGCATCACCCCGATCCAAAAAAACGGATCAGGCCAAGCGCTGAAGTTGCCACTCAGGTTGAGATTTTCTCCAACCGAAAGGTGCGCCGCTGGGAGTCTATCCCGGATCGTTGGTCGCGCATTTGGCCCGAACTCGTCGGCCGCAAGGGTGCTCCGGCACTTCAAGCCGAGGAAGCCTGAACCATGTTCGCCGCCATGAACCCGAGTGGCCCCGCTGCGTGTATCGCACACGGTCAGCCTTCCCAACTGCCCAACGTGGTTGCGGTGCCTGTTCATGGTGGCTTCTTTCATTCCCAGCCGTCCAGCTCATCGAGCCACACCAGCACCTCAGCCGCTCGCGTCATGCAGCGCACAAGTAAGGCGTGGATCGCTGCTTCGGCCCATTCGTCGTCGCTCATTGAGTCCTCCCTGGCTTCGTTGTCGATGACTCAACTTTCTCAGCGCCCCAATCGGGGATTCAAGTGGGGATGCCATGAAATCTATTGATGACGCGCAGTTAGCTCTGCCTCTGCTGTGCCGACTGGATGGCCCCTCGGTCGTCCCGGCTGACCACATCAAGGCGTGCGCCACCTACCGCGATGCCGTGCGCCTGTGCTGGGCTCTGCGCCGAATCAAGGCAATGACCTCGCTGCACCTGGCCGAGCAAGCCGGGTTCCCTGCGAACCATCGCAGCGACTACCTCAGTGACAACGAAGACCGCCGCGAACTTCCCGCCAAGTACATCAAGGCAATGGAGTACGCCTGCGGCAACACCGCCATCAGCCAGTGGATCGCCATGAACGCGAAGCTGACTGTGATCGAAGAAATCCAAGCGCAACGAATCGCCGCATGAACGCCTTCAGCCCCGCTTACGTACCGGTCATCAAGACCGAGGAAGTCAAAGCCACCAAGTCCCCCAAGGCAAAGCCGAACGTCTTCGACACCGGCACGGCTCAAGAACGCATGGCGCACAACGCCAAGCCCCTGCCGACTGAGCGCAAGCGTGCGCCGCAGCGGCCTTCAACCATGTAAGGAGCGTCAGATGGCAACACACACCCGTCAAGGCGACAAGCTCGTCAGCATGCTCAAGCGCCGCGGCATGACCACGCTTGAAATGATCCAAACCGGCATCAGCGTTTGTCCGTGGAAGCGGGTGCGTGAATGCCTCCCTGACGGCTGGCAATTCAAACCAGTCGGAACCAAGGGGCGCCACACCGTCTATCGCGTTGTGAGGGGGTAAGGCGTGGCCGGTGGCATTGATTGGTTTCGCTGGCATCACGGCAGCGTCACGGACCCGAAATTCCAGCTTGTTGCACGCAAGGCTGGTGTGGGCCTCCCTGACGTAATCGCCGTGTGGGCTTTCGTGCTCGAAAAAGCCAGCGCATCAGAGGAGCGTGGCTCCTTTGGCGATCTTGACCATGAGGCCATTGACTGCCTGTTTGGCTTGGATGACGGCAAGACCCTCGCCATCCTTGAGCAAATGGAAGTTCGTGGCCTGGTTTCCGATGGCTGCATCTGTGCATGGGACAAGCGCCAGCCGAAGCGTGAGCGTGAAGACGACACCGCCGCAGAGCGCAAGCGCCGCCAGCGTGAGCGTGACGCCAACCAGAGCCACGACACGCCAAGCGCAGCCGATGACAGCCATGTCACGCCATGTCACGCCACGTCACACCAAAAAACGCCTAGAGGAGAGGAGAGAAGAGAAGAAGAGATAACTCCTTCACTTCGTTCAGTCGTTGGCGCGAAACCGCGCCCGACCAAGAAATGCCCCGACTCGTTTGTGGTCACTGACGAACTCAAGGCATGGGCGGAGGCTGAGTGTCCTGGCGTTGACCTGGTGAAGCAAACCGCCACCTTCCGGGACTACACGTTCAAGACCGCCCGCAGTGACTGGCCTTCAACGTGGCGCAACTGGATGCGCAAGGCGTGCGAGTTCTCGCAGCCGGCCCGCGCATCTCCACCTGGGTTCGTCAACAAGCAAGAGGCGCTAGAGGCCCGGAATCGGGCAGTTGCGGAGGAATGGCTCCGCGAGCAAGGGGTAAGCGATGCAGGAATCGGACAAGGCGAAATTCTCGACGTTGGTCACTGAGGTGCTGGCGTTCTACCGTCAAGACGTGAGCCGCTTCGCCATGTCGGTTTGGTGGGGGGCGTGCAAGGGGTTCGACTTTGAGCAGGTGAACAAGGCGTTCAGCGCTCATGCGATGGACCCGGAGCGCGGCCAGTTCGCGCCGAAGCCTGCTGATGTGGTCAAGGCTCTTCAAGGCACCAAAACGGACCGCGCCCGGATGGCTTGGGGTAAGGCATTCGACGCCATGCAGCGAGTCGGGGCGTATCAGTCCGTGGCCTTTGACGATCCGGTCATTCACGCAGTCATCGAAGACCTCGGCGGGTGGACGAAGGTGTGTCGATCTGACTTGAACGAGTTGAGCTACATGGAGCACCGATTTTGCGAAGCCTATCGGGCCTATTCGGGTCGGCCTGATCTGTCCTACCCGGCAAAGCTCATCGGTGAGTTTGAGGCTGTGAACCGGCACGAAGGCCGCAAGATCGCGCCGCCTGTGTTGATCGGTAACGCACAACGCGCAGCCGATGTCCTGCGTCTAGGAGGTAGCGGCCCGAAGACGCAATTCACGCTGGCATCGGATGTTGTGCCAGCGCTTCAGATTGAAGGGAGGCAAGCATGAGCCTATTCCCCCGTGAAGCACACAACGAAGACCTGCGAGCAATGGCGCACCGAATCTTGGACGACGCCCGCGCAGGTTTGGCAATCAGCGAAGACCGCATCACTTGGGCGCTTCGCATCACTGGCGATTTGGAGGGGTGAGAGATGAACGAGAAGAAGACGGCAGAACTCTTGTACGCGCAGCGCCTGATTTTGTGGGCTATCGGTGAGAAGCCTATGACGCGCCGCCAGATTGGTGATGCGCTTGGCGTCACCGAGTCGTGCGTCATCAGCAACATGAAGCGGCTCATGGAGCGCGGTCTTGTTTCCATCGTGGGGCATGTCCCGACGACTGGCCGACATGCTCCGATCTATGCGGCCAAGTCAAAGCACAAGAAGCCCGACCCGATGGGGGCAGGCAAGACCGTTCGCACGTCTCCGACCCGAGAGGCAGTCATTGCGGCCATTCGCTTTACACCAATGACCGCAGTTGAGATTGCTCACGAAACCGGTCTCAAGTATTCCCAGGTTCGCGGGTTCATCTCGGACACCCGCAAGAAGCACGGCACCAAGGTTGTTCGCATCTCGTCGTGGAATCTTGTCGATGGTTACGGGCCCGTGGCGGTCTACGCAGTTGGCCCCGCTCCCGATGCGCCGAAGATCAAGCGCACGAAGAAGGAGCGCGACGCAGCATGGCGCGACAAGAACCGCGAACTAATCCGCATTCAGCAACGCGCATGGCGGGCTGAGAAGTCTCAACCCATCGTTGACTTCGGGCCGTTCGGACACCTGCTTCGGTTGACTGGCGCTACCGGATCGGCGTCCAAGCGTTTCATTGATAGCCGGAAGGTGGAAGCATGAGCGCAGACACCAAGCAAGTCGGCGGGAGCCACTACAAGGACAAGGCAATCCAGCCTTGGGACTACATCACCTCCAACGGCCTTGGCTACCTTGAGGGCAACGTCATCAAGTACGTCAGCCGCTACAAGGAAAAGAACGGCGTTCAGGACTTGGAGAAGGCCCGCCATTACCTTGACAAGCTGATTGAGGTGGAGCGGCAGAAGGAAATCGAGGCGACGGCTTCGGTCAAGCCTAGCGGGGTGCGTCATGGCTAAACCCCGCAAGAAGTACCGCCCCCGCTGGGTGGCAAAGCCTGTGACCTTGCAGCTTGCCATCCAAGGCGTTGCCTATCTGAGCAAGGAAGACCAGGACGCCCGCGTGGCTCCTGTGCGCGAGGCTGTGGCGTTCATCGCTCAAGGCAAGGCAGCAAAAGAGCATTGGTCGGCCATCTTCGACGCCATGAACATGCTTGAGCAGTTCAACCAGATGCCGCAAGTGATGAAGGGCGGTCGGGACTACATCGAGTCCATGCAGAACGTCATCGTCGGGATTCTGGATCGCGCCAAGGAAGGAAAGCGGGCTCTGTACCCGTCTGAGCTGGAAGACCTGCGCGGCTTCGCTGACCTGTGGGCGGATGTGCTGACAACCGTGACCCACCGCGATTACTACGTGTGCGAGACAAAGACGCATCAAAGGCTCGTGCAAGTCATCCGCACGGGCAAGGGCGTCAAGGTTTTGGAGGCCGCATGAACATCGTCCTCCACAACGCGCAGCAAGGCCACATGGCGCTAATGGGCCTGTGGGCTCAGATCAAAGCGCACCTCATGGCAGGGCAACAGCTTGTCATTGAGGTCAAGGAGAAGACCCGCAGCACCGAGCAGAACGCCCGGATGTGGGCGCTGCTGACCGATGTGTCGCGCCAGGTCGATTGGTACGGACAGAAGCTCACACCGGAAGAGTGGAAGGACGTTTTCTCCGCATCGCTCAAGAAGCAGAAAGCCGTCCCCGGTTTGGATGGCGGTTTCGTGATCCTCGGCCAGCGCACCTCAAAAATGAGCATTCGCGAGATGGCCGACCTCATGACGCTGATTGAGGCGTTCGGGGCAGATAAGGGTGTTCGGTTCTCGGCTCCTGAGTGGATGGAGGAACACGCATGACCTACAACGCCAAGCGAGCGCGCAATCGCCGATCCCTCAACACCAGCCAAGTCAAAGACCGGATGTTTGGCGACTCAGCCCGCAAGCCGTGTCACTACTGCGGCGTCAAGTTGACCCGCGATCAAGCCACCTTTGACCACAAGCAGCCACTTTCTCAGGGTGGCTATGACAAAGGGAAAAACGGAGTCATTGCTTGCAAGTCCTGCAACGAGGCGAAGGGCTCCATGTCTTACGAGATGTTCATGCGCATCGCGCGGGAAAGGTTCGGAAATGCAAACGTACACCGCCGCAAGGCTTGAAGAAGACGGCGAATACACAGAGCACTTTGAGGCCAATTCATTTGATGAGGCCGAAGAGCATTGCCGCGCTAATGGGTGGAGGCTCAAGGGAGTCTTGATGGGGGAGATCGATTGGGATGGCGCAAGTCCATTGAACATTTCTTTGCAATGAGGCAAGCATGACTGGAAAGGTAATTGAACTCGTCTCTGCCGTGCTTGCAGATCACGCCGAAATCCTAAGGAACGTTGCCAAAGAAATCGACGAAGGCAAGCACGGAGATGTTCGCGCTGTGGCGGTTGTTGTTGATGGGAATGAGTTGGCGCTGTTTGGCTCAGGCGACGCGGATCAATTCAAGATGGTCTGGATGCTGGAAGCGGCAAAGCAGGAGCTTCTGCCGTGATGTACCCCAAGACCAAACCACACCGCGACGGGAAGTATTTGCGCCTCATCGCCACCATGCCCTGCTTCTCGTGCGGAATCAACGGCTACAGCCAAGCAGCGCACAGCAACCTAGCCAAGCACGGCAAGGGCGGGGCACAGAAGGCCAGCGACTACGCGACCTTTCCCCTGTGCTGCGAGCGCCCCGGCGTCATGGGCTGTCACAGCCTGTTTGACCAAGGCGTCATCGTGACCAAGCTCAACAAAGAAGCCGTCACCGACTTTTGGGTGGCATCAGCTCAGAAGCGGGCCAAGGCGGCGGGCTTCACTTTCCCGGAAGGCGTCTGCCATGAATGAAAAGGTCTGCACCCTATGCGGCAGGAACCACAGCGCGAGCAACTGCCCGCACACGAGGAACATCGGCACCGCTGCGAAGTTCGTCAGGTGCTCAAGTGGCGTGTTGAAAGAAGCTCGGCCTGGGTTCACGCCTGGCTTGAGAGTGCTGCGACAAAGCGCCCCGTGGCTCGGCTTAGGCGAGATTGCGCCGAGCAGTGGGGAAAGGGCAACCGTGGAGAGTGGGGAGATTGGCGGTGAGTGAAATCAAGTTGTGCAAGGACTGCAAGCACGTTCGCGGAACGTCGCCCAGGTATCTGAAGTGCGCCTACAGGCTGTCGCCAGTCAATGGATTGGCTGCATCGTTTTGCGTGCACGAGCGTGAGCCACGGGAAGACCGCTGCGGACCAGATGGGCGGTTCTTTGAGCCAAAGCCCGCAAAACCTTGGTGGAGGTTCTGGTGAGCCACGCCTCCTACCTTATCCCAATCAAGACCGTGACCGGGCTCAATGCCCGCGAGCACTGGCGCAAACGAGCCGCACGGGTGAAGGCCGAACGCGCAGCAGTAGCGCAGATCGTCCGCCCGTTCTGGACGCCCTGCATCGTCCGCATGGTTCGCCTTTCGTCATCCCTGTGCGACGACGACAACCTGCAAGGCGCAATGAAGGCAGTCCGGGACGAAATCGCCCGAATCTGCGGCGTCGATGACGGGCCAACCGGGCCGATCACATGGGTTTACGCCCAAGAGAAGTGCAAGCGCGGTCAATTCGGCGTGCGAGTTGAGTTTCTGGCGATCTGAAAGGAAGACATGAGCATTGACTTCAACGTCATCAAGCCCGAGCACGAAGACATCCACAAGCGGCTAGAGAACTGGGGCAAGTGGTGCAAGGGCTCCGCACATGGCAACGTCCACCCCATGTTCCGCCAGTACCGAAATGGCTATTTCGAGGCGACGCCAACCCGGAGCTACTCCGACACCTTGGACGCCGTCGCCATCCAGAAGGCCATGAAGGACATCCCCGAGCCCCAGCGGATCGCCATTCAGTGGTTCTACGTCAAGCCGGGCAGCCCCAACAAGGTGTGCTTTGCCCTCGGCGTCAACAAGCGCGACCTGTTGGAGCTGATCCACCAGGGGCGCACGATGATGAGGAACGTGGCGAAGGTGAAGGAGGCGGTATGAATGATCTAGCGCCTTCAAAAACATGCCCGTCGTGCCATCGATCTCTGACGATTTCATCTTTTTCAAGGGACAGCTCAACAAAAAGCGGGTTGTCTTGCTATTGCAAGGATTGCAAAAGATCAAAACGTAGCCAAAAAGAGAAAGAGCGCAGCAAAGAGAGAAGCAGGGCATGGTATCAAGAAAACAAAGAAAAGCAGAAATATAAACAGGCAATTTATCGATCTAAAAACAAGGACAAGAGGCGAGCTTTAGCGAGGAAGTATAAAAAACGTGATGTTGCGTTATTGGCTGACAACTATGTCAGGGGGACACTATTAAAGCTTGGCTTTGCAAAAAGCATGAGGGATATACCGGATGAATTTGTTAATGCTTATCGTCTTGTGATGGCAATTAGGCGCGAATCCAGAAAGGAGCAATGATGAAAAACGTTCATGAACTAATCCAGAATTTGTCCTCGGTTTTTGAGGATCTGAAGGCCGGGGCAATCAAGCCAAGCGAAGCGGACAGCTTGGCTAACCTTGCGGGGAAGATGATCAGCGCGTCAAAGGTCCAAGTTGACTACTACACGCTACGCAAAGAGAAGCCGGTGATTGACTTCCTTGACGCATCATCCTCAAAGCAGATCAAGACGGGCACGGTCACCAGGGACGCTGCAGCCGGTGTGGTCCGGCACAAACTTGATGATGGTGCTTGACTGTACAAAAAAACATGTGTATAAACCCAGTAACGTGAGCGTTGGCACAAGGCGTTGGCATCCGATTGGAGGATGCCGCGTCGGTGCTAGGCTCAAGAGATTGACGCGAGCTAACTAGGTCTGTTGGCTCACAGCGCGAGTCGAGAAGTCAACCG
>Ga0255208_1000135_pt1 | contig 19000 bp, 18 predicted proteins | sample Miss_Miss_RepB_8_FD_183623 | JGI IMG/M metagenome (GOLD analysis project Ga0255208, IMG submission 183623) | Freshwater microbial communities from Mississippi River, Louisiana, United States - Miss_Miss_RepB_8d | ecosystem: Environmental > Aquatic > Freshwater > River | place: USA: Louisiana...
CTACCAGCAGCTGCGCTATGGCGACCAGCCCTGGCTGCCGGCCACGCCGGCGCTCAAGGCGCTGGCCGAGGCTGTGCGCGCGCGGCCCTCATTCGCGCAGACGATGCCACGCATCTGATCCGCACAAGTGCCACCCTCGGGCCCAACCCGAGGGTCCAGGTCTGCGCTGCAATGAATGCCTCCGCTTGGTCGGACCACATACGGGTCAGTTAAGGCGGACCCAGCGCCCGCGATGCGACGCTCTCGATCCGTTCTGGTCCATCGTGTGCCACAGGTAGACGACTGCTTTGCAGCGGGAGCCGTCATGTGCTCGTGACCGCTGGCCGGCAGCTCTCGGCCATAACCTGCTCTTCGCGGTGCCCGCCTAATTTCAAACGTTGAACCCAGCTGGACGACCGGTTTGTGGCAAGCAAGCTGGGCACTGTCTTGCCTCGACTCGGCCATTTGCGGTCGGACGATGAAACAGACTGAAATGCCGGATTGCTCCATATAGGAGTCAATTAATAAGGCGCTGGATCTCTCAAGTGCCTTCTTATTGGAACCACGACGATGCGGCCTTCAGCCGAGGTGGACAGCGGCGGGGTGGCGTCACCCGCGCCTCGCGCAAAGCCTGGATACCGGACCGATCTCTTCAGACCGTGCGGCCACCGTCCACGGGGAACTCGACACCACTGATGAATTCGGCGGCGTCACTTGCCAAGTAGAGGGCTGCAGCAGCGACGTCAGATGCACGGCAGAGCCGTCCCAAAGGAATGGACGCGATAAAGCGTTGGCGGTTCTCTGGCGAGTCGGGGACACCCATAAACTTATCGAGCAGACCGGTCTCACCCATGACCGGGCATATCGCGTTAACGCGGATACCGTCGGGGCCGAGTTCGGCCGCCATCGACTTGGAAAGAAGGTTCACCGCTCCCTTGCTGCCGTTGTACCAGGTGAGCCCAGGCCGCGGGCGGATGCCTGCGGTAGAGCCGACGTTCAAGATCACGCCTTTCTTGCGCTGTCGCATGCGAGGCACCACCGCATGCGCCATGTGATAAATGGATTTCACGTTGACCGCGAAGATTCGGTCGAATGTCTGCTCGTCCACATCCAGCATGGGCCTGTTGGTGTGCGTGGTGCCTGCATTGTTGATCACGATGTCGGGATCGCCGAATTCGCGGCTGCATGTCTGCACCAGCGAATTCACGTCCGCGCCGCTGGAGACATCGGTGCGCACGAAGCGCGCGGCTTCGCCGAGTTCAGTGGCCAGCTTCTCGCCGCGGTCTGCGTCCAGGTCGGCGATGACGACGCGCGCGCCCTGCGCCACGAACAGCCGGACGATGCCTTCGCCGAAGCCCGCGGCCCCACCGGTAACGATGGCGATTTTGCCTTCAAGTTGATGCTGCATGGTTGAATTTCCAAAATGAACGGTTTTATGCTGGCTACCTACCGGCGGACCACAGATCTCTGGGTATGCGCCCTCAGCGGGCGTTCGCTGGCGCGGGCCAGCCGTGCGAATTCTCGGAGCCTGGCCGGTTCTTCAGCCACCACGACCAGTCCCGTGGCAGCAGCGAGAAAGCGTCATCGTGTGCAAGCTCCCGCGCCGCCCAGATCGGCCAGTGTGGGTTGGCCAAGGCCGGCCGTCCGAGGAACACCAAGTCGACGAGCTCATCGCGGATCACCCGGTCCGCCACGGCGGGCTGCCCCAGGTTCCAGCTCACCGCCACCGGAATGCCGACCTCCCGGCGCACGCGGCTTCCCCGCTCTGCCATGAAGGCGGCGCGAGAGAAGGGCGGCTCGCGCATGTCGTCTGTGTTCATGCCGATGCTCAGATCCGCCAGATCCAGCCCGTGTTCCTTCAACTGACCGACCGCCCAGACCGCGTCGTCAAATTGCACGCCGTCTTGATGGAAATCATCCGTCCCCAGGCGCATGGTGAGCGGAAGATGCTCGGGCCAAACGGCACGCACCGCATCCAGCGCTTCGCGGTGAAAGCGCAGGCGCTTGTCCAGCGTTCCTCCGTACGCATCCGTGCGTTGATTGGCCAGGGGAGAGAAAAAACTCGAGCCGAGATAACCATGCGCGAAGTGCATCTCCAGCCACTCGAAGCCGGCCGCGATGGCCCGTTTGGCGGCGGCCGCATAGGCCTGGTGCAACTCATGAATCTCAGCGACGGTGAGTTCTTGAACGGCGTAGGGGAAGCGCCCGCCATAGGGAATGGGCGAGGGGCCGCGTACTTGCCAGCCATCGGGTTGGTCCGGGGCAATCTGCTGCTTGCCTTCCCAAGGCTTTTGCTCGCTGCCCTTGCGGCCGGTATGGCCCAGCTGTATCGCTGGGACCGCGCCCATGTCCTTGATCATACTGGCCACGCGGGCCAGGCTTTCGATCTGCTCGTCCTCCCATATCCCGGCGCACGCGGTGCTGGTGCGGCCGTCGGGCGTGATCGCGATCTGTTCCGCAAAGACCAGGCCGAATCCGCCGGCCGCACGCGAGCCCAACAGCATCAAGTGGAAATCGTTCATCTTCCCATCGGGCCCAGAGCGGTACATCGTCATCGGCGACATTGCGATGCGGTTACGCAGCGTGACGCCCTTGAGGGTGTAGGGGGAAAACAAATCAGGCATGGGGGCTACTTCCTTGGTTTTTTAGTCTTGTCATTGCGCTGGGCTGCCGGCGCGCAGGCTGGCAGCAGCTCGCGGTGTGGACCCATCCACCCGGTCCTACCCGTCCGGTCCCACTAGCATGGTCCGGTCGGTTCACGGGTGCTCAGGCCTCGCGGTGGATCTTGCTGCAGTCAAGATCGAGCGCGGCCTGTCGTCTCGACCGGCCGCTGTCCGCGCCAATGTGCTGGCCCACTTCAGGGCTGATGCGCCACAGTCCAAGCGCCGCGTCGAACCTGCACGAAGAGGAATGGCTTGATCGCCTCCCGGTCCGCGCCCCGCGTCACTGGCCCCAGCAGGCCTTGCGACTGCTTCATGGCCGCCAAGCCTTCCCGGATCTTGCGGCGGTCCGCCGCGAGCGTTTCCGGGCGGCCCATCACCTTTTGCTTCTCGATGATGTCCTTGAGAGTGAAGATGTTCTCCCAGGCTGCCGCGTTGTGCAGGTCCAGAGAGGCATTGACGCTCTGCAGCGCCTGCGCGGCAGCGCGCGCTTCGGCCGTGACAGGCGCGAAGCTGGTCGGGATGATCATGCCCTCGGCTTGGGCTGCGCAGCCGTTGAGCGTTTCCATGCTCGACGAGCTGGTCAGGCCGATGATCACCTTGGGCTTGACGCCCTGGCGTTCCATCTCCTTGAGCACGCCGCAGGTCGTAAACGGATGCGCCGAGATCGCCACGACGTCCGCGCTACCGCGTTTCATCTGCCGCACCTGCGTCGAAAAACCGGTGTCCGCCAGTAGCCATTCACTTTCGCCTAGAGGCTGCAGTCCCGATTTCGTTGCCAAGTCCTTCATCGCGTTGTAGGTGGCGTTGCTATGCGCAAAGTCCTTCTCTACTCCTCCCCAGAACGTCTTGAGCTCAGGGTGGGTAGTGCGCAGCCAATCGAACAAGCTGCGGTACATCGCAGCTTCGTTTGGCACGTTACGGAACGACCACTCGGAAATAGAAGCGAGCCCGCCTTTGGCGGCGCCATCAGTAAAGACGGGGAATTGCAAACCCGAGTCACCTGCGTCTCCCGCCTTCCTCTGGAGGATACCGAACACTGGTTCAGCAACGTTGCTGCAGCTAGGACCTACGGCGACCAGTGCATCGGGCTGCGCAGCGATGCGCCGGATCACGTTGATGCCTTCTTCCGCATTGCAGCGGTCATCCATATATTCGATTGCCAGCTTTGCCTTACTGCCGTCACCTAGGGTCACGCCGCCATTGCGGTTGATCTGCTCAGCAGCCGCCTTCATGGCAGATTCGGCATTTAGGCCGAAGATGCGAACGACGCCGCTCTTCGCTCCGAAGCCGTAGATCTTTACGGTGCGCTCTTGGGCTGCTGCTGGGAAAAACACAAGTGCAGTGGCGATCGCGATCAAAGACGCGAAAGGACGAAGGGTGTGTCGAGCCATGGGATTGTCTTTGGACGAAGTTCTTGAAGCGGCCCATTCTGAGACCGGAACCCGACGCGGGCTATTCCAAAAACGTTTAAGCAGTCTTGCCGTAGAAGCAACAACGCGCACGGTGTTGATGACTGCCGCGATTTGATCCAGTTCCCGACATGCGCTTGGTCTGCGTCGATGTTCCTTCAAGTGTGCCTTTGGGTCCGCAGAGAGCCAATCGGCGAAGAAGGTGAGGACCTCCCTACCAAATGCGAGCGAGGCACAGCTTCCAGGACGCTCGCTTTCATCACAGGACGGGTTTTCGGCTACCCCAAGTATTCATGCGGCAAAACGTCAATTAGTCTGAGTGGGTGACTGGTTGAGCAGTTGGCTCAATAGTTCGAACTCGCGTTGGCAAGGGGCCGCAGTCAGCTAAGAGGCGCCCTTCGATGCACTCTAGCCCATGACCGCTTAGGGTCGCGTGCACCACGCCAAGAATGGCTGCTTTAGAGGAGAGAAACTTTAATGACCGCTTTTCGGAAGCGAACTTGATCGGTGGGCCGGCTTGTCCCGACCCAAAGCTGACGGCACCGCTTGGGAAAGCGGACGTTCAACGCAGAGGTGACCGGTGCCTTGCCGCAACGTGTCCGCGGCGACCGACCTGTTTGGCAGCATTCCCACCCCCACTCTAAGGTGCTTCGGACGCAGGCGAAGGCGGCGGTGAAGGCTGCGCAGAAGAGGGAGCGCACTCCGGGTTGCGAATGGCGTCCCACATCTCCGCCGAGAATTTTTCAGCGAACTCCACGTTCTTTTTGTACGTCGCGCATTTCCTGCGTCGAAGCTCCAACAGGACGGCCCCGTAGGTGAGCACACCATGCCGCCGAGCATATCTGCGAACGCTCTCTCGTAGCATCTTCTCGGCGCCATACAAGCCAACTTCATACATTGAGAGCATACGAATGTACAGGTCTCTGTTCTTGGAGGATGCCTGTAGTGAGGTGCTCTTGTTCTTCAGGAGCATGTCGACAAGGTTGTGCAGCGACCTAGCTTCAACAGGGTACAGGCCTGACACCTCGTCTATCGTGTCGCGCAGGGAAGCGACATGAGATTCGGGCTCAAGGAAGTGCCGCTGAGTGAGTCTCTTTCGCATAGGCTCGTATTCCTCCCAGTTCTCAGCGTTGTCCTTGAAGGTTTCAGTGACCTGCTGCAGCGTGAGCAACTGCGAGTGGATGTGCAGAAGCTTCGACACGAGAACGCCGATTTTCTGTCGCCGCTCCGCGCGATCCTTCAACACAGTCGAAAAGAGTGAAAGCGCCCATCCGAGCGCTACTCCGACTAGTGGCCAGACATATTTTTCGTCCATGTCGTGTTGCCTAACGTGGAAGTGAGCGGCCTGCGCGGCATTTCGCGCAGGTCCGCTCGACTGCCTGGTTAGAAGGGAAGGTTAACGAGCCCCCTGTCATTTACTTTTTGGGGGATTACTAGATTTGCTGGGTTTGAGGGACGGTGTATTCCCTGGTGTGGTTTTGTTATCCCGGCGGCGCTGATCCGGTTTCCCTGTTGATTTTGCGATCGGCTTGGGTCCTGGTTTAAGTGCCATGCATGCTCTCCTTTGTGAATTCCGAGTAATACCGCGTGTTATTCTGACCCACTGTGCCCATACAAAGGGGCGGAGACTATCCCCCGATCGGGTGATCCAGCGACCTCTGTCAGTCACCTAGTCAAATGTCCGCTGGTGGCCGGATGTGGTTTGCCACCAACGTCCGCTTCAGAGATGCACAGCTTGTAAAACGACGGGTTGTGCCAATGACCGGTCTGGAGAGCGCTGGAGGACCGCAAAGGGTCGGCTACTGCCGGTCAATGATCTTGGTTGAATGACCACTCCCAGCCATTGCCGGACCTCTAAGGCAGCATGTCAATGACGGCCCATGGACAGTTCCGAATGGGGCGAACGACCGCTTAACTGAACCTAATGGGTCAGGCTTGAGCGTCGCCTTCGGCTGCAGCCACCGCCTGCAGGTGGGCGGCCAGCTGGCCCAGCGGCGTTTGCTGCGCGGGGCGGCTGCGGGTGCAGATCTGCATGCCACGCAAGGCCCAGTCGTCTGACAGCGGCAGCACCTTCAGCCGCATGGCCTCGGCAAAGCTGCGCGCAGCCGCCATGGGCAGGATGCCCACGCCCAGGCGAGCCTGCACCGCGCGGCACACCGCCTCGAAACTGCGCACCTGCACGCGCAGGGCCATGGTCTGCATCTGCAGTTCGGCCTGCGCGGTCAGCAGGCGCGTGAGCGTGCTGCCGCCTTCCAGGCCCACCAGATCGCGTTCGACCAGATGGGCGAAAGGGATGGTTTCGCCACCGAGTGGATCGTCCTGCAGCAGCACGGCGGCTAGCCGGTCGCTGCGGTAAGGTTGGCACCACAGGCCCTCGGTGTCACCGCCCTCGACCACCACGCCCAGATCGGCATCGCCCGAGCGCACCCGGCGAACCACTTCATCGCTCCAGGATTCTTCGAGCACGATGCGCACGTTCTCGTGCTGCGCCTGGAACAGCGCGACGTCCGAAGGCAGGAACTGTGCCATGGCCGAGGTGTTGCCCAGGATGCGCAGCACCGCGTTGCGGCCCGAGGCGTAGTTGACCATTTCGGCGCGCATGTGGTTGACCGAGGCGATCACCTCGCGCGCGTGCTTGAGCAGGTGCTCGCCAGCGGGGGTCAGCTGCAGGCCACGCGAATGGCGTTCGAACAACTGCGCCTTGAATTGGTGCTCCAGCAAGGACAGGCGGCGGCTGGCGGCAGGCACCGTGATGAAGCACGCCTCGGCGGCACGCGTGAGGTTGTGCAGCTCGGCGGCCTTGACGAACAAGGCCAGTGAGTCGATGTCTGGGAGCATGGCCGGATTCTATCGACCCCTTCGGGATCTGGCTTGCACGCGAAGCAACACGCCGTTGCCGGTTTTCCAATTCACCAAACCCGGGGGGCTGCCTATAGTCGTTGCCATCCCTTGTATTGAACAAACCAACCAGGAAACACCATGAAAAAAATGTTGATCGGAGACCAGTGGGTCGGCGCCGGTGACGGCCGCACCTTGCCCGTGATTTCTCCCAGCGACGGTCAGGCCTTTGACGAGATCGCCCGTGGCTCGGCCCACGAGGTCGATCTTGCCGTCAAGGCCGCGCGCGCCTCCCTCACCGGTGCCTGGGGTCAGCTCAACGCCGCCGAACGCGGACGCATCATGATGCGCATTTCGCAGAAGGTCCTCGACCACGAAGAAGAACTGGCGCAGATCGAGGCCAAGGACACCGGCAAGCCCCTGACCACCGCCCGCAACGACATCAAGGTGCTGGCGCGCTACTTCGAGTTTTATGCCGGCGGTGCCGACAAGCTGCATGGCGAGACGATTCCTTTCCTCAATGGCCACCAGGTCAGCCTGATCCGCGAGCCGCTGGGCGTGACCGCGCACATCATCCCCTGGAACTACCCGGCGCAGATGCTGGGCCGCACCGTGGCGCCCGCATTGGCCATGGGCAACGGCACCGTGCTCAAGCCGGCCGAAGACACCAGCCTGTCGGCCATCCGCTTTGCCGAACTGGCCCTCGAAGCCGGCCTGCCGCATGGCGCGCTCAACATCGTCACCGGTCTGGGCGAAGAAGTGGGCGCGGCGCTGTCGGGTCACCCGGGCATCGATTTTGTTTCGTTCACCGGCTCCAACGAAGTCGGCACCCTGGTGCAGCAGGCCGCGGCCAAGAACGCGGTCAAGTGCGTGCTCGAACTCGGTGGCAAATCGCCGCAGATCGTGTTCGACGATGTGGACATGGAGCGTGCCGTGCCCATCATCGTGCGCGCCATCGTGCAGAACGCCGGCCAGACCTGCACCGCCGGCAGCCGTCTGCTGGTGCAGCGTTCCATCTATGACCAGTTCGTGGGCAAGGTGGCTGAGGCCTTTGCCAAGGTCCGCGTGGGCACGCCCGAGATGGACTTCGATTGCGGTCCGGTGATGAACCCTTCGCAGCACAAGCGCGTGCAGCGCTACATCGACCAGGCGCGCGAGCAGGGCATCCCGGTGCTGGCCGAAGGCCAGATCGCGGCCGATGCACCGGCCGGCGGTTACTTCGTCAAGCCCACGCTGTTTGGTCCGGTGCCGCGCACGGCCGCGCTGGCCTGCGAAGAGGTGTTCGGCCCTGTGCTCGCCGCCATGCCGTTTGAAGATGAAGCCGACGCGATCGCTCTGGCCAACGGCACCGACTACGGTCTGCTGGCCGCGGTCTGGACCGAGAACGCCGGTCGCCTGCACCGTGTGGCCAAGGCCGTCAAGGCCGGTCAGGTCTTCATGAATTGCTACGGCGCCGGCGGTGGCGTGGAGCTGCCCTTTGGCGGCACCAAGCGCAGCGGCCACGGTCGTGAAAAAGGCTTCATCGCGCTCGAAGAAGTCAGCACCACCAAGACCCTGGTCCACTACCACGGCTGAAGCACGACATGGCACAACTGAAAGACAAAATCGCCATCGTCACCGGTGGCGCCGCGGGCTTTGGCGAAGCCATCGTGCGTCTGTACGTGAAGGAAGGCGCACGCGTCGTGATCGCGGATCTGGCGCAGGACAAGGGCCAGGCTCTGGCCAAGGAGCTGGGCGCCGACCAGGCCTGCTTTGTGTCTTGCGACGTGGCCGACGGCAACGCTGTCAGGCACCTGGTGCAGTCTTGCGTGGCCGCATTCGGAATCCCCGACATCGTGGTCAACAACGCGGGCACCACCCACAACAACCAGCCCATGCTGCAGGTGGACGAGGCGACCTATGACCGCATGTTCAACGTCAACGTGAAGTCGATCTACCACATGGCGCACGCCGTGGTACCGCTGATGCGTGAGCAAGGCCATGGCGTGATCCTGAACGTGGGTTCGACCGCCGGTCTGCGACCGCGCCCGGGCCTGACCTGGTACAACGCCTCCAAGGGCGCGGTGAACCTGCTGTCCAAATCGATGGCGGTGGAACTTGGCCCCGATGGCATCCGTGTCAATGCCATCTGCCCGGTGATCGGCGAGACCGCCCTGCTGGAAAAATTCATGGGCATGCCCGACACGCCCGAGAACCGCGCGAAATTCATCGCCACCATCCCGCTGGGCCGTCTGTCGCGCCCGGCCGACGTGGCGAATGCCGCGCTGTTCCTGGCCAGCGATGCGGCGGAGTTCATCAGCGGTGTGGAGTTCCCGGTCGACGGCGGCCGCACGGTTTAAGACACACCTGCCGCCTGTTTCGGGGCCGGTGACCTTGTCCGATGGGATGGGGCCACCGGCCCCGAAGTCTTTTCAGCGCACGCGCTCGAGCAGGCGCTGCGCCTGCAACACCACGGGCAGGTCCACCATCTTGCCGTCGAGTTGAACCGCAGAACCGTTGGAGGCCTGCATGGCGGCCAGCACGCGCTGGGCCCATTCAACCTGCGTCGGTGTGGGCGCCAGCGTGGCGTGCACCACCGGCACCTGTCTGGGGTGGATGCACAGCTTGGCGCCGAAGCCAAAGCGCAATGCGCGCTCGGTGTCGGCGCGGATCAGTGCCTCGTCGTCCACCGACACCGTCACGCCGTCCACGGCTGGCGCCAGCTTGCCCAGGCGCGTGCACATGGCGACTTCAAAGCGCAGGCTGTCGAGTTCGCGCTGGTCCTCGCCGACGTTCATGCCCGTGTCGGCCAGGAAGTCGATGTGGCCCACCACCAGACGCCCCACCTGCGGCGCCTGCGCGATCTCGCGCAGGGCCAGGTAGCCCAGGGCGCTTTCGATGATGGGCAGGCTGGGCACGCCGGCAAAGGCCTGCGCCACGCGCTGCAGGGTCTGCGCACCCTCGCACTTGGGCACCATGACGCCGGCCAGCCCTGAAAGGCCTTGCAAGCCGCCCAGGTCCTGCTGACCCCATTCGGTGTCCGGGCTGTTGATGCGGATGACGGCCGCGCACGCAGCCTGCTGCAGCTGCGGCCAGGCCTGCCGGATGGCGTCGCGGGCCTCGGCCTTGCCGGCCAGCGGCACACTGTCTTCCAGATCGAGGATGACGGCGTCGGCACCACTGGCCAGAGCCTTGGCAAAGCGCTCGGGGCGGTTGGCGGGGACAAAAAGAAAGGAACGGGCAGCGCAGAGCGTGGAGGGATGCATGGTCATGGCGTTTCAATAAGAGCGCGGCAGGCCGAGGATGTGTTCGGCCACATAGGAAAAGATCATGTTGGTGGAAACCGGTGCCACCTGGTACAGGCGGGTCTCGCGGAACTTGCGCTCGATGTCGTATTCGCAGGCAAAGCCGAAGCCGCCGTGCGTCTGCAGGCAGACGTTGGCCGCTTCCCAGCTGGCCTTGGCCGCCAGGTACTTGGCCATGTTGGCTTCGGCACCCGCGTTCTGGTAGGCATCGATTTTTTCGCAGGCCTTCCAGCGCATCAGGTTGGCGGCTTCGAGCTCGATGAAGGCCTCGGCGATCGGGAATTGCACGCCCTGGTTCTGGCCGATCGGGCGGCCAAACACCACGCGTTCGCCGGCGTACTTGCGGGCGCGGTCGATGAACCAGTAGCCGTCGCCAATGCACTCGGCAGCGATCAGGGTGCGCTCGGCGTTGAGGCCGTCGAGCAGGGTCTTGAAGCCCTGGCCCTCTTTGCCCAGCAGCGCGTCTTCGGGGATTTCGAGGTTGTCGAAAAACAGCTCATTGGTCTCGTGGTTGACCATGTTCAGAATCGGCCGCACCGTCAGGCCATTGCCGATGGCCTGCTTCAGGTCGATCAGGAAGCACGACAGCCCTTCGGACTTTTTCTTGACTTGGTCCACCGGCGTGGTGCGCGCCAGCAGGATCATCAGGTCGCTGTGCTGGATGCGCGAGATCCAGACTTTCTGGCCATGGATGACCCAACGGCCGTCCTTTTTGACGGCGCTGGTCTTGAGCTGGGTGGTGTCTGAGCCGGTGGTCGGCTCGGTCACGCCCATGGACTGGATGCGCAACTCACCCGTGGCGATGCGGGGCAGGAATTTTTCCTTCTGCGCCTGCGAGCCGCTGCGCACGATGGCGTTCATCACGTACATCTGGCCGTGGCAGGCGCCCGAGTTGCCGCCTGAGCGGTTGATCTCTTCCATGATCACCGAGGCCTCGGCCATAGACAGACCCGAGCCGCCGTATTCCTGCGGGATCAGCGCGGCCATCCAGCCGGCCTGGGTCAGGGCATTCACAAAGGCCTCGGGGTAGGCGCGCTGCTGGTCGATCTGGCGGTGGTATTCGTCCGGGAACTGCGCGCACAGGTCGCGCACGGCGTCGCGGATGTCCTGGTAGGCGTCGGGGTCGTTGAACATGGGTGTTTCCTGCAAACGGGTTTCAGGCCAGCTCGGCGCTGGCGTCCATGGCCAGATGGCCTGCGGGGGTCACCGCCCAGAGCCTGATGGTCTTGTCGCTCTCCATACAGCCGCAGACGCTGAAAGGGGCGGTGTCGAAAATCGGCTGCATCGCCTTGAACGAGAAGCGGCGTACCTGTGCGCCAGGCAGCTGGCGGCGCAGCAGGTCCAGCAGCAGCGTGGCGATCAGGGGACCATGCACGACCAGGCCCGGGTAGCCTTCGACTTCGGTCACGTAGCGGCGGTCGTAGTGGATGCGGTGGCCGTTGAAGGTCAGGGCCGAATAACGGAACAGCAGCACGTCGTCAGGACGGATCTCGCGCGCCCAGTCCGCAAGGGCGGGTGCGGGCACGCCCGCTGGCGCCGTCTCTCCAGGCTGCGGCATGGCGCGGTAGACGATGTCGTGTTCTTCGTGGATGGCGAACTGGCCTTCGGCGCGAATCTCGTGGTGCACATTCACAAACACCAGCGGCCCGGTGCGGCCTTCCTTCATGCGCACATCGGCAATGTGCGAGTGGCGGCTGATGGCCTGGCCGGCGCGCACCGGCGCCCAAAATTCGATGCGGCTGCCGGCCCACATGCGTCGCGGCAGCGGCACCGGTGGCAGAAAGCCGCCGCGTCTGGCATGGCCGTCCGCTCCGATCTCGGACTGGCGGTGCAGCGGCAGAAAGTACAGCCAGTGCCAGCAAGGCGGTACCTCGGTGCCCAGGTCGATGGCCGGGTCGTCGCGGTCGAGCGTGGCGCTCAGGGCGCGCAGCGGCACCACGGTGGCCACGTCGTGGACCGATTCGGTGCGGTGGATCCAGCTGCGCAGATGATCGATGTCGAGCGTCATGGCGGTTTGGTTCGGGCAAGTCATGGAAGAGGTCGGTGCTGGTGCACGCCCATTGTGAACAGGAATGGGCGCTGCCGGAATTGCCGATGCGCAAAGCAAGTCTTGCCTGCAAATGAACACCCGCTCCCGTACACCCCTGGCCTGCGCGCGACAGGCCAATCGGGCATAGGCGGGCAAACTGGCCGCCACGGCTTGAGAGGTAACCGAACATGAGCGCAGCAAGACATGTTTTCATCACCGGTGGCACCAGCGGCATTGGCGCTGCCATCGCCCGGGCTTTTGCCGCCAGCGGCGCCAGCGTCACCGCCACAGGCGCCACGGCCGCCGAGGTGCAGGCCGCGCAAGCCCACGGGCCGAATGCCGGCATCGCCTTCGAGACGCTCGATGTGCGCGACGGCGACGCCGTCAAGGCACGGCTGGGGCAGTACGCCGGGCTGGACGTGCTGGTCAACTGCGCCGGCATCATCCAGCGCCAGGTGGAGCTGGAGCCCGAGGCTTTTGCGCGCACGGTGGACATCAACCTCAACGGCACCATGCGCACCTGCGCCGCTGCGCGCGAGGCGCTCAAGGCCCGCAGCGGCTGCATCGTCAACACCGCGTCCATGCTGAGTTTTTTTGGCGGGGGCCTGGTGCCCGGTTACAGCGCCAGCAAGGGCGGCGTGGCCCAGCTGACCAAGTCGCTGGCGATTGCCTATGCGCCCGACCACATCCGGGTGAACGCCGTGGCGCCAGGCTGGATCGCCACGCCCCTGACGCAGGCGCTGCAGGACGACCCGGCCCGAAGCGGTCCGATCCTGGCCCGCACGCCGCTGGCGCGCTGGGGCAAACCAGAAGACGTGGCCGACCCGGTGGTCTTTCTCGCCAGCGAGGCGGCGCGTTTCATCACCGGCGTGGTGTTGCCGGTCGATGGTGGCTATCTGATCAGCTGAGTCACTCGCCGCGGACCGTCAGCACGGCCACCGGCGACATGCGCACGATCTGTTCGGCGCCACTGCCCAGCAGCACCCGGTCCACGCCGCGGCGCCCGTGTGTGCCGACCACCACCAGATCAGCCCCCCAGCTGGCGGCTTCGTCGGCCACAGTCTGTCCCAGCCGCTGACCCGGCTGGTCCACCAGCTTGGTGTCGGCGGGCACGTTCAGGGCCTGCGCCGCGACCACCGCTTTTTGCAGCACCTCGGTGCCGCTTTTGCGGGCCGTCTCTACCAGAGCGCCCGAAAATTCGTAGCTGCTCAGGTAGCCCAGTTCGTCAATCGCGTGCAAGGCACGCACCTGGCCGTGGTCTTCCTTGGCCAGCTGGAGCGCGTAATCAAGGGCCTTGTTGGACGTGCTGCTGCCGTCCACGGGAACGAGGATCTTCTGGAAGGGAGGCATGGAGGGTTCTCCGTCATGTGGGTTCACCATGCTAGGCCCCGGCCTGATGCCGGGCCATTGATCTGCCGGTGTATGCCGGTCGGTGACGCTGTGCGTCTGCGCACCGATGCCGAAGCGCCCTGCGGCGAGCATGCCTGCCTTCATACCGGAGACACCCATGAACACTTCTCTCATTCAGGCGGGCGTGGTGGCCAGCCTTCTGGCCGTGACCGCCCAGGCCTGGGCCGTTCCCCTGACCGAGCGCGGGCACACCGAATACCAGCACCAGTGCGCCAGCTGCCACGGCACCACCGCCAAAGGCGACGGTCCGCTGCGCCCGTTCCTGGTCAAAGCGCCGTCGGACCTGACCACGCTGGCGCAGCGCCAAGGCGGCCAGCTGCACGAGCAGCAGTTGCGCGAGATGATCGATGGCCGCGGCATGAACGAGCCGGGGCCCCATGGCAGTCGCGAAATGCCGGTCTGGGGCCAGCGCTTTCGCGAGGATGCCCAGCAGACCCGCATGGGCCGCTGGAAGCCCGAGCGCCAGGTGCGCCAGCGGCTGGACGCGCTGGTGGCCTACCTGCAGAGCGTGCAGGTCAAGTGAGCCTCAAACCACAATCGGCGAGGCCGCGCCGTCCATCGTCATGCACACGCCGGTGACATAGCTGGCCGCGTCGGAGGCCAGGAACAGGACGGCGCGGGCGATTTCTTCGGGCTCGGCCATGCGTCCCAGCGGGATGCGGGCCACCGCGCGCTGCATCGCTTCGTCGGTGCCGATGCCTTGTGCGCGCGCATCGGCTGACAGACCTTCCTGCAGTCGCTCGGTGCGGGTGGCGCCGGGGTTGATCGCGTTCACGCGAATGCCCTGCGGGCCATAGGCTGCGGCCAGCCCGGCGCTGGCGAGCATGAGCGCCGCATTGGCTGCGCCGCCCGGCAGGTGGATGGGGCTGGCCACCTTGCCGCCGTTGCCCACCACGTTGACGATGTTGCCTCGCCCCCGCTGTGCCATGCGCTTGATGGTCGGATCGATCATGTGGATGTAGCTGAAGTACTTGGCCTGCATCGCATCCTGCCAGGCCTGGGGTGTGAGTTCGGGGGCCGGCATGCGTTTGGCGGCCCCTGCCGAATTGACCAGCACATCGACCGCGCCCATGGCGCCTTCGGCCGCATCCAGGGCCGCCTGTGCCGCGTTTGCATCGCGCAGGTCAGCCGCGTGTGTGTGGATGCGGTGGGCGCCGTGTGCGGCCAGACGCTCCCGGGCGCGGGCCAGGTTGCCGGCATCGCGCGAGACCAGCGTCACCCGTGCGCCTTCCTGCAAAAAGGCTTCGGCGCAGGCCAGGCCGATGCCTTTGCTGCCGCCGGTGATGAGGATGTGTTGGTCGCGAAGGTGCAAGTCCATGTGAACTCCGTGAAAAACAAAGACGCTGCGCTCAGCTTGCACGCTGGCGCGCATTGACCAGGGCTTGTGCGAGGCGCTCGCCCTCCTGCGTCCAGAAGCCGGGGTCTGCGCTGCGGATGCGCACGATGGCGTTGCCCATGTGCCCTGCGGCGGCCTGGCGTGCGGCTTCGGCATCGCCCGCTTCGAGCGCCTGCACGATGGCCGCGTGCTCGTGTTGCACCTGCTGGGCAAAGTCCAGACGCCGCGCTTCGTTGGCCCGCGTCACCTGGGTGGCCCCATGCAGGAACTGGCCCAGGTATTCCAGCGTCTGCAGCAAAAAGGGGTTGCGCGCGGCGTCCGCGATGGCGCGGTGGAACTGCACGTCTTCGGCCACGCCATCGCCCCCGCGCTGCACGGCCGCGTCCAGTGCCTTCACCGCGGCTTGGATGCGCCGCATGTCGGTGGCGCTGCGGCGTTGCGCCGCCAGCGCGGCCACTTCGGCTTCCAGCGCACGGCGCACCTCGACCATCTGGATGACAGCCTCCTGCGAGGCGGCATGGCGGGTTTCGAAGTTCAGCGGTGCAAACGCTGCCGGGGCTTGCACGAACACGCCACTGCCCTGACGCGAGTCCACCAGTCCCAGCGACTTGAGGCGGGACACTGCCTCGCGCACCACGGTGCGGCTCACGCCGAACTGCGCGACCAGCCGCGCCTCGGTGGGCAGCTTGTCGCCCGGCACCAGCCCGCCACGGCGGATCTCGGCCGCGAGCTGATCGGCCACCTGATCGGACAGACGGGCACCGCTGGTGACAGGAGTGAAGGGCTGGCTCATTCAGTTGTCATACAAAAAACAGGGCAAGCATAGCCGGTCGGTTTCGACCTGCCCATGCGGTCAACCCGGACAAAACCCCGCACGCCACTCAAATTACGATTAGGTAAACTGATTTATCTATAGTAAATTACGGACTTCGCCAGCCGGGCAGGGGTCCGTGCGGCTTTTCACCACGACAGGAGACACCCGATGGGGGCTTACGTCAACCCGATTTATCCGTACAAGGCGCCGACCGACCTGAAGGCCACGCCGCCGCTGCGCAAACCGCTGATCGTCATTGGCGCAGGCCCGGTGGGCCTGGCTGCGGCCGTGGACGCCCGCCTGCAGGGGCTGGACGTCCTGGTGCTGGACGACGACAAGACCGTCTCGGTCGGCTCGCGCGCGGTCTGCTATGCCAAACGCTCGCTTGAAATACTGGACCGCCTGGGCGTGGCCGACCCGGCCTGTGCGCTGGGCGTGAGCTGGAACATCGGCCGCACCTTCCTCGAAGAAGACGAGGTCTACCAGTTCAACCTGGTGCCCGATGCGGGCCACAAGCGCCCGGGCATGATCAACCTGCAGCAGTACCACATCGAGGAAATGCTGATCGCGCGCGCCCTGGAGTTGGGCGCCGACATCCGCTGGCAGCACAAGGTCACGGCCGTCACGCGCCACGAGGATCACGCCACCCTCACCGTGGAAACGCCGGACGGCAGCTTCGACATCGAAGCCGACTGGCTGGTGGTCGCTGATGGCGCACGCAGCCCGATCCGCCGCCACCTTGGCCTGGACATCGAAGGCCGCGTGTTCCAGGACCGCTTCCTGATCGCCGACGTGATCATGAAGGCCGACTACCCCGCCGAGCGCTGGTTCTGGTTTGACCCGCCGTTTCACCCCAACCAGAGCGTGCTGCTGCACAAGCAGAGCAACAACGTCTGGCGCATCGACTTCCAGCTGGGCTGGGACGCCGACCCCGAAGAAGAAAAGAAGCCCGAAAAAGTCATCCCGCGCCTGAAGGCCATGCTGGGCGACGACCGCCCCTTTGAGCTGGAATGGGTGAGCATCTACACCTTCCAGTGCCGCCGCATGACCGACTTCCGCCATGGCCGCGTGCTGTTCGTGGGGGATGCGGCACACCAGGTCTCGCCCTTTGGCGCACGCGGTGCCAACTCGGGCTTTCAGGATGCGGATGACCTGATGTGGAAGCTGGCGCTCGTCATCCAGGGCCAGGCGCCCGAGAAGCTGCTTGACACCTACGCGCTGGACCGCCAGTTCGCCGCCGACGAGAACATCATGAACTCGACGCGCTCGACCGACTTCATCACGCCCAAGAGCCGCACCAGCAAGACCTTCCGCAACCAGGTGCTGGCGCTGGCCAAGCACTACCCGTTTGCGCGCAAGCTGGTGAACTCGGGCCGCCTGTCGGTGCCGTCCTTCCTGACGCAATCGCTGCTCAACACGCCCGATGCCGACACATTTGAAGGGAACATGGTCCCCGGTGCGCCGATGGACGACGCGCCGGTGCAGGTGCAGGGCAAGGAAGCCTGGCTGCTGGATCAGGTGGGCCATGGCTTTGCCTGCCTGCTGTTTGTCGATGCAGTGCCTTCAGATGCGCAGCTGGCCCAGCTGCAGTCTCTGCAAAAAGGCCCGCTGCCGGTCAAACCGCTCATCGTTGCCCCGCGTGCGCTGGATGTGCCTGGCCTCAAGGTCATCGTTGACGCGCAAGGTTGGATCGCCAAGCGCTACGACGGCAAGGCCGGTACCACCTACCTGCTGCGTCCCGACCAGCATGTGGCTGCGCGCTGGCGCCAGCTGAACGCTGCCCTGGTGCAGCAAGCCGTGGCTCGCGCCACCTGCAACTGATTTCGGAGCTGAACATGCAAACCACCCTGCTCAAGACCGATCCGAACTTCCACGAACCCGGCCGCCGCTTCTTCCGTGACTTTTCGCCCGGTGACGACTTTTACGAAGCGCTGATCGAAGCGCACAATGGCCTGACCGACGAGCAAAGCGAAGCGCTCAATGCCCGTCTGATCCTGGTGCTGGCCAACCACATCGGCGACCTGCGCGTCTTGCGCGAGGCGCTGCAGGCAGCCAGGGCCGCCGCCTGAATCTTTTGGAGAATTTGTCATGAAACTGACCAAGATCCACCACGTGGCCTACCGCTGCAAGGACGCCAAGGAAACCGTCGAGTGGTACGTCAAGCACCTGAACATGGACTTCGTGCTGGCGATTGCCGAAGACCTGGTGCCTTCGACCAAGGCGCCCGATCCCTACATGCACGTCTTCCTGGATGCCGGCGGCGGCAATGTGCTGGCCTTCTTCGAGCTGCCCAATTCGCCGACCATGGGTCGCGACGAAAACACCCCGCCCTGGGTGCAGCACATCGCGTTCGAGGTCGACAGCATGAAGACGCTCGAAGACACCAGACAGCGCCTGCTCGATGCGGGCATCGACGTGATCGGCCCGACCAACCACACCATCTTCAAGAGCATCTACTTCTTCGACCCCAACGGTCACCGGCTGGAACTGGCCTGCAACACCGGTACGCCCGACATGTACAAAAAGCTCGATGAATGCAAGTGGGACATGCTCAATGAGTGGGCCAGGACGAAGCGCGCGCCCAAGCATGCGGCCTGGATGCATGAAACCGAATTCAACTGACCGGCCGATTTGTCAGCCCCCGTCAGACCAGGCTTCTAAAATCGAGGGGTTTTTGATCTGCAAGCCCCCACACCCATGAAAGTCATCCGTTTTTCCGACCTTTGCGCCAACGGCCAGGCCGCTGGCAAGCGCGTCTTCATCCGTGCAGACCTGAATGTCCCGCAGGACGACGCCGGCCACATCACCGAAGACACCCGCGTGCGTGCCAGCGTGCCCGCTATTCGCATGGCGCTGGATGCCGGTGCCGCCGTCATGGTCACTTCCCACCTGGGCCGCCCGACCGAGGGCGAGTTCAAGCCCGAAGACTCGCTGGCCCCGGTGGCCAAGCGCCTGGGCGAGCTCTTGGGCCGCAACGTGCCGCTGGTCAGCAACTGGGTCGATGGCGTCCAGGTCGAGCCCGGCCAGGTGGTGCTGCTGGAAAACTGCCGCGTCAACAAAGGCGAGAAGAAGAACAACGAAGCGCTGGCCCGCAAGATGGCTGCGCTGTGTGACATCTTCGTGCACGATGCTTTTGGCACCGCGCACCGCGCCGAAGGCACGACCTACGGCATCGCGCAGTTCGCGCCGATCGCTTGCGCCGGCCCCTTGCTGGCTGCCGAGATCGATGCGATTTCCA
>Ga0255208_1000142_pt1 | contig 18112 bp, 18 predicted proteins | sample Miss_Miss_RepB_8_FD_183623 | JGI IMG/M metagenome (GOLD analysis project Ga0255208, IMG submission 183623) | Freshwater microbial communities from Mississippi River, Louisiana, United States - Miss_Miss_RepB_8d | ecosystem: Environmental > Aquatic > Freshwater > River | place: USA: Louisiana...
CGCACCGCATCGCGCAGTTGTTCCTGGTCTTCAGAAAAATCGAAATCCATTTGAGAAACCTTTCAAGATCCTGTTTGTCTGTAGGAGGCCAGCCCTGTGGCCGAATGGCATTCACGCGCAGGGGGGCACGCTCCCACAGAGGCTGTCAACCTAAAACCGTCTGGCTCACGATGTTGCGCTGCACTTCGTTGCTGCCGCCGTAGATGGTGGTCTTGCGCATGTTGAAGTAGTTGGAAGCGAGCGGCGCATTGGCCACCACGCCGCCGGGGAAGTTGCCTTGCCAGCCAGCTTCCATGGCTTCGAAGATGAAGGGCAGGGAAAACGGACCCGCCGCCTGCATCATCAGCTCGGTGTAGCGCTGCTGGATCTCGCTGCCGCGGATCTTCAAGAGACCGGCAATGTCCAGCGAGTTTTTGCCCGACTTTTCGGCTGAGAGCACGCGCAGCACCAGCATTTCGAGGGCCACGATGTCGACTTCGAGTTTGGCAATCTCGTCGCGGAAGCGGAAGTCTTCCAACACGCCTTCTGTTTTGGCGATGCGCTTGAGGCGTTCGAGTTCGCGCTTGGCACGGTTGACGTCGGCGATGTTGGTGCGTTCGTGGCTGAGCAAGTGCTTGGCATAGGTCCAGCCCTTGTTTTCCTCGCCAATCAGGTTTTCGGCCGGGACTTCGACGTTGTCGAACCAGACCTCGTTGACCTCGCACTCACCGTCCAGCAGTTTGATCGGGCGCACGGTGACGCCGGGCGACTTCATGTCGATCAGCAGGAAGGAAATGCCGGTCTGCGGCTTGCCTTCCGTGCTGGTGCGCACCAGGCAGAAGATCCATTCGCCGTACTGCCCCAGTGTGGTCCAGGTTTTCTGGCCGTTGACGATGTACTTGTCGCCCTTGCGCTCGGCGCGGGTCTTGAGCGAGGCCAGGTCAGAGCCGGAGCCCGGTTCGCTGTAGCCCTGGCTCCACCACACTTCGCCGCTGGCGATGCCGGGCAGGAAGCGTTGTTGCTGTTCGGCATTACCGAACGCCATGATCACGGGCGCCACCATCACCGGACCGAAGGGCACGACGCGTGGCGCACCGGCCAGTGCGCATTCCTCTTCAAACAGGTGCTTTTGCACCGCATTCCAGCCCGGTCCGCCAAACTGCTGGGGCCAGCCATAGCCCAGCCAGCCTTTCTTACCCAGGATCTTGGCCCAGGTTTGCATGTCGTCGCGCGTCAGGCGCTGCGCAGCGTGGACCTTGTCGGAAATGTGTTTGGGCAGGTTCGCGTGAACCCAGGTGCGAATCTCGTCGCGGAACGCGAGTTCTTCAGGGGTAAAAGCCAAATCCATGTGCAGGTTCTCCTTGAGACAGATGGTTTTTAGCACGATCGTTCGTTTGTGGGGTGTCCGGGTTGGGACAAGTCAGGGTTTGTCTGGAGCCACAGGGGAGGCCGGGGATAATCGCGGCAACATGAAAAACATTGTCATCCTGATTTCCGGTTCCGGTTCCAACATGGCGGCCATCGTGCGGCGTGCGCAACAGGAGCATTGGGAGACGCGACTGGGTGCCAGGGTGTCGGCGGTCATCAGCAACAAGGCTGACGCCAAGGGGCTGGTGTTTGCGAAAGAGCAGGGCATCAACACGGCTGTGCTCGACCACAAGGCCTACCCCAGCCGTGAAGCCTTTGATGCCGCCCTGATGCAGGAGATCGACCGCCATGCCCCGACGCTGGTGGTGCTGGCGGGCTTTATGCGCATTCTCACCCCCGGTTTTGTGCAGCACTACGCCGGGCGTTTGCTCAACATCCACCCTTCGCTGTTGCCGGCTTTCCCGGGTCTGCACACCCACGAGCGCGCCATCGAGGCCGGTTGTCGGTTCGCAGGGGCCACAGTCCACCAGGTCACTGCCGAGCTTGACCATGGCCCGATCCTGGCCCAGGCGGTGGTGCCGGTGTTGTCTGACGATACGCCCGATGTGCTGGCCGCGCGCGTGCTCACGCAGGAGCACCGCATCTACCCGCAGGCAGTGGTGGATTTTTTGAAGAAGCCGTAATCCGGGGTCTGCCACTCGCAAGCAGGCGCTCGCTCCCACACAGCCTCTGTGCAGGTGGCCGCCCCCGCGGCCGAAAGCAGTCTCAATTGCCAATACGCCTGAATCTGGGCTGGGCCTCACCTTCAATCACCACCGTCTCGCCAAACATGGCCGCCGGGCGCACCCACAGGCCCTGCTGGCCGTAGAGTGCCTGGTACAGCGTCATCGCTTGCAGTGTTTCACTGTGCCGCACGGTGCCCAGCACGCGGTACTCGCCGCCCTTGTAGTGCCGGTACAGGCCAGGCGGTGTTTCGATCAGGGGTGGCAGGTCATCGTCGGTCATGGCAAAGGAGGGGATGGGGGATGGGACAATACGGCCATGCATCCTAAAGCCCTTCTGGACAGCTGCGCGGAACTCGTGAAGCTGTGCCTGACCTTTGAACACCCGGCCGACGCCGTGGTGTCCCGTTATTTCCGTGAACACCGTGCACTGGGTCCACGCGAGCGCGCCACCCTGGCTGAAACCGCTTTTGCCGTGCTGCGCAAGAAACTGCTGTTCGAGCAGCTGGCCCGTTCAGGCAGTGGTCCCAAGGAGCGGCGCCTGGCCATTCTGGGCTTCCATGGTCCCCGTGACTTTCTCAAGAGCGCATTGAACGATCAGGAGAAAGCCTGGCTGGACGCCTGTGACAAGGTCAAACCCGATGAGCTGATGGCGCCGCACCGCCACAACCTGCCCGATTGGCTGGCCAAGGCCCTGCAGGCGCAGCTGGGGGGCGACTTCCAGGCGCTGGCGGACAATCTGCAGCTGCCCGCGCCGCTGGATCTGCGCGTGAACACCCAGGTGGCCAAGCGCGCCGAGGTGCAAAAGGAATTGGCCAAAGCAGGCATTGCTGCCGAGCCTACGCCGCATTCGCCCTGGGGCTTGCGCCTGCAGGACAAACCGGCCCTGCAGCGCACCGAGGCCTTTACCCGCGGTGCCATTGAGGTGCAGGACGAAGGCTCGCAGCTGCTTGCCCTGCTGGTGGATGCGCACCGGGGCGAGATGGTGGTGGATTTTTGTGCCGGTGCCGGCGGCAAGACGCTGGCGCTGGGCGCGGCCATGCGCAACACCGGCCGCCTCTACGCGTTTGATGTGTCTGCGCACCGGCTTGAGGCCCTCAAGCCACGTCTGGCGCGCAGCGGGCTGTCCAATGTGCACCCGGCGGCCATTGCCCACGAGCGTGACGACCGCATCAAGCGACTGGCCGGCAAGATCGACCGGGTGCTGGTCGATGCCCCTTGCTCGGGCCTGGGAACTTTGCGCCGCAACCCGGACCTCAAGTGGCGCCAGTCCGAAAAGGCCGTGGCCGAGCTGGTGGCCAAACAAACGGCGATTCTGGACAGCGCAGCACGGCTGGTGAAATCGGGTGGTCGGCTGGTGTATGCCACCTGCAGTGTGCTGCCCCAGGAAAACGAGGCCATTGCCCAGGCTTTCAGCCAGGCGCATCCGGACTTCGTCCCCCTGGCTGTGGCCGCAGAACTGGCCCGCCTCAAGGTGGTGGATGGGGCCAGCCTGTGCACCGAAACAGGCGAGTACCTGCGCCTGTGGCCGCATCGGCACGGCACCGATGGCTTCTTTGCCGCTGTCTGGGTCAGAAAATGAGGTGTTTTTTCCTCATTGACCGTGCCGGACAACGAAAATCCTGTCTTTTTTCTGGCTGAAAACTTAAAATCAGGGGTTGCCTTTTGGCGTATACCGAAAGTTTTGATTCATGTTTCTGACCGATTGGGCTGCCTTTGACGCCCTGATTGACTGGATGGGCCACGGCCTGTTCAACCTCGCCTGGTGGCAGGTGCTTCTGATCACGCTGGGCCTGACCCACATCACGATTGCCAGCGTCACGATTTACCTGCATCGTCACTCCGCGCACCGTGCGCTGGACCTGCACCCGATCCCCGCGCATTTCTTCCGTTTCTGGCTGTGGATGACCACGGGCCAGGTGACCAAGGAATGGACGGCCATTCACCGCAAGCACCACGCCAAGTGCGAACGCGAAGGCGACCCGCACAGCCCCGTGATTTTCGGCATCAAGACGGTGTTCTGGAAAGGCGCAGAGCTTTACCGCGCCGAAGCCAAGAACAAGGAAACCATGGAGCGCTACGGTCACGGTACCCCCGATGACTGGATGGAGCGCAACGTCTACACCCGCTATTCCGCGCTGGGCGTGAGCCTGATGCTGATCATCGATGTGGCTCTGTTCGGCTTTCTGGGTCTGACGGTGTGGGCCGTACAGATGGCCTGGATTCCGGTCACGGCCGCCGGCATCATCAATGGCATCGGCCACTGGTGGGGTTACCGCAACTTCGAGGCGCAGGACGCCAGCACCAACATCTCTCCCTGGGGCATCATCATCGGGGGCGAAGAGCTGCACAACAACCACCACACCTACCCGACCTCGGCCAAGCTGTCGGTCAAGCCCTATGAATTTGACATTGGCTGGATGTACATCTCCATCCTGAGCGCGTTGGGTCTGGCCACGGTGAAGAAGACGCCGCCCCGTGCCGCCTACGGCGATGTGCGCCCGGTGGCTGATGAAAAGACGCTCGAAGCGCTGATTGCCAACCGCTACGAAGTCATGGCCACTTACGCCCGCGGTTTGCGCAGTGTGGTAGCGCAAGAGGCAGCCAAGCTGAGCGATGCCAAGGTGCTGCGCGATGCCAGCCGCTGGCTGCACCGCGACACCGAGAAGGTGCCAGCCGAGGTGCAGGCACAGCTGGTGCAGGCCCGCCAGGCCAGCCCGACCCTCGACAAGATGGTTCACATGCGTGAAGAGCTGCGTCAGATCTGGCTGAACACTTCGCAATCGCGTGAGCAGCTGGCCGCCGATCTGCAGGCATGGTGCAAGCGTGCCGAAGACAGCGGCATTGCTGCGCTGCGTGACTTCTCGATGAAGTTGCGCTCGGTTCGGGTCAAGGTGGCCTGACTGTGCAGGAGGCAGCCCCTGCGGCCAAAGGCTTTCGCGCGCAGGGGCGCGCTCCCATAAGCGGCGCAAGAGGCGCCTTCCCACAAATTCGACGGGCATAAAAAAACCGCTGCAGTGCAGCGGTTTTTTTATGGGGTGAGCCGAATCACTTCAGCTTCACTTCCTTGTACTCGACGTGCTTGCGAGCCTTGGGATCAAACTTCATGATCGCCATTTTCTCGGGCATGGTCTTCTTGTTCTTGCTGGTGGTGTAGAAGTGACCGGTACCGGCCGTGGACTCCAGCTTGATCTTTTCGCGTCCGCCTTTGCTTGCCATGGTATGTGCTCCTTAGAAGGTTCAGGCCTGGCCGCGTGCACGCAGGTCGGCGAGCACGGAGTCGATGCCGTTCTTGTCGATCAGGCGCAGGGCGGCGCTGGAAACGCGCAGACGCACCCAACGGTTTTCGCTCTCAACCCAGAAACGACGGTATTGCAGGTTCGGCAGGAACCGGCGCTTGGTTTTGTTGTTGGCATGGGAAACGTTGTTCCCGACCATCGGGCCTTTGCCCGTGACTTCACACTTGCGTGCCATGAGGACACTCCGTACTTTTCAAAACAGCCGGTGCCGATGGATTTCTGCGCATTTGCAGGAATCTGGCGCTCCAGCCTCACCTCGCCAGGATGGGTGGCGGTAACCCAGATTGCTGACCCTGTGAACCCCGCAGCGGGGCGGGCAGATTCAGCAAAGCCTTGGATTATAACGAATTCCGGGCCGGCCTGGGCAGGCAGACCCGAAGGGGCGCGTGATCAGCCGTTTTCCTGTTCCAGGAAGCGTTGGGCGTCCAGCGCGGCCATGCAGCCCGTGCCGGCGCTGGTGATGGCCTGGCGGTAGATGTGGTCCTGCACGTCGCCAGCGGCAAACACCCCGGGCACGCTGGTCTGGGTGGCAAAGCCCTTGCCGCCGCCCTGGGTCACGATGTAGCCGTTTTCCAGCGTCAGCTGGCCCTGGAAGATGTCGGTGTTGGGCGAGTGACCGATCGCGATGAAGCAGCCCTTGAGCGCGAGGTCTTCGGTGCTGCCGTCTGTGGTGCTTTTCAGGCGCACGCCAGTCACGCCGGTGTCATCGCCGAGCACCTCGTCCAGGGTCTTGAAGGTCTTGAGTTCGATCTTGCCTTCGGCCACCTTGTCCATCAGCTTGTCCACCAGGATGGGCTCGGCCTTGAATTTGTCGCGGCGGTGGATCAGGTAGACCTTGTTGGCGATGTTGGACAGGTACAGGGCTTCCTCGACGGCGGTGTTGCCGCCGCCCACCACGCAGCAGACCTCGCCACGGTAGAAGAAACCATCGCAGGTGGCGCAGGCGCTCACACCGCGGCCCTGGAAAGCTTCCTCCGAGGGCAGGCCCAGGTACTTGGCCGAGGCGCCGGTGGCGATGATCAGGCTGTCACAGGTGTAGGTGCCGCCATCGCCCTTGAGCGTGAAGGGGCGCTTGGACAGGTCCACGGCGTTGATGTGGTCGAACACGATTTGCGTTTTGAAGCGCTCGGCGTGTTCCAGAAAGCGTTGCATCAGTTCAGGGCCTTGCACGCCGTGCACGTCGGCGGGCCAGTTGTCGACCTCGGTGGTGGTCATCAGCTGGCCACCTTGGGCCATGCCGGTGATCAGCAGCGGGTTGAGGTTGGCACGGGCGGCATAGACGGCGGCGGTGTAGCCGGCAGGGCCGGAACCCAGAATCAGGACTTTGGCGTGTTGGGTCGGGGTGCTCATGGGGACTTTCTGGAGGGTGCGCAGCCGCAGATGGTGGCCGTCAAAGCCCACATTGTAAGAAGCCGTTTTTGTCCTGCCTGAGCACAGGGCTACGGCGCGATCTGATCGGGTAAGCTTCACACCAAGACATGAGTTACTCCCTTCATACATTGACCGGGGCGATCGAGCCGGAGTTGGCCCCGCAGGAGCCGCGCAGCCTGTGGGCGCGTTTCGCCCTTGAAATCAGCCTGCTGCTGGGCGGCGCCAGCCTGCTGCTGGTGTTGCTGGCCTTGCTGAGTTACAACCCCGGTGATGCCGCTTGGTCCACTTCGGGTGTTCATGCCCCCATCCGCAATTGGGTTGGACGCGTGGGGGCCTGGATGGCCGACCTGGCGTATTTCTCTCTTGGGTATTCCATCTGGTGGTGCTGGCTGGCCGGTTTGCGGGCATGGCTGGTGGGTTTTTCACGCTGGTTGCGCAGCTCAGGGTGGGGCAGTGCCGAACGTCGCCGCTTGACGCCTCGCACCTTGTGGGTGTTCTGGATCGGCATGTTCGCGCTGGTGGCCAGCAGCAGCGCTCTGGAATGGACGCGCCTGTACCGCTGGGAAGACCATCTGCCCGGTCACAGCGGGGGTGTGCTCGGATATCTGGTCGGTGGCTTGGCGATGCACTGGCTGGGGTTCACCGGCTCGGCGCTGGCGGGCATCGTCACCATGGTCGTGGGGGTGTCCATGGTTTTCCGGTTTTCATGGTCGGACATGGCCGAACGCCTTGGGGCGCGCATCGATGCCTTGATCCAGCGCCGTCATGTGCAGCGCGAGATCGAGACCGATCTGGCGCTGGGGCAGCAGGCCTTGCGTGAACGCGAGCAGACCGCCAGTTACCAGCCAGTCGATCCACCTTGGGAAGACCGCATGGAGCCTTCGCTCGATGCCGGCCTGTCGCCTTCGCCGCAGCTGGAGATCGCGCCATTGCCGGTGCCGCCTTCCAGGCCGACCCCCATGGTGATCGAGCCAGGCGTGACCGAGGTGCCGCGCAGCGAGCGTGTGGTCAAGGAGCGTCAGAAGCCGCTGTTCAACGAGTTGCCTGACAGCAAACTGCCGCAGGTGGATCTGCTGGACGCCCTGACCGCACGGCAGGAAACCGTGTCACCCGAAACCCTGGAAATGACCAGTCGCCTGATCGAGAAGAAGCTCAGCGACTTTGGTGTGCAGGTGCGTGTGGTGGCAGCAGCCCCCGGCCCGGTCATCACCCGTTACGAAATCGAGCCCGCCACCGGCGTCAAGGGTTCGCAGATCGTCAATTTGGCCAAGGACCTGGCGCGCTCGCTGTCCCTGGTCTCTATCCGCGTGATCGAGACCATTCCAGGCAAAAACTACATGGCACTGGAATTGCCCAACGCCAAGCGCCAGTCGATCAAGCTCAGCGAAATCCTGGGCTCGCAGGTCTACAACGAAGCCAAGTCCATGCTGACCATGGGCCTGGGCAAGGACATCGTGGGCAACCCGGTGGTGGCCGATCTGGCCAAGATGCCGCACGTGCTGGTGGCGGGCACCACAGGCTCGGGCAAGTCGGTGGGCATCAACGCCATGATCCTCTCGCTGCTCTACAAGGCCGAAGCCCGTGACGTGCGCCTGTTGATGATCGACCCCAAGATGCTGGAGATGTCGGTCTACGAAGGCATTCCGCACCTGCTGGCCCCTGTGGTCACCGACATGAAGCAGGCCGCGCACGGCCTGAACTGGTGTGTGGCCGAAATGGAAAAGCGCTACAAGCTCATGAGCAAGCTGGGCGTGCGCAATCTGGCCGGCTACAACGCCAAGATCGACGAAGCCACGGCACGTGAAGAGTTCATCTACAACCCTTTCAGCCTGACGCCCGACGACCCGGAACCGCTCAAACGCCTGCCGCACATCGTCATCGTCATCGACGAACTGGCCGACCTGATGATGGTGGTGGGCAAGAAGATCGAAGAGCTGATCGCCCGTCTGGCGCAGAAGGCGCGTGCGGCGGGCATTCACCTGATCCTGGCCACCCAGCGCCCCAGCGTGGATGTGATCACCGGCCTGATCAAGGCGAACATCCCGACACGCATCGCCTTCCAGGTGTCGAGCAAGATCGACAGCCGCACCATTCTTGACCAGATGGGGGCCGAAGCCCTGCTGGGCATGGGCGACATGCTCTACATGCCCTCGGGCACCGGCTTCCCGATCCGGGTGCATGGTGCTTTTGTGAGCGACGATGAAGTGCACCGCGTGGTCGAGTACCTCAAGGCCCAGGGCGAGCCCGACTACATCGAAGGGGTGCTCGAAGGCGGGACGGTCGATGGCGAAGACGGCCCACTGGGCGAGGGCGGTGAGGGCGGCGAGAAAGACCCGATGTACGACCAGGCGGTCGAGGTCGTGCTCAAAAACCGCAAGGCCAGCATTTCGCTGGTGCAGCGCCACCTCAAGATCGGCTACAACCGCGCCGCCCGCCTGGTGGAAGACATGGAAAAGGCGGGGCTGGTCAGCGCCATGAGTGGCAGTGGCCAACGCGAAATTCTGGTGCCCGCTCGTGAGCAATGAGGTTTGACATGCTGCAGCGTCGCCGCTTTCTTCTGACGGTTGCCGGTGCATGGTCCTGGGCGCCAGTGATGGCGCAGGCTGACGGGCTGGTGCTGCTGGGGCAGTTTCTGCAGCAGGTCAAAAGTGGCCGGGCCCAGTTTTCCCAGGTGGTAACGGCCGTTCCCAAGAACGGGCAACCGCCACGCACCCGCACGTCCAGCGGTGTGCTGGAGTTCATGCGTCCCGGGCGTTTTCGCTTTGTCTACAAAAAACCTTTCGAGCAGACGCTGGTGGCCGATGGGCAGACCCTGTGGCTCCACGATCCCGACCTGCAGCAGGTGACGGCGCGACCGCAGGCGCAGGCTCTGGCGGCCACACCGCTGGCCCTCATCACCTCGGCCACCCAGCTATCGGGTCTGCAGGCGGATTTCCTGTTGCAACCCGAGGCAGCGCGCGATGGCTTGCAGTGGGTGCGTGCCACGCCTCGTCGTGCCGATGGGCAAATTCGCCACGCTCTGGCGGGCCTTCGATCGGGCGAGCATGGGCCGGAGCTGGCCGTGCTGGAGGTGCAGGATGCGCTGGGCCAGCGCTCGGTGCTGACGTTCAGCGCTTTCGAGATCAACCCCGCGCTGAAGGCGGATGCTTTCCAGTTCCATCCGCCAGCGGGCACGGACGTGATCCGCCCCTGAGTGGCCCTGGCATGTCGGCGCCGTCGCATACCCCACTGGCCGAGCGTTTGCGTCCACGCACGCTCGGCGAAGTGATCGGCCAGCAGCACATCCTGGGCGAGGGCATGGCCCTGCGGCTGGCCTTCGAATCGGGCCAGCCCCACAGCTGCATCCTCTGGGGGCCACCTGGCGTGGGCAAGACCACGATTGCGCGGCTCATGGCCGAGGCGTTTGACGCCCAGTTCATCAGCATCAGCGCCGTGCTGGGAGGCGTCAAGGACATCCGTGAGGCGGTGGAGAAGGCCGAAGCTGCGCGGGATGGCCTGCACCCGCAGCGCACCATTGTGTTTGTCGACGAGGTGCACCGCTTCAACAAGAGCCAGCAGGACGCGTTTTTGCCGCACGTCGAAAGCGGGCTGTTCACCTTCATCGGTGCCACCACCGAGAACCCCTCCTTCGAGGTGAACTCGGCCTTGCTGTCACGGGCCGCGGTCTACGTGCTGCAGCCCTTGGGTGAAGCGGATCTGAAGCAGATCGTGGCCCGGGCGCAGGCGATTGACGCGGTGCCGGCGCTCGAACCCGACGCCCTGCAACGCCTGCTGGGCTATGCCGATGGCGATGCCCGACGCCTGCTCAACACGCTGGAGACGCTGGCCATGGCGGCCACGCGCGAAAAGATCAACCCGGTCACCGACGCCTGGCTGCTCAAGGTGCTGGGTGAGCGCATGCGCCGCTACGACAAGGGTGGCGAACAGTTCTACGACACCATCAGTGCCCTGCACAAATCCGTGCGCGGCTCCGACCCCGACGCTTCGCTGTACTGGCTGGTGCGCATGCTCGATGGCGGGGTGGACCCGCGCTACATCTCGCGTCGGCTGATCCGCATGGCGGCAGAGGACATCGGATTGGCCGATCCGCGCGCCCTGCGCCTGGCGCTGGATGCGGCCGAGGTCTACGAACGTCTGGGCAGCCCCGAGGGTGAGCTGGCGCTGGCCGAGTGCGTGGTGTACCTGGCCGTCACCGCCAAATCCAATGCGGTCTACAAGGCTTTCAATGAGGCCAAAGCCTTTGTCAAGCAAGACGGCACCCGTCCGGTGCCCATGCACCTGCGCAACGCACCGACTCGGCTCATGAAGCAGCTCGATTACGGCAAGGGCTACCGTTACGCGCACGACGAAGAAGACGGTTTTGCTGCGGGTGAAAACTACCTGCCCGAAGGCATGGCCGACCCAGGTTTTTACAGGCCGGTCCGGCGGGGGCTGGAAATCAAAATCGATGACAAACTGCGTGAATTGCGTGAAAAGAATTTGATTCAGGGAAACCCCCGAGAAAAGTGAATACTTAAGCCCCTGAGTGGTTCACTAAAATCGCCCCACTTATCCACCCGCCAGACAAACGCCTTGGCGGGTTTTTTGCTAATTGGATTCAGCCTCAGTTCAGGCAACCCACAAGGTGTCCTGACTTGAGCAGCACTGAATCAAAGCCAGGCAAGAGCTGGCGCAACGGAGAAACCATTTATGGAAGTCTTGCTTCAGCAGATCATCAACGGTCTGGTTCTGGGCAGCATGTACGCCCTGGTGGCCTTGGGCTACACCATGGTCTACGGCATCATCAACCTGATCAACTTTGCGCACGGTGAGGTGCTGATGGTGGGGGCTCTGACGAGCTGGACCGCGATCGGCCTGATGAAGGACGCCATGCCTGGAGCGCCGGGCTGGGTCATCCTGGTCCTGGCCACGCTGATCGCCTGCGTGGTCGCCGCCGCGCTCAATTTCGCGATTGAAAAAATTGCCTACCGACCTTTGCGCAACAGCCCCAAGCTGGCCCCGCTGATCACGGCGATCGGCATGAGCATCCTGCTGCAAACGCTGGCCATGATCATCTGGAAGCCCAACTACAAGGCCTACCCCACGCTGCTGCCGAGCACGCCGGTCAACATCGGTGGCGCCGTCATCACGCCCACACAGATCATGATTCTGGCGGTCACGGCGATTTCGCTGGCGCTGCTGATGTGGCTGGTCAATTCCACCAAGCTTGGTCGCGCCATGCGCGCCACCGCCGAGAACCCGCGCGTGGCGGCCCTGATGGGCGTGAAGCCGGACATGGTGATTTCGGCCACCTTCATCATCGGTGCGGTGCTGGCGGCGATTGCCGGCGTGATGTACGCATCCAACTACGGCACCGCCCAGCATTCGATGGGTTTCATCCCCGGTCTGAAGGCCTTCACCGCTGCCGTGTTTGGCGGCATCGGCAATCTTTCGGGGGCGGTGATTGGCGGTATTTTGCTGGGCCTGATCGAGTCGATCGGCTCGGGCTACATCGGTGACCTCACCGGTGGCGTGCTGGGTAGCCACTACACCGACATCTTTGCTTTCATCGTGCTCATCATCGTGCTCACGCTGCGGCCGTCCGGGCTCATGGGCGAGCGTGTGGCCGACCGTGCCTGAGGGGGAAAGCATGAAACAGAACAAGTTCTCCCAGTACCTGTTGATTGGCCTGGCACTTCTGGTACTGCCGCTGATCCTCCAGTTCTTTGGCAACGCCTGGGTGCGCATTGCCGATGTGGCCCTGCTGTATGTGATGCTGGCCCTGGGCCTGAACATCGTGGTGGGCTACGCCGGCCTGCTCGATCTGGGCTACGTGGCCTTCTTTGCGGTGGGGGCCTACATGTACGGTCTGCTCGCTTCGCCGCACTTGCTCGACACCTTCCCCGCGCTGGCGGTGTACTTCTCCAATGGTCTGCACATGCCCTTGTGGGTGATCGTGCCTGTGGGCGCGGCGCTCGCCGGGCTGTTCGGCATGCTGCTGGGGGCGCCGACGCTCAAGCTGCGCGGGGACTATCTGGCCATCGTCACGCTGGGCTTTGGTGAGATCATCCGCGTGTTCATGAACAACCTGGACCACCCGGTCAACATCACCAACGGGCCCAAGGGCATCGACATGATCGACTCGATTTCCATCTTCGGCTGGAGTCTGAGCAAAAAGCTGACCATTGGTGAATTCGAGATCGCTTCGGTCACGCTGTACTACTACCTGTTCCTGTCGCTGGTGCTTTTGAGTGTGCTGATCTCGCACCGGCTGGAGTTCTCGCGCATTGGCCGCGCCTGGATGGCCATTCGCGAAGACGAAATCGCGGCCAAGGCCATGGGCCTGAACACCCGCAACCTCAAGCTGCTGGCCTTTGGCATGGGCGCCACCTTTGGCGGCGTGTCGGGCGCCATGTTTGCCGGTTTTCAGGGCTTTGTGTCGCCCGAGTCCTTCAGCCTGATGGAGTCGGTGATGATCGTGGCCATGGTGGTGCTCGGGGGATTGGGCCATTTGCCGGGTGTCATCCTTGGCGCGGTGCTGCTGTCCGCCTTGCCCGAGGTGCTGCGCTATGTGGCGGGACCTTTGCAGTCCATGACCGATGGCCGGCTGGACGCCGCCATCCTGCGCCAGTTGCTGATCGCATTGGCGATGATCGTCGTGATGCTGTTGCGTCCGCGGGGCATCTGGCCTTCGCCCGAGCACGGCAAGTCCCTGAACAACAAGAAATGAGGGCGCCTGCGATGACACAAGACACCGTTCTCAAAGTCGCCGGCATTTCCAAACGCTTTGGCGGCCTGCAGGCCCTCTCCGATGTGGGCATCACCATCCAGCGTGGCCAGGTCTATGGTCTGATCGGTCCCAACGGCGCCGGCAAGACCACCTTCTTCAATGTGATCACCGGCCTGTACACGCCCGACAGCGGCAGTTTCGAGCTGGCCGGCAAGCCCTACGAGCCCACTGCGGTGCATGAAGTGGCCAAGGCCGGCATTGCACGCACCTTCCAGAACATCCGCCTGTTCTCCGAAATGACGGCGCTGGAGAACGTGATGGTGGGGCGGCACATCCGCACCCGATCGGGTTTGCTGGGGGCTATTTTCCGCACCCCTGGCTTCAAAGCCGAAGAGGCGGCCATCGCCAGGCGCGCGCAGGAGCTGCTGGACTACGTGGGCATCGGCAAATACGCGGACTACCGCGCCCGCACCTTGTCGTATGGCGACCAGCGCCGGCTGGAAATCGCCCGGGCGCTCGCCACCGACCCGCAGCTGATCGCGCTGGACGAGCCGGCCGCTGGCATGAACGCCACCGAGAAAGTGCAGCTGCGCGAGCTGATCGACCGCATCCGCAAGGACAACCGCACCATCTTGCTGATCGAGCACGACGTGAAGCTGGTGATGGGTTTGTGCGACCGCGTGACCGTGCTCGACTACGGCAAGCAGATCGCCGAGGGCACCCCCGCCGAAGTGCAGAAGAACGACAAAGTGATTGAAGCCTATCTGGGCACCGGAGGACACTGAGATGGCGGACACACTGCTCAAGGTCAAAGGCCTGAAGGTGGCCTACGGCGGCATCCAGGCCGTCAAGGGGGTGGACATGGAGGTGCGCGAGGGCGAGCTGGTCACCCTGATCGGCTCCAACGGCGCTGGCAAGACCACCACCATGAAAGCCATCACCGGCACCCTGGCGCCGCAGGACGGTGACATCGAATACCTGGGCCGATCCATCCAGGGCCAGGGCCCCTGGGATCTGGTCAAACAGGGGCTGGCCATGGTGCCCGAAGGCCGCGGCGTCTTCACCCGCATGACCATCACCGAAAACCTGCAGATGGGCGCCTACCTGCGTTCTGACGATGCGGCGATCGCCGACGACATGGAGAAGATGTTCCACACCTTCCCGCGGCTGCGCGAACGCAAGGACCAGCTCGCCGGCACCATGTCGGGCGGCGAGCAGCAGATGCTGGCCATGGCCCGAGCCCTGATGAGCCGTCCGCGTGTGCTGTTGCTCGATGAGCCTTCCATGGGCCTGTCGCCCATCATGGTCGACAAGATCTTCGAGGTGGTGAAAGACGTTTACAGCCAGGGCATGACGGTGGTGCTGGTCGAGCAGAACGCCAGCCGTGCGCTGGCCATGGCCGATCGGGGCTATGTGATGGACTCTGGCCTGATCACCATGAATGGCCCCGGGCAGGAGCTGCTGGCCGATCCGAAGGTGCGGGCAGCCTATCTCGGGGAGTGAGTTCACAACATCCGGGACGGTTCCCGGCAAGGAGACGACGATGCGCCTCAATGAGCTGCAAGTGCGTGACTACCGCGAGCAAGGCTACCTGATCCCGCCTTACCGTCTGGAGCCGGCATTCCTGCAATCGCTGCAGGAGGCGCTGGACCAGCTGATCCGTGACAACCCGGGTGTGCGCCCTGAAAAACTCGTCAGTGCCCACATCGAAGGCCAGAACGACGAAGGCGTCAAGGGCAGCCAGCGCTTCCTGGAGCTGGCCATGCACAAGCCCATCGTCGACATGGTGGAACAGCTGATCGGCCCCGATGTGATCCTGTGGGGCTGCCATGTCTTCTGCAAGCCGCCCGCCGAGGGCTTTGAAACGCCATGGCACCAGGACGGCCACTACTGGCCGATACGGCCTCTGGTCACGTGCACCGTCTGGGTGGCATTGGAGCCCAGCACGTGCGAGAACGGTTGCCTGCGCGTGATCCCGGGCTCACACCGCCCGCAGGTGCTGCATCCGCACCTGCACGAAGACCGCACGGACCTCACGCTCAACCAACGCATGGCCGAGGGCACCTTCGATGAGCGCCAGGCGGTGGATCTGGAGCTCGAGCCCGGCCAGATGTCCATGCATGACGTCTACATGATCCACGGCGCCAAGGCCAACCGGTCCACGCAACGCCGCACGGGCGTGGCCCTGCGTTTCATGCCCGGCAGCTCGCTGTTTGATCGCAACCTGCGGCCCTCTGATGGCCAGACCGGCGTGCCGGTGAGCTTTGCCACACGGCCGCTGTGGCTGCTGCGCGGCAGCGACCGCACGGGCCAGAACGACTTTGAGGTCGGCCACTCCAGGCGTTGAACAGGTATCCGCTCAGCGCCCCATCCGGTCCAGGGTCTCTGGTCAGGCCTTGGCCTTGTCGGCCTCGGAGGTGAAGGCGTCGGCGAAGAACTCTTCATTGGGCAGACCGCCCTTGGCCACGTAATCGCGCTGGGCCGATTCCACCACGATGGGCGCGCCGCAGGCGTAGACCTGGAAGCCCGACAGGTCGGGGTGGTCTTCGAGCACCGCCTGGTGCACGAAGCCGGTGCGGCCAGTCCACTGGTCCTCGGCCTCTGCGTTGGAGATCACGGGTACGTACTTCAGGTTGGGCATGGCTTTGAGCTGCGCCTCGATCCAGTCGGCCATGTACAGGTCGGACGGACGGCGGCCGCCCCAGTACAGCGTGGCCGGACGGGTGATGCCTTTGTGCTGCATGTGCTCGATGAGGGCCTTGATCGGTGCAAAGCCGGTGCCCGAAGCCAGCAGGATCATCGGTTTGTCGGAATCCTCGCGCAGGTAGAAGCTGCCGTAAGGCCCCTCGGCGCGCAGGATGTCTTTTTCCTTCATGGTCGAGAACACCGGATCGGTGAACTTGCCGCCGGGCATGTGGCGGATGTGCAGCTCCACCATGGGCGGCGAGACTTCGAGCGTGTGCGGCGCGTTGGCCATGCTGTAGCTGCGGCGCGAGTTGTCGCGCAGGATGAACTCGATGTACTGACCGGCGCGGAACTTCATCGGGTCGTTGGCGGGCAGTTGCAGCTTGAGCACCACCACGTCGTGCGACTTCTTCTCCAGGCTGGCCACGCGCACCGGCATTTTCTTGACGGGCAGGCCGCCTTCTTCGGTCACCTGCTTGGACTCCAGCACCACATCGCTTTGCGCGGTGGCGCAGCAGGTCAGGATCAGGCCTTGCGCTTCTTCGGCGGCGGACAGGGCTTTTTCCTGGTGCGGGCCGTGCGTCACGGTGCCCGAGATCTTTTTGCATTTGCAGGAACCGCAGGCGCCGTCCTTGCAGCCATAGGGCAGGCCAATGCCCTGGCGGATGCCGGCGGCCAGCAGGGTTTCGGAAGACTCGGCGGCAAAGCTGCGGCCGCTGGGCTGAACAGTGATCTGGAAGCTCATGTTTTCGGTATCCTTGCGGGGTTTTCTGACCCGGAACCCCTGATTTTGCCTTCAAACCAGACCCCTCTCGGTGCCTTGCCGGCGCGCTTTCGCCGTCCGCGTGTGCTCATCGTCGGTTGCGGTGACGTGGGTCTGCGCGCCGCCGGCCAGCTCGGTGCGCCTCAAAGTCAGCGGGTGCGTCTGCTGGCATTGACTTCTTCGCCTGAGCGCGTGCGACTGCTGCGCGCCTGCGGACTGACCCCCTTGCTGGGCGATCTGGACCAGCCCGGTACGCTGCGTCGCCTGTCGGGCCTGGGGCAGCGGGTGCTGCATCTGGCGCCCCCTCCTGGCGATGCGCGTGGCGTGGTGACCCACGATCCCCGCACGCGGGACCTGCTGCGCGCCTTGCGCTTGCGCACACCGCCGCAGGCGTTGGTCTATGCCTCCACCACGGGCGTGTATGGCGACTGCCAGGGTCAGCGTGTGAGCGAATCGCGTCCGGTGCAGCCGCACACAGCACGCGCACGCCGCCGCGTGGACGCAGAGCAGTGGGTTCGTCTGCTGGGCCGCACAGGTGTGCGCAGCACCATCTTGCGCGTGCCCGGCATCTACGCGCAGGACCGCGAGGGCGGCACGCCACGCGAGCGCCTGCTCAAGGGCACACCGGTGCTGCAGGCGCAGGACGACGTCTACACCAACCACATCCATGCCAACGATCTGGCACGTGCCTGTGCGCTGGCTTTGTGGCGCGGGCGTGCTCAGCGCGTGCTCAACATCTGCGACGACACCGACATGAAAATGGGCGACTACTTTGACCTGGCCGCCGATCTGATGGGGCTGCCACGGCCGCCGCGTGTGCCCCGGGCCACGGCCAACGAGGCTTTGCCGCTCATGCTGCTGAGCTTCATGAGCGAGTCACGCCGCCTGGACAATGCCCGCATGAAGCGCGAGTTGCGGCTCAAACTGACCATGCCCCATGTGCGGCAGGGGTTGAGTCCGCAGGCGGGTTTGTTTGGAGCCTGAGGATGGACAGCCTGCGCATCGACAAGTGGCTCTGGGCGGCACGCTTTTACAAAACCCGCAGTCTTGCGGCCGAAGAAATCGGCAAGAACCGTGTACAGATCAACGGGCTCGATGCGAAAGCCTCGCGTGAAGTCAAAGCCGGTGACCGCGTGCGCCTGCGTCAGGGCCCCCTGGAGCGTGAGGTGTTGGTGCGCGGCGTCAGCGCTGTGCGCGGACCGGCACCCGTGGCGCA
>Ga0255208_1000168_pt1 | contig 16636 bp, 19 predicted proteins | sample Miss_Miss_RepB_8_FD_183623 | JGI IMG/M metagenome (GOLD analysis project Ga0255208, IMG submission 183623) | Freshwater microbial communities from Mississippi River, Louisiana, United States - Miss_Miss_RepB_8d | ecosystem: Environmental > Aquatic > Freshwater > River | place: USA: Louisiana...
AGGGGTTTCGGCAATCACCTTAAAGACTAATTGCAGGAGGGCATAGACAATACCAAAAGCAAGGCCTGTATAAGCTTTTTTTGCCAAGTTTCCACCCTTTTCACCCGCAATCAAGACCGAGGCACAAGCGGTGCCCTCAGGATAGGGTAGTTCTTTATGCTCATTTACAATCAGCGCTCGACGAAGGGGAATCATCATCAGCGTTCCAAGAATGCCGCCTAAAAGCGCAAGAGTAAAAATGGTCCAGTATGTGAAAAAGCTTTCCCCCTTGCTCGTCGTCGACAAAAAGAGAAAACCTGGAAGGGTGAAGACCACCCCTGCTGCAATACTTTCACCGGCACTTCCAATCGTTTGAACAAGATTATTTTCTAAAATAGTACTCCCACCAAAGCGTTTTAAAAGGCTAATGGCCACCACGGCAATGGGAATAGAGGCACTTACGGTCAAACCGGCACGAAGAGCAAGATAGACGGTTGACGCCCCAAAGATAATTCCGAAGATCGAACCAAACAGAACGGCCTTAGGGGTAAATTCTGCAACGTGGGCTTCAGAAGGGATATAGGGCTTTATTCCGTCGGCTTTAGACATGAAGACCTCCTTGAAATCATGGGATATATTAAGCAGACTAGCCCAAAAAGGATCGTGTTTGGGAAGTTTAAGGGGTAATGCGAAACTAAATTATGAGAATGCACATCATTCAGAGCAAAAGTAACGATATTTTTAGAACTCTCTTGAGCGAAATCTCCCTGGCAGGGGCTCAGAGGAAAAAAACACTGATCATTGGGGACACCTTGATTCAGGCTTGGAAAGATGCGCAACATCATCCGGGAGCTCGGCGCCTCAAGGCCTCACAATGGATTCAATTAGAGGGGTCGGTGGATCATCCCCTTCAATCCGAACTCTCACTTTCAGGTCTTTGTCTCAGTGATACCTGCATGCGTGAATTAACTGGCATGGCCTCACCACCAAACCATGCTTTAGTGGTGACCCTCGAGCCTGAATCGACAGAACCCTTCGGATCGTTTGTGGTGGGAGCTTGGGGAATTCAAGATCCCGGTAATCTAGGGGCGATCAGTCGCAGTGCGCTTGCTTTTGGATGTCAGGAAATTCTTTTAGGACCCGGTACTGCGGACCCGTTTTCCCCCAAGGCTATTCGGGGATCCATGGGGGCTTCTTTCTTAATATCGTTTCGACGTTGTACCAAGGTCCCCCAAGACGCAGGAGCTTGGATCGCCTTGGACGGCTCACCCTCCGCTACCCCTTTGGATCAAGCACCCCTCAAAAAACCTTTGAGACTCCTTGTGGGTAATGAAGGTCACGGATGGCAAGGGGTCACCCTTCCCCCTCATGTTCAAAGGGTTTCCATTCCCATTCAGAATGTGGAAAGTTTAAATGCTGCGGTAGCCTTGGGCCTAGTCTGTTTTGAAGTAGCCCGACGAGAAAAAAATGGCCGCTAAAGTTAAGCCTCTCGGAGTTATATCAACGTTTTTACTCGGTCTAGGTCTGATAGCTCTGATGCTACTTGCCTTCATGTTTCCTTTTGAGGATCTGGGCAGTATGGAAATTATATGTGCGTGGTTAATCCCCTTCTTGATCTTCAAATCTCTTCAACATCAGTGGTCACATCGAAGTCTTTATATTGGTCTTTTTGTAGGCTTCCTGATCTTATTCCACTGGATGATTCCCACCTTGCACCTCAAGGGGGGGATGAGTATTGGCCTTGCCAGTTTTGCTACCCTTCTCTTCGTAGCTTACGAATCTCTAGGGATTTGGATTCTCGTTAAGGTGGCTCAGGTCATTCATCAAAAAAGAGGGGCTCATAGTGCTGCGTGGGCCATTGGCCTCGGTGTTATGTTGTGGGAGGGTTGGGTATTTCGAGTCTATCCTTGGACGTGGGGTTCTGTTTTAGGTTCAGTGCCTTGGACTGCCACGAGTGCAGCTTGGCTCAGTGCTCTAGGTTTATCGGCTCTTCTATGGGGAACGGCCACTTGGTCGGGTCTGCAACGGGGTTGGAGAAGTTATCTGGGTCCATTAAGTTTTCTGGTCATTCTTGGAGGTACCCATGGAGCTTGGCTTCTCACTCAGAGAACCACGTTGAACCCACAGAAGAAACAGCTCGATATCGTGGTAGTTCAAAGTAATTTTCCAGCCGGACATCGATCGCCTGATATGGAATCAAAAGGATGGGCTCTTACAGATCAAGCCCTAAAAGAGTATCAACTCCCTCACCCCGGTCGTCCCACTCTTGTGCTCTGGGGCGAAAGTTCTGTTTTGGGTCGAGATGATCGTGGACGAAATCTTCGCCTTCAGACAGAGGCATCAAATCGAAACGTCGCTTGGCTATTTGGCACCGAAGGAGGCAACCAAAATTTAGTTCGCGGGGAGGCCCCAGGTCGATCTTCGTTTGTGCAGGCAAAAGTAATCCCTATGGCTTTTGGCGAACGTATGCCGGGACCCGAAGGAGTCCGTCGTTGGTTCGATCAGCGCTTAGGGTGGATAAGTCAAATCCCCGGTAACCTCTCCTCAAAAAGTAAATTTATCATTCCGAGTGCGAGCCGTGAACCCCTTGTGGTCCACCCATTACTTTGCTCAGAAGCTCTTTTAATCCACCGCGTTAGGGAGGGCGTAGCCTTGACCCAACCGGACCTACTAACGAACCATACCAATGACGCTTGGTTTGAAAAAACAGGCGCAACCTTCCTTCATGCAGCTCAGATTCGGTTGCGAGCAGTAGAAATGGGCCGACCCTTAATTCGGGCTACACTCTCGGGAGCTTCGGGTATCTTTGGGGCGGATGGCCATAGCAAACTTTGGAGTGGCCCCCAATCCGAAATGGTTCACGTAGAGAGTCTTGAGTGGTCGACGTGGTGGACGCCCGCATCATGGATTTATTTCAACGCCACCCTTATGATTATTACCCTCGGGGGCCTGCTTCAGGCCTGGATCAGGAAAGTCTGATGGACCAACAAGAATACGTGATTGCCTATACCTGGGGGGTGTTACCGGATCTTATTTTGGCCTCGGGCTCTCCTCGACGAAAGCAGTGGCTTGAAGCCCTTCGAATTCCATTTACCGTCGTCATTCCTCATATTGACGAAACTCCTCTTATCAACGAAGGTGCTCAGGCCCTTGTTGAACGACTCGCTCAAGCGAAGGCTGAGCATGTTAGCCGTGATCATGTCGAATCTTGGATTTTAGCGGCTGATACGACTGTGAGCCTCAAGGGTAAGATCCTCAATAAACCTAGGGATCCCTCGGATGCCATAGCCATGCTGAAAAGTTTACAGGGCCAAACTCATGAGGTTCACACCGGTTGCTGTCTTCGACGAGCGGATCGTTCCATCCTCATCCATGACATGGCTCACGTAACTTTTCGAGCCATGTCAGAAGAAGAGATTCGATGGTATGTATCGACGGAGGAGCCGATGGATAAAGCGGGAGCCTATGCGATTCAAGGACAAGGGGCCTACTTTATTACCAACGTGGAAGGCAGTTATGCCACCGTCATGGGATTACCCGTTGAAAAATTGATTCCCCATCTTAAGTCCCTCGGACTCTTAAAGGTATGGGCCCGACTTCCCGATTAGAGTTCTTCGCCCTTCTTTTTAGACTCGGTCGATCGCACATCATGAAAATCATCCATCATGCGATATTTAACCCCTTCAACATCTTTAAATTGATCGTTACGAATGGCCCACACGGCGATCAAGACAAAGCCCAATGCAAACGCACCGCCGACCACACTAAACACCACGATCAGTTCCCAATTTGAGTAAGAATTCATAGAACCTCTTAGTTAGCGATCAGAAACCAGTCGAATTTCCAAGCCAATAGAACAGGAATAAAGAGCATCAGGATAAAAAAGACAAGGGATTGGGTCAGAATTTTATTTTCTTTTAGAATATCCATGATACGGACGGTATCACTGGAAGGGTTCGGTTTTTTAGGTTGAGTATCGGTCATAGATTTAGCTTTCAGCCACTTCTCCAAACAAGGCTACAAGATAAAGAACTGCAAAAAACATTACGTAGAATACAAGATAGCGGAGCATTATTTGGTAACCGCTCAGAGTTGGTTTTTTTGCGGGGGCTGCCATCGTCGTTCCTTATGACTTAATTGCTAGAGATTTAAATTTTGCGAGCGCTTCTAGAAAAGGACGCTTATCTTTCATAGTGAAGAAAAACATGCCCACCTTAGTTCGATCGGTCGATTTACGTAGTTTAGGATTTCGTTCACCTTCGATACGCTCTTTTATCATGATATTTCCCGTACGATAGTGACAATCGCCCATCGCGCAGCCACAGACAAAGGTCGCGTCCGCTCCTTGAGCAAGGGCCAATTCCATTTGAGAGGGTTTCACCATACCCGAGCAGGGCAGAATTACAATCTTGACACTCGGATCGTCATGAAGAGCTTTTTGCTGATCGATCATTTCTTGAATTGGAATTGAGCGTTCGCAAACAAAGCCCACAACCACTTTGGGTTTAGATTCCGTTGACGCGGTCGGCGGGACTTCTGGATTAAGGGTAGGCATCTCTATACTCCCTGTTTCAAAAGAGCCAGGACATCTCCGTCGATGGCTTTAGAGTCCATGTTGGGCAATTCGATAGCTTGGAACGGACAGGCTCCTACGCAGATTCCGCATTCTGAACATCGGGCTTCCTGAACGACAGCAATCAGTTTGAACTTAGAGCCGGGCGCTCGATCCTGCATGGTAATCGCTTCAAAAGGACAATCGAGTGAGCAGAAAGTGCACCCTGTACACTTGGCTTCGATCACTTCGGCGATGTTGTCTCGTCGGTCTTTGGGATAAAAGGGGGCCACGATGAGTAGGATCGTAGAAACGCCAAGAACCCACCAGGCGCCTGTGATCCCCAATTTTTCAATGAGGTAGTAGGGGAACATGTACCAGACGTCATAACGAACGTTCGAAACAAGCGAGCCGATGTTAGCTGGGGCATCGGATGCGATATAGGCTGCTTGGTCGCTTAAGGAGGGATATTTTGCAATCAACTCTTGAGTGATATTGATGGCAGGAATTGCACCGGCTGCAACCAAAATAAAACCAAGAACAAGGAAGTTAGTGGACCGACTGGGTGTCACTACCGGATACTTAAGTCGAATAAAATGAGTCCACATTAAAACAAAAATAAGGGCCGCGCCGCCCACATGAAAGAAAAAGAATCGGATAAGGGTGTAGTCGGTAATGACATCACCGGCAATAAAGAAGTTGGATAAACTGGCTCCAATAAGAGGGATTGCAGCGATAAAGGACTGAGTCCACACAGTGAGAGCATAGGCACGATTGTCCCAAACTAACAAATACCCTGTGATCCCAACGAAAAGTACTAGGACCAAGAGCGCAACCCCCGTTATCCATGGGAACCAGCGCCATGAACGATGTCGATCGGTGAAATAAACACGAAGCATGTGTAAGATCGTAGCAATCATCATACCGGCAGCGCCGTACCGATGAATTCCTCGAATAATGGATCCGTAGGGAATTCCGCTAGCCGGGTCAGCGAGACTGACGGTACCTTTCTGAATGATCGGAAGTGCGGAAATATAGTTAACGCTTGACCAAGCACGCTCCAACGTCGGGATATAGTACATCCACAACAAAATACCCGAGAAGATTAAGAACCAAAAAATATATAAAGGGATAGCGCCGTGGAAATAAAGTGGATTATGCTCTTGGGTGGTGAGAAAATTGATCATTTTCTCGAAACTAACGGTGATGTTTTTAAGCAAGGATAGGAATTTACGATACATAGATTATTCCCCCGCCGAGTATTTCACTCGAGTGAGATAAGCGGTCCCAATATCGGCGAGTGCAGCGATGATCAGGGCCCAACCCATCCAGCGAACGATATTAAATTGCTGAAAAGGGTCATCATTAGTGCTTTTAGGCGCTTCACCTGTCGTCATTCTAGAAATCTGATCGATATAAGGTAATTCGCTGACTTTTTTAGGAAGTACTTTATCGATCATCTGATTGGTCTCGGGTGAAAGCTTTGATCGAACCGGTTCGGTGAGGGGGGGGCCGTGGAGAATATCATCTAATTCCGAAGCAATAGAAGTCGATCCTATGAAATAGAAAAGGACAATGCCTACGACGAGAAAAATAGTGCCAAAGGTATCGCGTGCCTTCATTGATTGACCTCATTGTGACGAACGATAAATAGACGATTAGCCCATCGCTCAAAGAAGGGTCGCTCACGATTGAGTCGCCCTTTTGCTTTTTCTTCGGCGTAGACTGTGACACCTAACAAAAGAATGATGCCAAGAAAGATAGTTAAAAGTGCTAAAAGAATAAAGTAGATTTGAACATTGGGAAGAAGGAGGAACGCTTTCCACTTAGCGATACATTGGGAGAGAAAAAGAACACCCAAGACCAGGCTTGTCCATTTGATGAGGGATATACGCTGCGTTTGATACATTAAACCCCCGCCGTTTTGGGCTTTGCCTTAGCGAGTGCCGCGTCGGTTGCCAGATCTCGCTTTCGAGCCCAGCGTTGAAGGCCCAGGACGGTGCCCAAAACCGTGAATGTTAGCCAACCAATCACATGGATCTTCCAAAGTTCCATCCCTAGGGGCTTACCCAATGCCACAGCGGAAGCCGGTGTCTTCCATAAATTAAGAGTGGGTTGGGTCGCTTCCAAGATATCGAAGGCTTGGTCTTGCGTAAGCCCAGGATTTTGAGCTAGCATCTCAAGCATCATCGGCTTAGCTAATATATTCCACTCGCGGATATCGCCAAAATAGTGATACAACGTATTGGCGCTCATCGATACCAGTAAAAAGCCGACGAAGAAAATATGAAAGGTCTGATACCAGCGGGCGTTATCCCGTTTCATGACATAAGCCCAGTCTTGAAAATAGCCTATTAAGAGGAAAAGACCCATGGAGTAGTACCAAAGGGGAGCATCACGATGGAGATCGGCAATACTATTGATAATCAAGAAACTAAAGACAATCCAATATATGAAGCCACCAATCCCAATCCAATTAAATATTTGCCGCTGACCCCACCCTTTTTCAGGTCTTCGATCTAGGAACATGGCGAGAAGGACAAGAAAAGGAATACCGACCGTTAGTACCGTCGCCAAATAAGGATCTTGCAACTTCAGCATGTGATACATGGCTAGGAAATACCAATCGGACAGGATGGGATTGGGTGTAACCTCGGGATTCGCAGGACTTCCAAAAGCTGCAGGGATGAAAATAGTCACGAGAAGAATGATGGAGAAAATAATGAACTTGGTCCAGTGACTAATATTCATTCGCTTAAAACTTCGGTTATAAACTCGCAATTCAAAAAAGATCATCAAGAGGAAGCTCAGCATGAAATGAAAAGAGTAGAATCGGGTAACCGTAGCAGGGCCAATGGAGGTCCCACCCAAAAGAATTTGGGCCGTGGTTTTACCCTGATTGGTGGCATTAATGAAGGCACCACCGGGAATCCACGTTGGATTTTGATCTAAGTAGAGGGGAAACGTAGCCATAACTTTGGTAGCCCATAAGGCTCGTTGATTCCAAATCAAAAGATAGCCTGTCAGTCCGGAATACATACCCACAATGAGGATGAGCAGCGCCACGATGAAAGTTAATTCATGTCCCTGTTTATAGGAACCAGTGAACCAAATACGATAAACACGCATGGTGGCCAAAATGATGAAAGAATCCGCTCCATACTTATGAATTCCTCGGACAATCGCTCCAATAGGAATGGTGCCCCATTTCCAATTGTATTGAATTCGCTCTATAGATTGGAAAGCCTGGTCGGTGACGGGTACGTAATAGATCATGAGAATAAATCCGCTGACCAAAACCAGTACCCAAACCCAATACCACATTCCTCCTAGGGCGTACCATGGATTCGTCTTAGCTTCTTCCGTGAAAGACTCATCAAAAAGATCCATCTTCTTCCATCGATCTTGCAACCAATTCAGAAGATTGGGTCCCGAATTCAAAAGCCCATGCCAGAGATGACCCACCACTCCCCTCCTCTTGATGAGGGTGCGTAAGAATGCGGGTCGACTAAGGATAAAGGAGATGAATTTTTCGAGCATATTAACCTATTCCCCCGCCTTCAGTATCCGTGATCAAGATTTTATTGTCGACGATATCAAAACTCATTGTGCGGGGAGGGCGAGGCGCAGGCCCTGAGACCACTTTACCGGGTAACTCATCGAAATTAACCCCCTTGACAGTTCCGGTGATTTTCTGAGCGCGCGTTGGATCATAAACAGATAAATGGCATGGGCATGCAAAATAAGGATGGAACGGATCCGGAGCAGCAAAATTGTAACCCCCCGATAGTTCCTCTCGATTGGGAATGAAATTAAAAGTACATCCTAGGTGAGGACAAATGCGCTGGACAACTACAAACCAGGTTTTAGGATCTTTTAAGTCAACTCCAGGAACTGCATCGGGAAGTCGAACCACAAAGCCAGGTATTTTAGCTCCTTGTGTTTTGTTTGCGCTGTACTCCACACTCGTTCGAACATAGATGAACTCTTTAAAGTCCCAGGGCTTTGTCAGGTCATTGAGGGTGGCTGCCACCTGAGGTGCGCTAGCTATTTCATCGGGAGGGGACATTAAAGCCTTCACTCCTCCCGCTAGTGTCGGTCGGAAGTAACGCAAAAGAGCGTGCATCGCTAATACGGAAGCCCCGATGATCGGTAAGGTTGTTAGGGTCTTCAGAAGGATGCGTCGAGTATTATCTTCCATCACCACTCCTACTCGTGCTCATAAGTTCGGCTTCGGACTCCGTCAACTGCGAGCCAGCGTTCTTGCTCGGTGAGGATTCCTTTCCATGCAGGCATGGACGACCATTGATGTACATAAAGTTTTAAGGCTTCCGGGGTCATCGTCCGTTGAATTGATTCTGGAATCGACGTCCACTGACCGCCTTCAGAAATGCGCCAATAGAGAAAGGTATCCGTCGTCTCTGCCATCGCTTTGTAGTTTTGAAAATTAAAGGGGAGCGGTTGCAGCGTTTTGTGAAGGGGGCCATCGCCCTTACCCAGGGTGCCGTGACAAACGTTACAGTTTTGAGAATAGACATTCCAAGCTTCAGTAAATCGAGTGGGAGAAGCTCCAGCAATCGATCGACTCCAAACATAAAAGACGACGTTCCAAATAGCAATGGGGTCACCGGTAGCTACCAGCTGCCCTCCGCGATTATCCTTAATGGCCCCTTTCCAACCCTCACCCATCTTGCCTGAGGGACCGGGATGGAGTCGACCAAATCGATCTTTCCCTGTTTCTATTAAGCGAAAAAGTTCACCGGGAGTCTTCTCGAAACGCCAGTCGGCTGAATAAAAATCAGGATTAACTTTTCTCTCCCAAAGAGGATTGTTGGGTTGGCGATTTTCTTTCACAAGTTGTTGGGTCACTTCAGACCATTGTTCTTGAGGAAGATTTTTTTGCGCTTCCCAGTTGGTTTTTTCTACAGCAGTCAAATAAGTTCCATGACAGGAAGCACAATTAGCTTGATACACAGACCGTCCTTTTAGGGCACTAGGTAACCCCAAGGGGTAAGGAACGGCTGAAGTGACAGGTTCAATAGATCCTGGGGCACCGGCGGAGGATTGGGCTAGGGACGCCGCTGTAGCTTTTTGTGTTCCAAGGCCTTCACTGCAAGCGACCGAGATCAAGAGGATCGAGAGGCCCATCATGACGAGAACAATGGAGGTGCGGTTGGGATTCATGCTCATAATTTAGGTTCCATAAGGACGGATCCAAGCCAAAACAGCCCAGATGATGACTACCAGATAAATCACTATAAGAAAAAAGGGTGCTTTACCGTGAAGAATCTGAGTACCCGAAACTTCTTCAGCAGGTTCGTGTAGATTTTTATCTTCATTCGCCATAATCAAATTCTCAATTAGATGGTTGAGGTGAGGACGGTATCGTGGTTTTTGCTGAACTTGGAGGGAGACCATAGACCGGAGCTTCCATACCCTTGAGAGCCCCTAAGCCTTTGTTTTGACCCACGTATTTCATAAAGGCAACTAAGTACAGGCGCTGCTCTGGGCTGAGATTAAATTCCCAACGAGGCATTTGCGTCCCAGGAACACCTCGACTGATTCTCCAATACCAAGTATCGGTTCGATAATTTTCAAACTTGTCCTCCCAGAAATTAGCGGCGCGTTTGGTCATGCTCGCTGAAGCCCAGCCTCGACCATTTCCCTCTAGACCATGGCAGGAAGAGCACTTCTGATTATAAATACCTCGCCCTTGATTCGCGATGGTTCGACGTTTTTGTAGAGAAGCTAATCCTACGATATCCGTAGGAGTTTTATCCGGCTCTTTGTAACTAACTTCAGTCCAAGCACGAAGATCCGGGTTTTCCATTCGAGCTTTTCGAAGTGCTTCTTCCGTTGGGAAGTTAGCGGTAGCGACCGCCTGCACAGCCCCCTTAGAGAGCTGGGCTTCGTGCGATGTACCTAGAAGAAGCTCTTCTACTTCAGCCGTATATTTGTAGGGTGTTTCGTAATGTTGATCATAGTTTTCTGAAGCAATTCTATTTCGATCAGCAACAAAGTTAACGCCACCTTTCCAAACCGCTACTTTTTCAATTTCACCGGTAGGACCCTTCGCGTCGACTAACTCAGCCCATTGAAGTTCACCGGTTATTGGATTGAGCGCTCGACGACCATTAGAACCAAGTGATTGCATGTAGGCGGTTAGATCACTCATGTCTTGATTCGATAAATATTCATAGTTGGGCATGATAGACCCCGGTTTTAAACTGCGGGGCTGTTTATGGTGCTGAATGTGGTATTCGTCAGGAAATTTTCCACCGATCTGAGATAAATCTGGGCCTGAGCGCTCGGAGCCCAAAAGATGCCACTCATCGTAGTAATAGTCGGACGCCTTAGACTTAGTTCCATGATCCCAGTCCTGAGGACGGCTCACCATGGAGTGACAATAAAAACATCCTTCTCGGGTATAAACCACACGGCCTCTCAATTCTTGGGCTGTATAGTCTCGGAGATCTTTGGGTTGAGGGGGACGAAAGGTCCAACGAGGAATCAGCACCACGACGAAGATGATGGCACTGAGAATCAGCCCCATACCGATGGCGGGGAAAATATAATTAGTTCGATTCACTTGATTCATGCCTTACCCCCAATGGGAACATCGGGTTCCGTTGATTCATCAAGGCTACCTTCTTGTCCAAAGAGTGTTTTATACATGTTGAAGAAAAGAAGAATCTGACCCACGACGATGAGGAGGCCCGAAAAAGCTCGAGCAGCCATGAAGGGGGACAAAACGTAAGCCCCTGCACGATAGACCGCTTGACCTTCTTCCCAGGCAGCGGCTTGATAGAGCCCCGCAACAGTCAGGGCTGAAATCATGATAATTACCCCCGTCAAAGTCAGCCAATAGTGCGCGGTGGCAAGACGCCGACTGTACCACTGCTTTCCACTGACCCGAGGAAGTACATAATAAATTGCACCCCAAGCCACAAAACCAAAAGTTCCAAGGAGAGCAAAGTGGGCATGACCTACGACCCAATGGGTGAAGTGCAAATACCAGTTGATCCATCGGGTCGCTTGAAACGGGCCCGTGAAACAAGTCAGTAGATAGAACCACATCGCTGTGATGAAGAAACGAAGAGGAATATTAGTAGCTACCATATTCCACTTACCCTTCATAGTGAGAAAGAAATTAACCAAGACGCTCATTACGGGAATCAATAACATCACCGAAGAAATAACGGCAACCGCCTTGAGCCACTCGGGTACCGGACTCTGAAGAAGATGATGAGTACCTGTCGGAGTATAAAACATGGCAATCGTACTGAAACCTACAATACTCAACAAATGCGAGTAGAGGGGATTCTTAGTTATTTTGGGTAAGAAATAGTAAGTGAGCCCAATCCCATTGGTTGTAAACCAAAGGCCCAAAATATTATGGCCATAAAACCAATTAGCAATTGAATCCCCAATGCCCGTGACTGAAAAAAAGATTTTATTTCCAATTAGGTAAACCACGGGAAACCAAAGGGTGGTACCCGCTACGTACCACACGGTGACGTAGAGCTGTTTTTCTTGGCGATTTAGGACTGTTCCCCAAATAATCACAATGTAAAGCAAGAGAGCCATAAAGAGTGGAATATCAAGCCACCAAGGGAGTTCAGCATATTCACGCCCTTCGGTATAACCATTCGTTAGGGCAAAAATACCCAATACGATGACCGCATTCCAAGCCAACATGAGTAAGTTTGCAGTTTTCTCACTGTAGAGCTTCGTTCGACAGAGTTCGGGGATCACAAAGAAATTGGCGCCCACGGTGGCCATGGAGATGAACCCAAAAGCGACCACATTTATATGGGTGGGCCGAATACGCCCAAAACTTAGTTGAGCCACTCCGCGGACTAAATCGGGAGCCCAGTACTCGACGGCTGCAAGAAGACCTAGGGTGGTACCGACCAGTCCCCAAAGCGCTCCACTCACTAAAAAGCGAGTCGACGCACTTCCTTCAATGGAAAGCCAATCTTGGAATCGATCGACCCACGAGAGGGAAACTTTGCCTGCATTTTCGTTCATGCGCTGATCTCCACGGAACCTAAGCAAATCAAAACTTTTAGCTCTGGGGATCCTACAGGGGTCAGAGAGAAAGAATTTAATTGCTTCTTTCATTGTCCTTCAATCAGCGCCCTAGGGTCAAAGGAAAAATCTCCAGCATGGTCCTAAAAAAATGGACACCTGGAACAAAAAAACCTGCCTAAAAAAGGCTGATAAACCCCCCACCAAGGCGCCCGTGTCTTTCTCCCCCGTATTCGAAGGTAAAATGAAGTCAGGCGCGCCTAGCGACTAAGTAGAGCCTTCCCTGTAGGGCTTTGCCAACATTTTAAAAAAGGTAATGACCATGAATATCCGAAGATCCCTCGTGGTCAATGCGACCGCTTTGGAGGTGCGTATTGCCCTCCTTGAAAACAGTCAATTGACTGAACTCTATCAAGAGCGACCGGCTCGCAAGAGTCTAGTAGGACGCATCTATCGAGGACGTGTATCGAAGATGCTCCCGGGGATTGAAAGTGCATTCCTTGATATTGGAATTGATCGAGATGCCTTTTTGTACCTCGACGATCAACCTCAAATTCCTTTGGAGGATATGGATCTATCAGGCGAGCCCCATTCTCCTGAAGTCTCGGTTCCTCTCGTTCCCCTTTTGCCTCCGATTCAATTGGGAAACGATACTTTAGTACAGGTGGTTAAAGATCCCATCGGCTCTAAGGGAGCGAGGCTGACCCGCCATATTAATTTTCCGGGTCGTTATTTAGTTTATCTCCCCTATGGCAATCATATTGGGATCAGTCGAAAGTTTACGGATGAGGTTGAACGCGAGCGACTTCGCTCCCTTATCCAAATCCATTCACAATCCCCTGAAGGATTTATCGTTCGAACGGCAGCCGTCGGTGAAAAAGATGAAGATCTCTTGGCAGATATCGCTCTCCTTCGAGAACAATGGCGTTCCGTACAAGAGGCTTTTGAATCTTCCCAAGGACCTTGTCTTCTCTGGGAAGACGTCGGATTAATAAGAAAGATTTTGCGCGATAAATTTAGAGAAGAAGTTCACACTCTTTGGGTCGATGATGTCAATACCCATCGTGACATCCAAGAATTTGTCCGTCAGATCCACCCTAGTTGGGCCTCTCGTATTCGCTTATTCACCTCTCCGATTCCCATTTTTGAAGCGTTTGAGATTGAGCGCGAAATTGCTCGGGCACTTCAGCCCAAAGTAGCTCTCAAGCACGGGGGTTCCTTAGTTTTTAATCAGACGGAAGCGCTCCTCAGTATCGATGTAAATACGGGAGCCTTCAGCAGCCATCAAGATTTAGAAACAACCGTCACCCAAGCTAACCTCCTAGCAATTCCAGAAATTGTCCGCCAAGTGAGACTGAGAAATCACGGGGGGATTATCGTCATTGATTTCATTGACATGATGGATCCGATCAATCAGCAAGCGGTGCATGCCGCCTTAGTTTCTGAATTTGAACGGGATCGGCAGTGTTCTCGAATTGGCTCCCTTTCCGCGTTTGGACTCGTGGAATTAACGCGTAAACGCACAGGGCCAAGTTTAGAGCGCTCCATGACCGTTCCCTGTCCCTCCTGTTATGGCTCAGGGAGAGTTCCTAACTTTGAAGTAGAATTATTTAAAATTTATCGGGAGCTCCTTCCCTGTTTACAGATTCCTCCCCATACTCGAATACGTATTGCAGTCCACCCCGATCAAAGAGCCCTACTTCGAGGCATCATCTGGGATGACATCCTCGCACTGGCTCAAAGCCAATCCCTTTCTATCGAGATTGCTGAGCAGTCCGATCTCCCTCCCTTCAGCCTTCACTGTCAAAGACTCAGTTCCGTGATGCCCTCTCCGACGAATTAAATTGTCCTTAGCCCAAACATTGAGCGCAGCGAAGACCTGCTTGAAGATTGCGAATCACTTCAGGAAGGGGTTCAAGGGAATGAATTTCTACAAAATCAGGACCCATATTCTGACGAAGCGGTTGCTGTCCCTTTCGATTGAGCCAAATCACTGACCAACCTGCAGCAAGTGCACCTTCGACATCATCGTTCCATGTATCTCCGACCATCACTAAATCTCCAGGAAAAAGGCCGAGCGTTTTTTGAGCATACTGGAAAATTTGGGGATCCGGTTTGGCTAAACCCAGATTTGCACTGATGAACCGATAAGGGATCTTTTTCGCTAAACCTAACCGATCTAGAAACCCGAGGCCAAACGATTGGGTATTCGTGAGTAGACCAAGTCGGACTAGCGTACCCATCTCCTCGAGACATGGAAGCGTGTCTTGAAATAAAGTCACCTCTTCGTCGGAGGCTTTGAAATCATGGGTCCAACCCTCTTCTAGTGCTGATGATCGAAAGGATAAAACGGGCCCCCTTTGCCTTGCTTCTTCAAGGGATGGGTAAGCGGTTCTCATCACATGATGCTCAAAACTCTTGGCTTCTCCAAGAGTTTCAGTCACCTTTTGGAGATCATCGAATGGATTACCTCTTGGATTAAAAACCAGGGTATTCCATAAGTCGAATACAACCGCCTGGATCATTTAATGGCCCTGATAGATCACGCAGTTATCGACCGTTTCGTAAACTTCGATTTGATGAAGTCCAGGTAACACATCGACGAGTTGATCCCAGATCCACTTACTAATATTCTCTGCCGTCGATAGTGGGATCACATCATTTAAAAAACGATGGTCGAGCTTGGATAGAACTCGCTCTTCCAGGATAGGATCCAGGTGATCAAAATCCATCACCATCCCGGTCGTTGCATCCGGAGTCCCTTGAATAGAAACAAAACAACGGTAACTATGCCCGTGGAGATTTTTACATTTTCCTGGGTGGTTATAAATAAAGTGAGCTGACTCAAAACGATATTCTTTACGGATAATCAAAACCGTGACTCCTTCGTGATACTGTGGCTCGATTAGGGATTAATGACCTTATAAATTAGCGCCAAGTTGGTAAGGGCAGTTAGGTCTTGCTGCCAAGATGAATTGATCGCATAGCGCGGCGGGATGATGACGGTATCGCCCGGACCCATATAGGTCCAATGAGTCCATAGGCCAAAGGGGACAATATTATCCACTATTTGCCCGTTGGCTTTGAGGAGTCGAATATTGGAGGTATCTGCATTCCGCGTATACATCCCTGCTCTTTTAATGGCCTCAATGACACGAATGCGATCCGTGCGATCACCCAATTGGTAAACGGTGAAGGGAGAGGCGACTTCACCAATCACGTAGGACGCTGTCGTAAACTCAGGGATTATGATTTCATCTCCATCCAACAAGAGCACATCGGCTTCACGATCTCCCTTGAGGGCTTTATCAAAATCTACAACTAAGCGCTTATTGGCTACATTGGAAACCCCGAATCGAACCGGATTAGATTGAAGAGTACCCGACGTGGGATCGCGCTTAACTTCGCTGAGGCGTCTGAAAATATCGGGGATACCCAGGGCCAACGGGTCGAGATTAGACGATTCAAGCCCTTCGATCTGAGCGATCACTCTGGCACCACGAAGGAAGACTCCTCCTTGGGCGAAAGCCTTATCCGTCAATCCTCCACTTCGAGCGATGATTTCGCTTAAGGTCACGCGATCATTCTCAAGGACATACTCCCCCGGCCGTTGAACCTGTCCCCGAATCACGACCGACCGATGGTAGCGGAACGAGGGCACTTCATAAAGTGCGATTACGTCCTCGGGTTGAAGAAGCGGATTGAGCTTATCGTCTTTCAAATCCACGGGGCTTTGGTTCTCCGTGGAAATTAATTGATCTAACTGTAAAGGAATGAGAGTACTGCCGAGAGTCCCTGAACCCTTCTGTGCTTTCGTACGGGCAAGTTCAGCGCGGTACTGATTGGCTTGAGGGTAGAGAAGGCCCGCCCTAAAAATTAGATCGGAAGCCCGCATTCCCTCAAGATATTCATAGAGACCGGCTCGACTCACGGGCCCCGACAAGCGCACATAAGATGTCAATCTCAATTCTTCATTTGAATAAAATCGTACAACGTCTCTTTCTTCTAAAAGAAGATTATGAGAGGGATCGCCCGCCAGAGCCTTGGTGACATCAAAACTTAAAAAAGTAGAAA
>Ga0255208_1000171_pt1 | contig 16485 bp, 17 predicted proteins | sample Miss_Miss_RepB_8_FD_183623 | JGI IMG/M metagenome (GOLD analysis project Ga0255208, IMG submission 183623) | Freshwater microbial communities from Mississippi River, Louisiana, United States - Miss_Miss_RepB_8d | ecosystem: Environmental > Aquatic > Freshwater > River | place: USA: Louisiana...
GTTCGGTGTTCCTGATGGCGCAGGCGGCTTACGAATCGCTCAAGCGCACACGCGGCAGCGTCACGGCGATTGCGTCCATGTCGGGCCTGCACCCGCACCCGGGCTATGGCGCTTATTCACCGGCCAAAGCTGCGCTCATCATGCTTTGCCGCCAGATGGCGCAGGAGTGGGGCCCCGAGGGCATCCGTGCCAACACGGTGTGTCCCGGCATGATCAGGACCCCTCTGACCGAGTCCGTTTATCAGGACGCAGACACGACTGCGCGCCGCGAGGCGCTGGTGCCCATGGGTCGCATTGGGCGTCCCGAGGACATTGGCCATGCGGTGCTTTACCTGATCGGGCAGGGCGCCAGCTATGTGAACGGCCAGAACCTGGTGGTAGATGGCGGTGTGGCCGACCACATGCTGACCATGATCCCTGGACGTCCGGGCAAACCGCCTGTGAAAGACTGAGCCATGAACACTTCTTATCTTGCACAGCAGTTTGGGCTGCGAGGACGCACAGCGATCGTCACCGGTTCGGCGCGTGGCATTGGCTTGTCGATTGCCACGGCGCTGGGTCACGCGGGCGCACGCGTGGTCATCAACGACCTGCAGGCCGCCCCCTGCGTTGAGGCGGTGCAGGCCCTGCAGGCACAGGGCATCACGGCCCGTGTGGCTGCTTTTGACGTGTCGGACTTTGCCGCGGTACAAGCCGCAGGCGATGCGCTGGACGCCGCTGGATGGTCCGTGGACATTCTGGTGAGCAACGCCGGTAACCAGAACCGCAAGGCCCTGGTCGACATGAGCCGAGAAGAGTGGCAGAAGATCCAGGACGTGCATGTGGGCGGCGCCTTCAACTGCACGCGCGTCTTTCTGCCAGGCATGCGTGCGCGCGGCTTTGGCCGGGTGGTCATGACCTCGTCGGTGTCGGGGCGCTCGACCATGCCGCTGATTGGCGCCTATTCGACAGCCAAGGCATCCCTGAGCGCGCTGGCCCGAGCCATTGCGGTGGAATACGGCCCGCAGGGCGTGACGGCCAATGCCATTGCGCCGGGTTTTGTGAAAACCGAATTCACTGCGGGCCTGCAGCAACGTGAAGGCTTTGAAGACTTTTTGCGCCAGGAAGTGCCGCAAAACCGCTGGGCCACGCCCGAAGACATTGCACCGGTGGTGCTGTTTCTGGTGTCGCCCGCTGCAGGCTATGTGAACGGCCAGACGCTGGCCATTGATGGTGGCTTGCTGGCCCAGATGTGAGTTTGTGTGAGGCCGCCTCTGCGGCCGAAGGCATTCGTGCGCAGGGGCGCGCTCCTGCAACAGGGCACTGGCTTACGCCGTTGCCTCTTCATCAGGCCCGTTGTCCAGCTGCTTCATGTTCTCCAGCAGCTTGAGCAGGTAGTGCAGCGTATGGGTGATGTCACCCATCGAGAACTCGTCGAGCGCTTGCTCGTAATAAGCTTCGATCTTGGGCAGTGCCTGTTCCAGCCAGACCTTGCGGCCGTGCGCTGTCATGCTGATCAGGCGTGAGCGGCGGTCTTTTTCATCGGGCGCCACGCCGATGTGGCCATCGCGCTCCATGCGGCTGATGACGCCGGTCAGATTCTGGCGGCTGACCATCAGGTAACGCGCCAGATCGCCGACACTGATGCCGCCTGCCGACTCGGGCCGCGAGAGTGCGCCCAGCACCGCCCACTGCTGCGTGGTCAGCCCCTCGCTTTCGACCGCGCGCGAACCTGTCTTGTGCAGCAGGTTGGCACACTGGTAGAGCCGGAAGAACAGGCGGTTGGCCAGTTCCATGCGGGCTGCACGGGTGGATTCGGGCGTGAAGGGCATGTCTGGAATATACCTGTTGTACCCGTATCAGGCGCGGGCCCATGGCGTCATCCGAACCAACGCTACGGTGGACAGACCGTAGAGCACCATGGCCGCGGCAACCAGCCAGAAATAGGCGTCGGCACCATGGCCCTGCGTGGCCAGCCAGCTGCCTACCCCAGCCACCAGTGCCAGTCGCAAGGTGCCGGCAATGACCGGGCCGAGCACCTTGCCCGAGCCCTGTGAAGCAAAGTAGAGCGTCAGGCCCATGCCGAAGAAGGCGAAGGCCGGTCCAGCCGTGACCAGGTACTGGCAGGCAAGCTGCAGGACCGCTGCATCGCTGGTGAAAAGACCCGCCCATTGCGTTGGTGCCACGCTCACCCACAGACCTATGGCTGCCAGGTTCAGGGCCGACAGCGCCGCTGCTGTCCAGGCCACACGGCGTGCGCGGGTCACCTTGCCTGCTCCAATGGCCATGCCCACCATGGGCACCGATGCCACGCCGATGCCAAACGAGATCGGGATCAGCAGGAACTCCAGCCTTTGACCAATGCCGTAACCGGCCAGTGCCTCGGTACCCAAGCGCGCGATCAGCCCGGTGAAGATCAGCACGGTCAGTACCGATTGCAGGGGCGAGATCATGGCCACGGCACCGACGCGCAGGATGTCGTGCAGCATCGTGCGTTGTACATGCAGGGCCCGCAGCCGAAGGCTCAGGCGGCTTTTACCGGCCCAGAGGAACCAGGCAAAGTAGACCACGCCCGCGCCAGTGGCGATGATGTGGCCGATGGCGATGCCCGGCATGCCCATAGCAGGGATGGGCCCTGCGCCCAGCCCGAACAGGCCGCCCAGAACAATCTGCAGGATGGCCGTGGCAAAGATGCCCACCGAGGGCACGCGCATGTTGCCCGTGCCCCGCAGCACGGAGGCCAGCGTGTTGCTCAGCCACACCAGCAGGGCCCCGCTGAACAGCACGGCGGAATAGCGCGCCGCTTCGTCCAATACAGTCCCCGTGCCGCCCAGCAGGCGGTAGAGCATCGGACCCAGGGCCAGGAACAGCGCCGAATAGACCACGCCTGCCACGGTGCCGATCAGCAAGGCATGCAGCGCCAGCTGGTTGGCGCGGGGCAGGTCGGCAGCGCCCAGGGCCCGGCTGATGGCCGACGACACGCCGCCCCCCATGGCCCCGGCCGAAAGCATGCCGCTGAGCATTGCAAATGGAAACACCAGTGCCATGGCCGCCAGAGGCGCCGTGCCCAGGTGGCCGACGTAATAAGTCTCGGCAATGCCCACCGCCACCGTCATGACCATGGCCAGCACATTGGGCAGGGACAGGCGCAGCAGCGTGGAGAGGATGGGCCCGTTCTGCAAACGGTCCAGTGGGGAGGAGGGGGTGCTCATGAGGGCATTGAAACAAGAAGCTGCACAACAAGGCCAGCATCTTGGCGACTCCGTGGCCATCGCTGTGGCGCATGCAGCGGTATGCTCCTGCCATGTTGCTGCCCAAAGTCGACACTGTGCGCTGTACCGGTTGCGGCTGGTGTGTGGCCGCCTGCCCGCCGCACGTGCTGAGTCTGCAAACGGACGGCTTGCGCAAGCACGCGGTGCTCCACGATCTTCAAGGCTGCACGGGCTGCCGCAAATGCGAGCGCAAATGTCCCTTTGGGGTGATCGCGATGGTGAGGAAGGGGCAGGCGCAAGCCTGACACTGCAAGCGCTCACGCCGGAAGTTGTGGGGCTGTATTCGGTGACGGATTCAACCGTTCGATGGTGGTCATTTCCGACAGCAGTCCTTCGCCCCCCATCAACACCCCCAGCAGACAATCGCGCCTAGCGTCCCAACCAATGGGGTTTTCTTTTCTCAGCGAAAGCCCGAGGGCCTTCCAGGGCATCGTGACTTGACAGCATTTTCTCAGCCGCTTCATACGTGGCCACCATCGAAGCTTGCATCTGCGGCATGTCACGGCTCTGGAGCATGACCTGCTTAGAGGCCTGGACAGCCAAAGGTGCACAGCTCAAGATTTCATGAGCGAGCCTTCTTGCAGCAGGCAAAAGGTCCTCGTGGGCAACCACTTCGTTGATCAGGCTGATCCTTCGTGCTTCATGGGCAGTGATGCGCTTGCCGGTCAAGACGAGCATCATCGCGTCCTTCATGGGCATTTCGCGAGCCAAACGCTGCAGTGCACCACCACCGAGTGCCGCCAGACCCACACGAGGTTCTATCAATCCGAATTCGGCCTGTTCTGAAGCGATCGCCAGATCACAGGCCGCCACAATTTCAGTGCCTCCGCCAAGACACAGTCCGTTGACAGCGGCAATCACGGGCTTGAAAAGGTTGAACCGTGTCGTGATCCCGCAAAAACCGCCCGGGGGTTTGCGGTGATCGCCTGTTCGTGCCAGTTCCTTGAGGTCAGTGCCGACACAGAACGCCTTGTCTCCGGCCCCGGTGATGATCGCCACATGCATGTCAGGATCGGCAGCATAAAGGTCAAAGACCTCCTCCAGCTCAAAGTGAGCCTCGGGATTCATTGCATTGAGAACTTCTGGACGGTTGAGTGTGATGGTCAGGATTTGATCGTGACGGTCGACCGTGCAATGTTTGAATCCCGAGTCTGGCATGACGTGCAGATGGAGAAGATGATTATTTGGCGGGTTTCAGAATTTCGACGACCTGCGGCTTGCCATTGACCACTTTGACGATGAAGCTCTCACGATCCAGATCGCCCTTGTCGTCGTATTTCACGTCGAACAGGACGCCGGGGTAATCTTTGACGGAGATGCTGGCGCCGTGCATGGCCATGGCAAACGCTTTGGGATCAATCTTGCCGATCTTGTCAAAAATCGCCTTGGCGGCATGCATGCCCGTGTAGCCCTTCATGGCGTTGTGGTCTGCTTTGGATTTGTAGGTGGCCAGGTATTTCTTGGCAAAAGCCTGCACAGGCGGATTCGGTGCGTCAGGAGTCAGTCCCACGTGGGCCACCACGCCGTTGGCCGCATCGCCAGCGAGTTCGATCACCTTGTCATTGGCCAGGGTGGTTTCGCCGATCACGGGCTTGTTGTACCCCTGCTTGCGAATTTCCTTGAGCAATCGGGCCGACTCTTCTTCATTGGTGTATGCGAAGAGGGCATCCGCGTTGACTTGCTTGGCTTTGAGCACTGCTGCAGAAAAGTCCACCTGTCCGACGTCAGTGGAGATATCGGCAAGAACTTGAATGCCTGCGGCTTGCAGTCCCTTGAGAACCATGTCGCGGCCACCTTTCCCGAAATCGTTGTTGACGTAAATCAGAGCGATGGATTTGGCTTTGACAATCTCAGAGATGTAGCGCACCACTTTCGGCATGGCTGAGGCCTGTGTGAAAGAGCTTCGAAACACATAAGGATTGCCTTGCTGTGTAATGGCTGCAGCCTCGCCTCCAATGATGTTGGGGATTTCAGCACGACGTGTTTCAGCCATGCTCACCAGAATAGAGCCTGAGTACACGGGGCCTATGACCAGAGGAACGCCTTCGTCGATGGCCTTGGACGCAAGTGACTTCGCGACACCGGGGTTCGTTTGCGTGTCCATCGAGGTGTACTTGATCTGCCGCCCCAGGATACCGCCAGCGGCATTGATTTCGGAAACGGCCAGCTTGACCCCGTTGTCATAGTTGGTGCCTGCCGTTGTGCCCGATCCCGTCAATTCGACCAAACCTGCGATGGGAATTGGCTGTGCAGAAGCTGTCGCGCAGATCGACGCGAACGCAGTGGTCGCAACGAGTTGTTTAAGACCGAATGTCATGAGTTGTCTCCAGGTTATGGCGGCCGCAAAGGGGCTATGCCGCATCCTAGAAAGCATGAATCATTTGGTCCATTAACTGAGCTCAATTCTCTGTATTGAAAAACCCAATAGATTGAAGGCCGTTATCTGGCTTTGCTCTTTTGTCGCTGGGTTTGCATGAACAGTGTGCTGCAGACGGCTCTGAGCCAGCGATTGGCCGGGTCGTGATGAAACCTGGTGTGCCAATACTGCTTGACCGTGAACCCCTCGATGGGCAGAGGGCAGGAAAGTACTCGCAACCCCGCTGCATTTGCCAGAGTTTCACCAATGTGTCGCGGAAGCGTGGCAATCAAGTCACTGCTGAGCAAAATGGCTGACAGCCCTAAAAATCCCGGCAATGCCAATTGAACCTGTCGTTGCTGACCGATCTGTTGCAGGGCTTTGTCCAGCAAGGAAGCCCCCGTCCCAGAAACAATCCCAACGTGGGATTCGGACAGGTAGGCTTTGAGTGACAGTTTGGCACCCAGGCGTGGATGCCTCGGATTGCACAGGCATATCCAGTCCTGATCGAACAAGGCTTGCTGATAAAAGCCTGCTTCCAGCCCTGGAATCAAGCCGAGCGCCAAATCTGCCTCTCCCGATTGAAGCGCGGATGCCATGGTCGGACCGATCGTGGCAGCCTCCAGGCGAACGCCTGGTGCCAAGGCATGAACATGTGCAAACAAGCGGGGCATCAACGTGATGTGACTGGCATCCGTCATGAAGATCCGAAAGGTGCGTTCGCTGGTGGCCGCATCGAAATGGCTGGTGCTGGCAATCAATTGCGCCATGCCTGAAAGCACTTGCCTCACGGACGGTATCAGGTCTTCCATCCTGGGAGTGGGTTGCATGCCGTCCGAGGTCCTGACGAACAAGGGATCGGCCAGCATCTTGCGCAGACGGGCCAGACCGATACTCACGGTCGGCTGGCTCAATGCCATCCGTTCAGCGGTACGGGTCACACTTTGGGTTGCATAGAGCGCATCCACAAGGCGCAGCAATTTCAGATCAATTTCTTCAGCGCTGGGGCTGGATTTCTGTGCCATATTTAATTTCCCAATATGTAATATTGTTTCTATTGCATTTGAAGAATTGTTTCGGAACTCTAGCATTCGAGCAACTTCCTTGGTGTCCAAGGAAAAGGAGCACGATTTGAAAATTGCTGTCTTGGGAGCTGGTGCCCTGGGGTGCGCGATGGGCAGCTGTCTGAGCGAAGCTGGCCATGAGCTGTGGTTGATCAACCGGCGTGCCGACCATGTGCAAGCCATGAACAGAAATGGTTTGATGGTGAGGGTCAACGGGGTTGACCGGCCAATCGCCGTCAAGGCGGTCTGTACCGCACTGGAAATCGCAGCGCAAACCGGCCCCATGGATTTGATCGTGGTGCTGGTGAAGTCTTTCCACACACACGAAGCCATTTCTTCCGCCACATCCATTATTGGGCCCAACACGGTGGTTCTTTCCTTGCAAAACGGGCTGGGTCATGAAGATGTGCTGGCCGAAGTGGTTGGTCGTGAGAAGGTGGTTGCAGGCAAAACGTACGCAGGTGGTGTCATGCTGGGTGCCGGGCACATCATTCGGGGGACCGAGGGCAAGGAAACCTACATTGGTGAACTCGATGGTCAGGTGACCGAGCGCGTCAGGCACATCGCTGAAGTGTTCAATGCGGCAGGCCTGATCACACACATCAGCGACAACATCATGGGCACGATGTGGGAGAAGTTACTGGTCAACGTCGCCACGGGTGCCTTGAGCGCCATCACCCGCCTCACCTACGGTGATCTCTACCAGGTGCCCGAGGTCAAGGAGTGTGCCCTGGCGGCAGTCAAGGAGGCCATGGATGTGGCCCAAGCCAGCGGCATTCGCCTGAACGTGACCCATCCCGAGGAGCCTTGGATCAAGGCAGCCGCCGGCTTGCCTGCCGAATTCAAGGCCTCCATGCTGCAAAGCCTTGAAAAAGGCTCGGTGACCGAAGTGGACTACGTCAATGGCTCCGTGGTCCGCTGGGGCCAGAAATGTGGCATTCCCACCCCTGTCAACCGCACCTTGGTGGCTTGCCTCAAAGGCATTGAGTGCGGCTTGCACGCATAGAGGAAACAACATGGCAGTTAAAGCTTACGTCGAGCATGTGGCCGTTCGGGTCAAGGACATCCACTGGCACATCAAGTTTTTCCACGAAGTGCTGGGCATGGATGTGCGCGAGATTGACGGCCCGACCGATGACCCGCGTCAATACTGGACACTGGGCGGCATGCAACTCATGGCCACCCCCGACTTTGAGGCGCCACCTACCAACGATGCCGGATGGCTGGCCCATCTGGGCGTGATGGTCGATGACCTGGAAGCCGCCATTGCGGCTGCGCAGTCGTGGGGCGTCAAAGCCCTGCCTCAAGGCCGCAACTGGCTGCAATTGCCCGATGGCCTGGCTGTGGAACTGATTCAGGCCGCGCCAGGCACCGTGGAACAGGCCCTCAAGGTCAATCCCAGGGCCCAATGATCGAAAGCTGTCTATGAAGCTCACACCACCCACTGTCCATTTCAAGACACCGGAGAAATATTGGGATGACGCCAAGGAGGGCGATGTCTGCATCAGCCCCAGCTACGAGGTTACCGAAGAGCGCATCAACGCCTATGCCGTGCTGACCGGCGACTACACCCCTGTACACATTGATGAGGACTATGCCAAAACCACGCCGTTTGGCACGCGGGTGGCACATGGCCTGTTTGGCCTGTCAATTGCCGATGGCCTGAAAACCCAGAGTGAATACCGGTTCCTGCCGGGCATGTCGTTGGGGTGGACCTGGGACTTTTTGTTGCCGATCAAGATCAATGACGTGCTGCACGTCCAGTTCACGGTGACGGGTTTGCGAGCCAGCAAAAGCCGTCCGGGCTGGGGCATCGTGGTCCTGCCTTCCGAGTTGATCAACCAGCATGGTGAAGTCGTTCAGAGGGGTGAGCACCGCCTGATGATTCCCCGGCGTCCAGGAGCATTCTGATGCAAGACTTGCCACTCAAGGGCATCCGTGTCATTGACTACAGCCACTTTCTCGCGGGTCCCTACGTTGGTCGCTGCCTGGCCGCCATGGGCGCCGAGGTGATCAAGGTCGAGCGACCGGGTCTGGGCGATGCCGGTCGGCAACATGCCCACGTCATCGACGACCAGCAAAGCGGCTACTTCCTGCAACTGAACATGGGCAAGCAGGGCGTCAGCGTCAACATGAAAGACCCTCGCGGCAAAGAGTTCATGCAAAAACTCTGTGACAGTGCCGATGTCTTCATCGAGAACTACCGCCCTGGTGCTCTGGACAAGCTGGGCCTTGGCTACGGGGAGCTGTCTGCGCGCAATCCCAAGCTGGTTTATTGCTCGATCTCTGCGTATGGCCACACCGGACCAGACTCACACCGTGCAGGCTTTGGTCTGATCGCCGAGGCCAAGAGCGGCATCATGCAGATGGTCGGTGTGCCAGGCGAAGCGCCGCCTCTGCTGCGCATCTCTCTGGGCGACATGTACACCGGCATCCATGCGGTGGCTGCGATCAATGCGGCATTGCTGGGTCGTGTGCACTCGGGCAAAGGCCAGCACATTGACATGGCGCTCTACGACACGTTGGTGTCGATGCACGAATATGCCGTCCAGTGCTACACCCTTTCGGGTGGCAAGGTGCTGCCACAGCAGACCGGGCACGACATGCCGACCTCGACCCTGTATGGTGTTTTCCGAGCCAAGGATGGCGATCTGGTCATTGCCGCGCAGGTGGACGATGCCTGGATGCGCTTTGCCGCCATGTTGCAAGCGCACGGTGGCCCGCCAGGGTTTGCCGCAGATGCCCGTTTCCACAGCCTCAACGGACGCAACGCCCACCGCGAAGAAATTCTCGATGTCGTCAAAGCCTGGGTGAGCCAGCGGTCCGTGGCCGAAGTCCTGGCCTTGCTGGACGGCATCGATGTGCCCAGCGCCAAAGTGCAGCGTATCGACGAAGTCATCCATGACCCACAGATTCAGGCGCGCGGCATGGTGATCGAGCAACAGCATCCGCGTTATGGCACCTTGAAGCTGCCGAACCTGCCGTTCCGGTTTTCGGATTGCGATACCACTGCCCCCATGAAACAGGTGGCGCCCGACATGGGCCAGCACAACGCCGAGATTGCCCGGACATTGGGCTACTCCGAAGCTTCCATTGCGGCCATGCAGGCAGATGGCGTACTTTTCTCGAAGTGAGGGTGAAGCCTCATCGAAAAGCCGAGCCAGCTGGGAGTCGATGATCACCTCCCTGTGAATCAGCCGCCGAAACCGAACCCTTTGCAGTCACTTCGGGATGGATCGGTGTTGTAACGCAGTCAATGCGCGCAGCCAGAGAAAAATCTCTCCGGCGACACTGAACTGACACGGTCACCTTACGTTCGGGATAATCCCCCGTTTGCTGTTTCAATTGCCCCATGCCTCGCATCCAGTTCCTGCTTCCCGAGCGTTTTGTCTTCGCCACCGACATCCAGATCTACATCAGCCACGTCAACCAGGGCGGACATCTGGACAACGCCCAATTGCTGACGCTGGTATCCGAGGCGCGGGTGCGTTTTTTCAAGTCGCTGGGTTACACCGAAGGTGATGTGGCGGGCTTTGCCATCGTGGTGGGTGACATGGTGGCGCAATACAAGTCCGAGGGCTTTCATGGAGAAACCATGCGCGTGAGCATGGTGCCGCAGGACTACAACAAATACGGCTTCGACCTGGCCTACCGCATGGAATGTCTGGACACCGCCCGCGAAGTGGCGCGCGGCAAGATCGGCATCGTGTTCATTGACCGCGCCACGCGCAAGGTGGCGGCGGTGCCAGCCACTTTCCAGGCCAAGGTGCAGGCCCTGAGCATGGATCAGGCCTGACCGCGCGGTTGTTTTGCCTGCTGGCTTCGCAAGTCCTCAATTGCTCAGCGCAGGCGCGGCAACCAGCTCCGCGTCCTGTGTGCCTGGGCCAAACGGGCTCTTGTCGGTGCGGCGCAGCCGGGTCTTGATGAACACCCCCATGTCAGGATGGGTCCAGTAAGTTTCCTCGTTGCCGATGCTGGTGCTGCAGACGACCTTGAAGGCGTCAAAGGTACCGGCCTTGACCGTGACCTTCTCATGACTTTCGATCTTGCAGGCCAGATCGTAGGCCACGGTTTTGCCGCTGGCACCCAGCGTCATGCGAAAAGGGCTGACCCAGGATTTGCCCACAGTCATCGGGTATTCGAAGCCCAGTGGCGGATCCCAGCTCATGAGGGTTTTGCCATCCCGGCCCACCACTGCAATCCAGTGACCGTTGGGCGCGGCCAGGGTGGTCGTGCCTTGCGAGCTGACGAACGTGATCACAGGGGCGCCTTGCCAGATGCCCTCACCACGGGTCACACGCACATGCGCATCCTTGCCGTAACTGCCGGTGTTGCGCTGGGCGATCTCCCAGCTTGCGCCTGCTGGCGGCGGTGTCCACCTTTCGGCACGAGGCCCCAGAAACGTGCAGCCTGTGATGCCCAATGCTGCGGCCATGCCGGCCAGACAGACACGGCGTGTGAGTGTGAATGCAGGTCTCATTGGTGTGCTCCTGAATTTGAAGGACAGGCAAAAACTTCCACCCGTTTTTTATGGAAACACAGCCGAGGGACCCATGGCCTTGATGCAGGTCAAAACGAGCTGCATTCAGGCCAGCGTGTGATGGTTTCAGGCCCTGAAGTGCGCGCTGTCCATCACTTTCAGGTCTTTTGCAACCCGTGGCCTGAAGTCCATCTGATCGAGCACGTCGCGCTGCAGGTCGATGCCTGGCGCGATCTCGAAGACTTCGACGCCTTGGGGCGTTAGCCTGAAGCTCGCGCGCTCTGTCAGGTACAGCACCTCTTGCTGACGCACCAGGCCTTGCGGGCCCGAGAAGGTGATCTGATCCACTTGCTTGACCAGCTTCTTCACCGCACCTTGTTGCAACACACGCATCTGACCGTCGCCGGTCTGCAACCTCACGCCCTTGGCAGCCAGCGTGCCGCAGAACACAACCTTCTTCGCGTTCTGCGCGATGTCGATGAAGCCCCCTGGGCCCACGGTGACACCGCCCAGGCGCGAGACGTTGACCGAGCCTTCCTCATCAAACTCGCCAAAGCCCAGAAACGCGATGTCCAGACCGCCACCGCCGTAAAAGTCGAACTGCGTGGCCGCGTCGAGCATGGCGGTGGCGTTGCGGGCATAGCCGAACAGCACGCCGTCCATCAGCGTGCCGCCGTAGGTGCCGTGCTCGATGGTCTGGTAGATGCGGTGCTGTTCGTTGCGCGCGGCGATCAGCTTGGCCACGGCATCGGGCACGCCCACGCCGTAGTTGATGACCGGGCGCGCCTTGCCGGTGTTGAAGAGTTCCTGGTAGGCCCGGCGTGCCACGGCCTGGCGTTCGCTGAAGGCTTCCTGTGCGGCCGCGACTTCGCGGGCATGGTCTTCGGCTTCGCTGGCTTGTCGCTCGGCACCGGTCAGTTCGCCGCTGAAAGCCGGATCGAATGGGATGGCGTAGCTGGTGGACTGCTGCGGGTCGACGACGATGGCGTCCACCCATGCCGAGGGGATGCGCACCTCGCGGGCCTTGAGCGCCCCCTTGGGCAGGCGTTCCTTGACCTGCACGATCACCTGGCCGCCGCTGTTGCGTGCGGCCAGGGCCAGCGACTGTGCGTCGAGGTTGGCGGCTTCGTGCTCGAAGCTGATGTTGCCGTCTTCGTCAGCGCTGCTGGCGCGCACGATGGCGACATGAATGGGGAAGGGCTTGTAGCGCAACCATTCACGGTTGTCGATCGTGACAACTTCGGCCAGGTCTTCTTTGGCAGCATCGTTCATCTTGCCACCGCCGTGGCGCGGGTCACACACGGTGCCCAGGCCCACATGGCTGATGAGGCCGGGGCGGCCAGCGCCGATTTCGCGCATGAGCTGGCTGGATACACCGCCGGGCAGGATGTAGGCCTCGATTTTGTTGGCCAGGGCCAGTTGCTGCATCGCGGGCGACCAGACCCAGTGGCCACCGATGACGCGCTTGACCAGGCCTTCGTGTGCGAAGCAGTTCATGCCTTTGGTTTTTTTGTCGCCAATGCCCAGCGCGTGGATGACGGTGAGGTTGCGGGGGTGCTGGGTGGTCAGGAACCGTTCCTGTACCGCTTCGAACATGTGGGTGGCTTCCATCAGACCGCCACCGCCGCCCATGAGGCCCACGGTGTCACTGTCTTTGATGAGTTTGGCCGCCTCTGTTGCGGTCATGAATTTGGTTTGCATATTCGTTGTCTCTTGTAGCGTTCGTTCAGTGGTGTGCTGCATCGGGGTTGGGGTGAGTGCCTCGGCCTCATGCTGGAGTACCAGAAATCGGCCGAGGCACTCACCCCAACCCCGATGAGGCTGTGGTTCGCAAGTGTTCTGTGGCTTCGGTCCCCAGTTCACCAAGCCGGGAGAGGGGTGTGAGAGGGCGACGATTTCTGCGTACCCCCGCAGCATGAGGAGTCCTCTCACACCCCTCTCCCGGCCCCCGATGTGGCACAAAAGCCAATGAATCAGAACCTCAGCGGTTCACGTCAAAAAGCGCGGCACCCTTCTTCATGGCCGACTTCGCAATCACCCCCCGGTGAATTTCGCTCGTGCCGTCATAGATGCGGTAAATGCGGGCATCACGGTAATAGCGTTCAATCGGCAGCTCCTTGCAGAAGCCCATGCCACCAAACACCTGCACCGCCCGGTCCACCACACGGCCCAGCGTCTCGGCCGCATGCACCTTCACCATCGCGATCTGCTCGCGCGCATCCAGGCCCTGGTCCAGCATCCACGCCGCGTGGTAGACCATCCAGCGCGCCGCGTTGATCTCGATCACGCTGTCCGCGATCATCTGCTGCACCATCTGGAAATCGCCGATCTTCGTGTTGAACTGTTTGCGCTCATTGGCCCAACCCACCATGATTTCGCAGACATGGCTGGCCTTGCCCACGGCGCGCGCCCCCACCTGGGCCAGGCGCACCACATTGAGCGCACCCATGGCCAGCTTGAAGCCCTGACCCACCTCGCCCAGCAGGGCGGCGTCTTCGAGCTGCACGTTGTCGAAGAACAGCTCCAGGTGCGGCGTACCGCGCAGGCCCATCATCTTCTGGTCTTTGCCCACGGTGAAGCCGGTCAGGCCCTTGTCGACCATGAACATGCTGATTTCCTTTTCGCCCGTCTTGGCCGAGACCAGGAAAAAGTCGCTCCACTCGCCGTCGCTGATGAAATGCTTGCCGCCGTTGAGCAACCAGCCCTTGTCGTTTTTCACGGCCGTGGTCTTGATGCCGGCGGCGTCCGAGCCCGCGCCCGGTTCGGTGATGGTGATGGCGCAGGTGCGGGTGCCCTCTACCGCTGGCTTGAGCCAGCGCTCGATCTGCTCACCCTTGCAGTGCAGCAGCGGCTCGTACACATTGCCGAAGGCACGGCGGATGATGATGTCGGTGGTGTGGCCGAACTGCTCTTCGCAGAGGATGCGGTCCAGATTCGAGAGGCCGCCGCCGCCCAGGGCTTCGGGCATGTTCATGCCGTACAGGCCCAGGGCCTTGGCCTTGTGGTGCAGGGCCTGGGCTTTGGCATGGTCAAAAGTTCCGGTCTGCTCGATCTCGTCTTCGAGGGGCTGGCATTCTTCGGCAATGAAACGGCGCACCGTTTCGATCAGCATTTTTTGTTCGTCGTTGAGTGAAAAGTCCATGGTGTGTCTCGTGTTGGGGTGACGGTGTGTTGTGGGGTGTGCTCGCTGTAGGCGCGAGCCCCTGCGCGCGAAACCTTCGGCCGCAGGGGCGGCCTCCTACAGAAAAGGGCGGCTGGCGGCAAGGCACTCGGCTGCCCACTCAAGAGGCGGCGTGTTCTCCTCGCGGCCGAAGTTGACGACCTCCACGCTGACTGGCAGGTCAGAGGGCAGGGCGGCGAACAGCCCGCGGATGTCGATGGTCCCGTCGCCGGGCAGCAGGCGTTCGCAGCGTGCGGTGTGGATCATTTCTTCTGTGCTGAAGTTCAGGCCGGCCTGCGCATCGCAGATTTGCGCGTAGTGCAGCAGCTGGCGCGGAATGGCGCGGATGTCTTCCAGCGAGGTGGTGGAGCGGCCAAAGTGCAGTGCGTCCACCAGGATGCCCGCGTTGGCGGGCATGCCGGCGTTTTGTACGACACGCAGTGCCGACCTGGCGTCTTTCACCGCGGTCCAGGGCATGAATTCCAGATCGGCCGTCATGCCGAAGGGGCGCATGACCTCGCACAGGCGGGCGTAGTTCTCGGTCAGTCGGGCTTCGTTGTCGTCGTCACCGGCCACCAGAATCGCCTTGGCCTTGAGCTGCGCACCCACGTCGTACAGCGCGTCCCAGGTGTGCGGGTCAAACTGTTCGTTGATCCGGATGATCTCCAGATCGAACACGCCCACGCCGGTGTCCTTTTGTGCAGCCAGTGCTTCGCGCAGGGCGGCCGGTTGGCCCAGCAGGTGCTGCTGCGGCGCGCCGGGTGCGTTGGGCCACAGGCGCAGGCCCACGTAGGGGTAGCCGGTCTGTGCGGCGATGCGGATCGCCTCGGCCGGCGTGCAGCGGTGCGAATTCAGATAAGCCAATGAGTAGATGCGGCCCATGTCATGCGATCTGTAGGAGGCCGCCCCTGCGGCCGAAAGTGTGAAAGCGGCATCGTTGTGCAGGAGGCCGACCCTGTGGCCGAATGCCTTCGCGAGCAGGGGCTCGCTCCTGCAGAGCCATGTGTCCTTACTTCAAAGGCGATACGGCGGTCGGCAGGGCAATCGTCGAGACCATGTGGGTGGTCAGGTGGGCCGGGCCGCCTTTGGGTGGCCAGATGCCCTGGGCCACTGCATCGGCTCGGGTCTGGCTGCGGGCGTTCAGGCTCTCGTAGGCCCAGATGTTGGTAAAGCGCAGCGGGCCGTCGATCGCGACCATGGCCACCACGCAAGGCGAGAGCTTGTGGCGGGCGGGCACGTACTGTTCCCACAGGTCGATGGTGGGCTGCACACCACCGGTCTTGATGCCGTAGGTGCGGATTTCATACACCGGACCCTGGATGCCGGATTCGGCGCTGGGGCGCACCGGCTTCATCCATGGGAAGCCTCTGTAGCTGTGCTGCTCCAGACTCTGGAAGATCTCGCCGCAGCCAAAGGGGCTGGCGTGTTTTTGCGTGCGATCGCGTTCGGCCTGCAGGGCGTCCAGCGTGGCAAAGCCGCGCAGTACGACCATCTGGTTGAGCTGGCCGATGTCGGTGAACCAGCAGCCCAGCAGTTCGCCCTGGGCGTCAGCGCCAGCAGCGTAAGCCTGCACATTCGCGGCGGCCTGGCCTGCGGTGCCAAAGGGCAGGGTCATGGTGGCGAGTTCGTAGTACATGGTGTCGTCCATTCAAAGAAGATTCAGTTAACGATTGAGTTCAATGGGCTGTGCGCGGGGTCCACACCGGCCATGTGGTGGGCGGCGATGAAGCCAAAAGTCATGGCCGGGCCCAGCGTGATGCCGCCGGCCGGGTAGTGGCCACCCATGAGGCTGTTCATGTCGTTGCCCCCGGCGTAGAGGCCGGCAATCGGCTGGCCTTGTCCATCGAGCACCTGGCCCTGCGGGTTCACGCGCAGGCCGGCAAAAGTGCCCAGGCTGCCCATGACCACCTTGACGGCGTAGAAAGGGCCGCGCGCGATCGGACCCATGCAGGGGTTGGGCAGGCCGCGCGCCATGGCGTGGATGGCATCGCCCTGGATGCGGTTGTAGGGCGTCTCGCCCTTGGCAAAGTCCAGGTCTTTCCCTTCTGCAACCATGGCGTTGTAGCGCTGCACGGTGGCCTGCAGGCGTTCGGCGTCAAGGCCGCAGGCACGGGCCAGTTCGGCCAGTGTGTCGCCGCGCTTCAGATAACCGTTTCCCAGCCAGGGGGTGAGCG
>Ga0255208_1000211_pt1 | contig 14893 bp, 15 predicted proteins | sample Miss_Miss_RepB_8_FD_183623 | JGI IMG/M metagenome (GOLD analysis project Ga0255208, IMG submission 183623) | Freshwater microbial communities from Mississippi River, Louisiana, United States - Miss_Miss_RepB_8d | ecosystem: Environmental > Aquatic > Freshwater > River | place: USA: Louisiana...
AGGTGCGCGTATACCTGCTGAATTGGTTGAAGAAACACAAAAAAAAGCGAAGGAATATAAGGAGAAGTATCATCAAGAACCAAATGATATTTGGGTACAAAAATTTATGAAAAATAAAAATTACTCGTTAGTTGATAATGAGGGAGGAGGCGAGTGTCTTTTCGCAACTATAAGAGACGCTTTTTCTAATATTGCTCAGCAAACATCTGTTGCAAAATTGAGAAATAAATTATCAAAAGAAGTAACAGAGGGTATATTTTTAAATTATAAGGAACAATATGATATGTATAATACATCATTATTAGAAGATACCAATAAAATAAAAGAATTAGAAGCCGAATATATATCTTTACAGCAAAAATTTTCTAGTGTTTTTGATAGAAATGAGCAAAAATTAATTGCAGAAAATGCAAAGAAGGTTAAGGGTGAACATGATAGATTAGTACATGAAAAAAAAGTTACCGCTCGAATGTTACAAGAATATAAATTTATGAAGGGTATTGATACAGTTGAAAAATTTAAAGCAATTATTAAAACATGTAAATTTTGGGCGGACACTTGGGCAATATCTACATTAGAACGAATTTTAAATATTAAGTTTATTATTCTCTCTAGTGAAGCATATCGAAAGGAAGATACAAAGAATATTCTGGTCTGTGGGCAACTAAATGATACTGTTTTGGAAAATAAAGGTATTTTTACACCTGAATTTTATATAATGGTAGATCATACTGGTGACCATTATAAATTAATCGGATATAAAACTAAGTTAATATTTAAATTTGGAGAGATACCTTATGATATTAAAAATCTTATTTCTGAAAAATGTATGGAAAGGAACTCAGGTGTGTTTTCAATAATACCTGATTTTCAAAAATTTAAAGGATTAAAACAAAAAACAGTCATTAAGGAAGCGCAATATGAAGAGTTAAGTGAAGCAAAATTGAGAGGGTTATATAATGACGAAGTTGAATTATTGTTTTACTCAAAATCAAATGATAAACCACTTCCTGGAAAGGGTTCAGGAGAGAAAATACCTGGTGAACGCATGAAAGAGTTTACTGAATTAGCGATAATACCTGAATGGAGAAAAAAATTGTCTAATTTTTGGGTTGGACCATTTACACTCGATAACCATCATTGGGCGTCTGTGGAGCATTATTACCAAGGGTCTAAATTTAAGAAAAACAATCCGACATTCTATTTAAGTTTCTCTCTTGATTCAGGAACAGAACTATCTAAGGATCCTCAAATGGCTAAAGCAGCGGGTGGTAAATCTGGTAAACTAAATGGCAAACAATTAAGACCATCAGAAGTAACAATAGATCCCGATTTTTTTGGAAAAAGACATAAAAAGGAAATGTATGATGCGCAATATGCGAAATTTACTCAGAATGAAGAGTTAAAAAAATTGCTATTAGCTACAAATGACGCAAAATTGATGCACTATGTTCGCGGTTCACCTCCAGATGTATTTGATGATCTTATGTTAATTCGTGATAAAATTCGACGCAAAGATTTATAATATTTATAATATTTTGTTAAAACTAAAACTAAAATAAAAATAATATTCAATTAATTTTATTTTTATTTTGGATAATTTGGACAATTGGAACCATTTTGATTTCTAGGTGTAACCTTATCTGGACAGCATCCATAACGTGTTCCAGCACAACCTCCAATTAAAGGTTTAGGATAATTCGGACAGTTTGTACCTTGTTGGTTAAATTTAGGTGTTGTACCATTAGGACAGCATCCATAACGTGTTCCAGCACAACCGCCGATAGGTTGAGGTGGAGGAACAGGAGGAGGTGGCACAGGAGGAGGAGGATAAGGAGCAGGTTGACAATTTGTTCCATACGCATTCATTTTAGTAGTAGTGCCATCCATACAGCAACCATATTGTGTTCCAGCGCAACCACCTACAGGTGAAGGAGATGGAACAATTATAATATTATTTAAAATAATCAACGCTAATAAAATAATTCCTAAAACTATTATTACTGTAGAGTCCATATAGTAAATATTAATATTTTTATTTATTTACAATTATAAATAAAAAATATAATTGTAAAAATATATTAAGACAAAACTTAAAAATAAATAACTCATTATAATAATAATGAAGTTATCAAAAAAAAGTAAATTACTTATGTCATTTTTTACAAAAAACAAGTATATAAATCATATACATCAAACACAACGAACAGATAAGATTCTTACACGATTATACCACGATATATTAAATGCACACAACTATCTTTTAAATGTAAAAAAAACACGTGGCGCTAATTTTTACAATGTAACTATAAAAAAAATACATAGTTCAAAACAAATAATAAGACCTAAGAATTTTAGTGTAAATAGTTTTCCAGAAGAAGTGAGAAAACATATTGATGAATTATCTTTAACTGAAATATCTTATAATTTTTCTCTCTTTAATCGAAATATCAAACTATATTTTGTAACAGAAGATGACCATATCGAGTTAAAAATGGAAGAATACAACAAACATGTTGATTCTATTATAATGTGGTTATATATATTAAATGAATATGCGTCAAAACAATGCGCTAGTAATTTGATAATTTATTTTTATTTTACCTCATTAGAAAAGAGGTTGCCAAACTCAAATATTCAAGTTTTAAATGAAAATAATGTCAATACTGCATTTACAACGACGTGTCCAAAAGATGCCGAGATTGTTATTTATAGAAAGGAAGAATGGTTTAAGGTTTTTATACATGAATCATTTCACAATTTTGCGCTCGATTTTTCGGATATGAATAATACGGAATGTACAAAATATATATTAAATATTTTCCCAGTTCAGTCAGATGTGAATTTATATGAATCCTATACAGAATTTTGGGCGGAAATAATAAATGCTCTTTTTTGTAGTTTTTTTGCGTTGAATAACAAAAACGATCTTGAAGGATTTCTCTCTAATTCTGAATTTTTTATTAATTTTGAAAGAACATATAGTTTCTTCCAACTGACAAAAGCACTTAGGTTTATGGGGTTGTCATATACAGATTTATATTCAAAAAATAGTCATAGAAAGGTTTTAAGAGAGACATTATACAAAGAAGAAACAAATGTCTTATCTTATTATGTAATTAAAACAATATTAATGAATAACTATCAGGATTTTTTATATTGGTGTACAAAAAATAATCTTTCTCTCTTACAGTTTAAGAAAACATTAAAAAATCAAATGGAATATTGTAAGTTTATAGAGAGAAACTATAAAAAGACGTCGATGTTGGAAGGTGTAGAACAATCACAAAAGTTTTTGAATATATTGTATTCTAAAAATAAACGAGTAAATGATACTTATGTATTATCCAATTTGCGTATGAGCATATGCGAACTGGGTTAAAGCGTTAGCGAAAAGAAGCGTTAGCGAAAAGAAGCGTTAGCGAAAAGAAGCGTTAGCGAAAAGAAGCGTTAGCGAAAAGAAGCGTTAGCGAAAAGAAGCGTTAGCGATTGGTTAAAACGTTATGTAATTTTTTTATAAATATTACACAATATGGTTTTTGAATTGGCGATCTTATATTTATTAACTATGTAAGCGAAAAAGAGATACTCAAAAATACCCACTAATATTATAAACTCGACTGTTTTTATCAATTCGGCAAGAAACCCTGAATTATACCAATAATATTTTATGAAAGTAGGGTTCTCAATTACTCTGTTTATATCAGTTAGTGTAGTGTTTTTTGGCGACGTTACCATTTCAACAGACGATTCCTGGTCATCGTTTTTTTTATAATCACCTAAATTTTGAAAACTTCCAAATGAAACTATGGCGGATTTTGGATTGTACTTTGGCGATGAAGATGCGGTTGTAGTAGTTATTATTTTATAACTAGCGTAGTTTTTCCAAATATCACGCACCATCATTATAAAAAACAATGAAGATATTATTATAATGTAAAGAAAACAATTGTTCCATAATTTGTCATTGTCTTTGTTCAGTTTACGCTCATATTTGTCACAGTCATTTACTTCCATATACGTTGTTATATTATTTAATTGGGGTATCATATCAATGTCATCCTCAAATAAGTGTTTAAATATAGATTTTTCATAAGGCATTATGTAGTAAATATAAAAAATCACCTCGAAAATTGTTAAAAAATAAAGGTGAATAAAATGCGATTGTATGTGTAAAAATTTTAAAACCATATTTGGTATTTACTTATATATTAATAAGATGTTTATAAATCTTTTTTAAATATTTATAAAATATGATTTATAAAATATGATTTATACACTATAATTTAATATATTCATATAATTTATTATGGATTATAAAGTAATGATGCGAAAAGAACTAGATAGAAAGTGGAAATATTTACTCACTTTTGGAGAATCTGAATCTGAAGAAGATTATGAAGACGAAGAAGTTAGACTCACTGCATTATGTAGTGAAATACTACATTACGCATCTGAAGTAGGCGATTTAGAAAAAATAGTTTTACTTATAGACCGTATTCAGAGTGAACTTGGTATCGAAATAAATATTGATGAAACTATAGATCGATCTAATCAAACACCTTTAATGTTGGCTTCTCGCGATGGTTATCCTGATATTGTAGAATTTTTAATACAAAATGGTGCCGATGTGAATTCTGTAAGCAGAATCGGCGATACATCTTTAATAACAGTAACGCAAAATAGCATTATGAATAAAGATGACCAGTTAAATATTGTTGAACAACTGATTAAAGCAGGGGCAAATATCAACTTTCAAGATGAATATGGAAAGACGCCGTTAATACTTGCTACTGAAAGTAACAGTCCTAAGATAGTCAGTAAATTGTTACTGTCTGGCGCCGATATAAGTGTGAAGGACAAACATGAAAACACTGCATTAGACATAGCGGTAAGCAATGAAATGGTGGAAATTGAGCAAATTATCAAGGAATATCAAATTCAACAAAATGAACCAAAAACGTCTGCTAAAAAAAGAGGAGGGACAAAAAAAAGAAAAAAGAATAAAAGAAGGCAAAAATTAAATAAATCTAAAACACGTAAAACAATCTAATTAATTTTTCATTTATTATGTTTATTATGATTATTTTTTTGTATGTATCTTACAATATTCCGAGTTTTGTAATGGTTCCCTTACGCATTTATTACCAGTTTTAGTGATACCGAAACAAATGTATTTAAATGTTCCATCGCCGACGGGTTTTTTATTGGATCTCCACGCTGCACTTGCTTCATCAAAGTCAATATTGACTTCATACAAAGCACTATTATTATATTTGGTTTGACTTCTAGTGTTCATCTTTTAATATGTTAAATTATATTTTTATACAAAATATAATTCAATTTTTATAATTATAGGAAATATAAACCTAAAATAGTAATATTTATATAATATAGTGCGCTATTTAATGAAAAGTATATTATTATTTTTAATTTTATTATATAATTTATTGACTCTTGTTAAGAGTTTAGAACATAGTCATAAAAATTATTATAGTTATTCCAATAATAAAAAGTATTCTGATTATTTTATATCTAATACAAATATAAATTCAAAGAGATTCTTTGATTATAGTAACTATTTTAATTCGAATCATTTGTCTTATGGTTATAGTAATTATTTTGATTCAAACTATATTATTTATTCAAAACAATCATTATCACAATTAAGTTTATTACCTAGATCTGTGAGTTTTAGATATCTCTCTATTATCAAAACAATGCCATCAAAATTTATATCAGTCTATCAATATTCAAAAGTACATAATAGTTTTAATCCATATATATCTATTATTGAATCATTTCGATATCAAAGTATGTCAACATTATATTATTCTTCATATATTAATACATTTAATCCTATATTGGTCCCTACATTGGTCCCTACATTGGTCCCTACATTGGTCCCTACATTGGTCCCTACATTGGTCCCTACATTGGTCCCTACATTGGTCCCTACATTGGTCCCTACATTGGTCCCTACTAAAAATCCTACATTTGTTCCTACGTTAAACCCTACTAAAATCCCAACAGTTCTAGAAACATCTGTAATAATATTTGATACTTTTCTATCATTTAATAACTATGACAGTTTAGAACTTGATAGTAAAAGTCAAGAGGTTATAATATTAGCAACTTCAAATTCTATGAACATAAGCGCTTCTTATATAGAATATATAGGGACTTCTCTAAAATTAAGACGCCAGTTATCTATATTCAAAATACTAGGTTTTAATATAATTGTAACTTTAAAAACTATAATACCATTAAAAGGACAAATAGATCCAAAATTATTATATTCCACGCTAACTACAAATTTAATAAATTCGGTTAATTCAGGATTATTTACAACTTATTTAATATCCGCATCAAATACTTTGGGTATAACCAGTTTTGCGAATTCATCTATTTTATCTGTTCAAAATGATAATTATATAATTCAAGAACCCAATAAACCTTACATATATAATAAAAAAATAAATGAAAATCAAAATATTTATAATACAATTTATATTATTTTTGGTGTGCTTTTATCGTTATATTTAATATTATATTTAATATGGGTCCGTAAAAAATATTATAACAAAATTAAAAGGTTGCGCAATTTATTTGAAAATATGATAAATCCAGATGATATTACCATAGGTATTATTGAGAATTAATGGTTATTATAAAAGATAAGGATAATATCAACATATAAAATAAAATTGATTATAATAATTCAAATAAAATAATTATAACCACGTAGTATTATGGGAATTAAACATTTAAACAGATTTTTAAGAGATGAAGCACAAAATTCTATCAAATTTATTTCACTTAAAGAATTATCAGGGAAAAAGGTAGCAGTTGATATAAGTATATATATGTATAAATACGCTTCAGAAGGTACTTTATTAGAGAATATGTATCTTATGTTATCAACCCTAAGGCATTATGAAATAGTACCGGTATTTATATTTGATGGAAAACCACCACCAGAAAAAAAGGATCTTTTATTAAAACGTAAAGAAAACAAACAAGAAGCTGAACAAGAATATAAAAAATTAAAAAAACAATTGGAAAATAATTCTATGGATGATATTGAAAAACAAGAGATTATTAGTAATATGGATATGCTAAAGAAAAAATTTATTTATATTAGTAAAAAAGACATTGAAAATGTAAAACAATTAATACGAGCGTATGGAGCAACATATTATGATGCACCTGGTGAAGCAGATGAATTATGTGCTTTACTTGTTATCAAAAATAAGGTATGGGCGTGTTTAAGTGAAGACATGGATATGTTTGTATATGGTTGTACTCGTGTTATAAGGTATCTAAGTTTACTCAACAAAACAGCGGTTTTATATGATACAAAAGAAATATTAAATAGTTTAGGGGTTACACAAAAAGAATTAAGAGAGATTTGCGTTATTTCGGGAACAGATTACAACTATAATAATGACAATAATAATGACAATAATAAGGATAATGATGATAATCCGTCATTGTATAAAACATTGTCTTATTTTAAGAAATATCATAAGGAAAAACCAGAAATAATGTTTTATGATTGGTTAAAAACAAAAACTGATTATGTTAAGGATTATGAAAAATTATTATATATTTATAGTTTATTTGATTTAAATAATAAACTAAACAAATTAGCAGTATTCGAGAATATAAAAATAATGAATGGACAAATCATTAAGGAAGATGTTAAAAATATTATTAAAGTAGAAGGATTTATATTTCCAGAAATTTAATTTTCATATAAATATTTATAAATTTATTTTTTATTTAAAAATATATTTATAATAATTATAAAATGCAAAGCACCATAGATTTATATAAAAATAAATATGATAGAGAGACGTTAAAACAACATATTTATGCAGTTAAAATGATAGATATATTAAAAACCCAAACTCTTGATGTGACATTTGTTGTAAGATATATTTTAAATAGTAAATATCATTTTTCTGAAGAAGATGAAAAAATTACAAGCAAAATGATATTTTTGTATCAACCGCATATAAGTAAAGACGAGTTATTAAAAGGTCTATATTTGTACGATTCTGATGATGATAGTGTTGAGGACTTTGAGACTTTTGCAAATAAACATCCATAATTAAATAAACACTTGAGTATTAATATCTACAAATGTTCCTGATGAAAATTGCGGTATTTGATCAAAATTAGATGTTTTTAATTTATCTCTCATATTTTTAATAAGTTCTCTCCATGTTCCATTTTGTTTTTGTTTAAGACTTTCTAATAAAGACCATGTCATTGCTCCGTTTGCTTTGTTATTAAATACCGCATCGGCGCTAGTTTGCTCATCAGTACAACCACTAATCATAAAAACATTTCCAACTGTTACAGTTTCCTTATCATATTCTGTATAATTATCATAATTTAGACTGTCTAAATATTGATATCTTAAATCTAAAACTGAACCACTAAAGCAACTATCAAACATAGCAAATAATGTAACATCTTTTTTTAATTTTTGTTGAATTATTGTTTTTAATTCATCGTCGATTATTCCTTTAAAATCAGATGTAACAATTAATTCATCATATCCATCTTTTTCGTCTTCATTTTTATCTAGAGTATAACAACCATGACCACTATACATAAAAAATAATAGATCACCTGCTTGAGAATTAACTAATAAATTTGTAAACTCTTTTAATATATTGTCACGAGTTGGTTTTATTGATGTTAAATCGGTAATTGTATTTATACTAGTAAATCCTTGGGTTGATATTCTCTCTTTAACACTATTAACATCATTTATACAACCATATAATTCATTATTTGTACCTACATAGTTTATACCAATTAATAACGCCTTTTTATTTTTATTAATTTTTATTTGTTTTGGAACAAAATTCTGTATTGTCAAACAATCAGCATTATATTTAGATGTTAAATTACTTATATTTGATGCCAAAATATTTTTTACTGTATTAACTTGTTGAAATTTATTCAGTGCTCTAGATTTTAAAATAATATTAATAATATTATTATAGTATTGTACAACATTATTACAATTAACATTATATATGTTTTTTAACTCAGAAAGTCGGTTTGCTTTATACTGTGACAGTTCTTGACTCATTATAATTTAAATGAATATAATAAGTATTCCAAATATATTTATCTTAAATTATGTAGTCCTTATGGACCATATAATTTTTATTTTTTATTTTTATCTAGTTTTAAAGTGAATTCATTTACATCAACATTTTTAAATATTTATTTAAGCGGAAGCATCAGTCTTGACCGCCTTGGCGAAGTGAGGAGACATGTATCTCTGGAGGTTAAAATAAGTCAACTCGTCAGTCTTCTTAAGTTTCAAGAGAGCAGCAAGTTTGGAGTCAGGGTTAATCTTGCGACCATTGGTCTCATCCTGGAGTTTGTTAGTGCGGATGTACTTGTTGATATCACGAGTGACCTCAGTGCGCGCCATCTCGGAACCAGCGGGCTTATCAAGGAACTTGGCGAGTTCATCGGAAATACGAGTGGGCTTGACAAATCCAGAAGGAGCGCGACTACCCGCTCTCTTCTTTCTCTTGTTAGATTGCTTTTGAGCAGTCTTGAGCTCACGAGTCCATTTCTTCTCAAGAGTTCTGTACTCAACCTTCAAAGAGGCGATAACAGCACCGAGTTGCTGGAGTTTAGCGAGGAACTCAGTGGATTGCTCAGTAAGAGCAATCTCACCATCAACAGGGGTCTCCTCGGTAGCAACAACTTGCTCAACAACAGGAGCAGGGGCAGGGGTAGGGGCAACCTCAACCTTGGGGGTCTTGGTCTTCTTTACTTTCTTATCGGCAGCGGCAGGAGCAGCGGCAGTCTCAACAACAGGAGCAGGGGTGGGGACAGAGTCAGTCTCGGCAGTTTTAGTGGATGTTTTCTTGGGCATCTTATTATACTATATCTAAATAAATACTTTTTAAGTGATTTAACGCAAATAATATATATTGTTACGGTAATATGGTAATAATATATTCAAATGTACTAAATACAAAAATTATTTGCAGTATAATTCTTGTTTTTTTTAAAAATAACTAACAGATTGATAAAGCCAAGGAAGCGATGTAGCGGCGTCTTCATTTACTATTGTTAAAGCGCCCAAAACATAATATGCTCCTAAAGATTTACTATCTGTATCTACGCCACTATTCACTAATTTTTCTAATACTTCTAAAACAATTTTTCTGATAAAATTTAAATTATGAGAAACATGAATTAATGCCATATTTAAAGTCCTAAATGGATCACCATTTGGTGGACAAATTGCCTGTTTTGTTTCTATTGGTAGTTGTGCTCTATAACTCCAAATATCAGCGAGTTCTCGTATAAATTTTATGATTTGATTTCTGTTCAAAGAGAGAAACCAATTACAGTTACTATAATTTCCTAAAGCATCTATATTTTGGAATAACGATAACGCTCTTAATTCAACAACTTTCTCTTCCGAAATAACTGGTGTATCATCTTCTATACTTAAAACAATTTGTATTTTTAATATTTTACTCAACACCAATATCGTCTTAATATTTTTAATCAGAAAGTCTGGGATCAAATTTCGATTATAAGGGTTTTTAATAACAGAATCATTCTTAGTAAATAGATTAAAGAGAGAAGATATATCAAAACCATAAATAAATCCATCTTCATCTTTATAACTAATAAATTGATGAAAACTAATTTCATCTAATGATTCCATTGTAACAAAATCAGTATTATTGGTACATAAACTACGTTTCATTACGGCAGGACCATGTAATCTCTTATATTTTTTTACTATATAACCTCTAAAAACCTTTTGGATTTTAATTATGAATGATGATAAATAAAGAAATGAAAAAATCCTAGATGTCAATTCAGTTTTATTACCACTTATTTTTAATTTATATTTTTTTGCGATTGTTTTTAATTGTGATAAATTATAATTATAATTAGAAATATCATTATAGTTATTTATTGTTGGAATAATTATATTTTCATCACTAATTTTTACCATTTTTTTTACAGTTGGCATAACATTTTCTGTCTTTATTAAAATACTATTCATATATTCATCTACAGAATAACTACTTAGTTTATTTTTTTTGTCAAGATTGGACATTATATAATATATATTTATACTTTCTTTTTGAATTGTTTTATTAAATATTGAAGTATTTTATTTTATAATATGCTTTTTATATGAACTTATATATCAGATATGAAAATTTGTTTTAATCTAAGTTATCTAATTCTTAAAATTTAAAAATTTGCGGTGTAAAAAATTTATAAAAATAATGTAAAAATAAAACCAAAATGGTTTTGCGTTTTTAAGTTAGAATTTAATTTAATTTATATTTTTAAAAAAAATTGATTTAAAGATATGTCTGTAATGTAAAGTATACTATTACAATGACTGACGCTATTATCGACGGAACTAATATTAATACCTCTGTGTTTTCATACTCTTCGCCCAAGGCGCACGCTTCGGGTGGAAAGGTTGTTAATTTATATAATAAAAATGTGAAGGAATCTCTTACTATTTCAACTCCATTAATGCTCACATGGGGTGCTCAAGAGGGTAAGGATACTCAAGGCAATATGACTGGAAAGTGGACTATGTCACTTCAATTCCCTAATGGTGAGTATAGTAATGCGGATACTGATGCTTTCTTGAGATCTATTCGCGCTTTGGAGGCGAAGGTTAAGGCAGATGCTATGACTTATTCGAAGGAGTGGTTTGGTAAGAATATTACCAGCGCTGAAGTTATGGATGAGAAGTTTAACATTATGCTTCGTCATCCTAAGAAGGAGAAGGGAAGTGTTGAGATGGATGAGAGTAAACCTCCTACTTTGACTGTTAAGATTCCTTGCTGGAGTGGTGTTTGGCAATCTGAGATTTATGATGAGGATGGTGAACCTCTATTTATCAAGGGTAAGTCGGCAGCACATGTGACTCCTCTTGATTTCTTGAAACCTAAGACTCATGTTATCTGTTTGCTTCAATGCGGTGGTTTGTGGTTTGTCAACGGAAAGGTTTCTATTACTTGGAACTTGAAGCAAGCAATTGTCCAAAAACCTAAGACTTCTGCTATTGCTGAGGGAACTTGTTTCTTGAGAATCAAACCTGCTGATAAGGAGAAGTTGAAGAGTTTGCCTCCTCCTGAGGATGATGTTGATCCTGATGGTGCTGTAAGTAGTACTATTGTTGAGGATAGTGATGATGAACGTGAAGTTCCAGCATCTACTCCTCCTCCTGCTCCTAAGGTTGCTACTCCTGTAGTTGAGAAGGTTGTTGAGTCTGCTCCCGCTCCTGTTGAGGAGAAGAAGAAGAGAGTTATTACTAAGAAGAAGGAGTAAATATATACTGTAAAAAATATGATAAAAATAATAACAAAATATAAAAACAAAATATAAAAACAATAAAATTTAAAAACAAAAATAAAAAATAAATAAAATGGGGTAATACCCTTTTTTATTTATTACAATTAATAATTTAAAATACTTATTACTTTTATTATATTTAAAATGTAATAAATATAAAGTACTAAATGATTATAATAATGACTAATAAAGCAACTTTAAATAAATTACTAACATTTGTTCCAGAAAATGATGAAGAATGCGCTATTTTTGATAGTTTAAAAAAAAGTGTATTAACTGAATATTTAATTGACTCAAAGAGTTCGTGGTCAAATGGTCAATTTTACCTTGGAGGGTTTATAAAAATGAACCCTGACGAAGAAATAACATTGAAAAAAATTGATGAAGTTAAAAAAATGAGAGAAAAAAGATATATTGAATATGGTGGACCATGTAATAGCACCGAAATGGCAAGTATTTGGATGTCTGAAAGACAATTGTCGGAAATTGAAATTATTGTAAAAAAATATGAAGAAATATATAAACTTCGCGTAGAAAAAGAGTTGCTTAAAATACAAAGTTTGAATAATGATGTTACAACTTCGATTGTAGATTTTATATAAGTTTTACACATTTTATCATTTACAAAATATAAAATAAAATTGAAATATAAACAACTTTAATCATATGTATTTAAAAATATATATAATTTAGAAGATGAATTTTATTAAAGGAAAACCATTAACGGCGCCTAAAATATACAGGTTTGGTCCACATAATCACACATTTACTGGAGATAATATGGAATGGTGTCAATTAAAGAATGTAATCGCTTATTGGCATGAAGAGATGTCAAAATATCCTTATGTAACAGTTATGTGTCCTCATTGTGGCGCAAAAAATACACATAAAATAGATTCGAACGATGGTCATCCTTTTAGTTATGGTAGACATAGAGAATGTCTAGGATTATTAGATGAAAAAGGTAGAAAAATGATATATGATTGTCCTGGTTATCATATAGTAAAATATGAAGGAAATAATAGTGATAGTGATAGTGATATTGATAGTGATAAAGAAAAATGAAGATAAGACAGTTTAATTTAAACTAATACAATTTTTACAATTATATCTGCTTTTTGAGAGACATTATAAATGTCATCATTTGGTTTTGTTAATCCTTTATTTTTTATTTTATAATATTGTTCTCTCTTCATACTCAATTCAGAAACCAAAATATAATGTGAATAGTCTGCTATTTCTATAATTATTGACTCATTATTTAGTATCAAATTAGGAAGTTCAGTTTTTATATTTATTGTTTTTTCAATATAGATATTATTATCATCATCTATTTTGAGACCTTGTGGTAATTCGGGTTCACATAATACAATTATTTCGTTATTTAAATTATTATTTTCATTTTCTTTTTCAAAATATACTTCGTTGTACCACAATGGAACTAAATATAATTTATCATTAACATATAATTTGTAAAAATTGTTATTTAATAAATCATTAATAGTAGGATTTAATTTATAAATTTCAACATTATCATACTTTTGTATAACAATTGTCTTAATTTCATCTAAAATGATATCGCTTAAATGAAGTATAGTTTTATATTTAGAGAGAAAAAGATAAACATTAATTGCGTTCTCTCTATCTAGATCATCAAATAATTTTAATGATATTTTTTTATAACCACTTACAATGTCTTGAACAATATTTATGAATATATCATTGTATTTACCATCTAATAAACTTTTAATAAATAGTTTTAAAATGTCGAAATATACCGATGATAATGGTTGATCTTCATTTTCACAATCTGTTGAATTTATATTTTTTATTTCTCTCTTTAAGTAATTATATGCTTCGTTTATTTGTTTGAACTTCTCATTAGATTCAGGAGTGTTGCCATTTTTATCTGGGTGATTTTGAAGCGCCAATTTATGATATTTTTTCTTTATAAGTTCAATTGTTATGTCATTATAATTTGTGTTTATTGTATCAATTTCTAATATCTCAAATGCTTTCTTGTAGTCCATTTATTAAAAACCAATATAACTTTAAGTAATTAAAATTATTATTAAATAATATATATTTCTTTATAATAAATGCCTGGTATTAGAACAAGTGCTATTACTTATAGAAGAGGTATTTCAAATAATACCCCTAACTTTTTCCTTTTTGCTCAAGCAAATTATGTTATTCCGCAACCAACAAATAGATTTAGACAAAATAATATATTTTCGGTTTCTCCATCACCAACACCTCCAGCACCAACATGTGACTACACATTTATAGGAACTGGTCCATTAACTCAAACAATTGTTAATGCTGAAATTGGAACAGCGCAAGCAATTTGTATACAAGGTTATACAAGTATTGATGTTATCGCTTTTCTAAATAAATCTCAAATTACATCTGTAAACATTCCCACTTCAGTTACAAGTATTGGTGAAGCAGCGTTCGATCTTTGTTCCGGTTTAACATCATTGATAATTCCAAATTCAGTTACATA
>Ga0255208_1000227_pt1 | contig 14172 bp, 16 predicted proteins | sample Miss_Miss_RepB_8_FD_183623 | JGI IMG/M metagenome (GOLD analysis project Ga0255208, IMG submission 183623) | Freshwater microbial communities from Mississippi River, Louisiana, United States - Miss_Miss_RepB_8d | ecosystem: Environmental > Aquatic > Freshwater > River | place: USA: Louisiana...
ATTGAACCCGGGTCCGCGGCCGCCACCAATCACCACCTGGGGTCAAATTCATCGCTGAGTTTGACCCCTTTCTTTTTTCTCTTTTTCATCAACCACTTACGCAATCTGCCTGCGGTGCGTTGATCGCCTGGCAAACCCTCCAGATCACCTATTTCAGGGGCAAAAACTCGCTGTTTTTCGCTGTTTTCGCTCAGACCCTCCGGTGCGCACCGGAGCAGACCCACGGTTTTATGCGGCAAAACGTCAAATAGTTTGAGTGGACGACTGGTATAGCAGTTGGCTCAATATAGCGAATTTATGCCCGCAAGGTATGCCTAAAGGCAGTTTTGATGCGGATCAATTGAATTTGCAAGGCTGTGTCGCAAACTTTTGGAGGCACCCAGGGTATGAGCATGGAATTCAACATCAAACCCACTGACGAATGTCTGCAGGTCAAAGCTAAGGTGAACCCTGAGCAAGCTCAGAAGCTCGTGGAAGAGTTTGCCAAGTGTGCAAACGGCATCTGCTTTTGCTAGACGACCGAGTACGAAAAACTGGATTCCATGCAGGTGTCGAAGATGGACAGCGGATTGACCATGGATCTGAAAGCCAAGGCGGGTCAGACAATTGACGCTAGTTGTGTTTCTCTGTGCTTGGACCACACCACTGCGCAAGTAGCAAAGTAAGAGGCGTGCCAGCAGGTGGGATAGTTGGCTAAATAGGTTAAATTGATAGCTTGGAAATTTTCCAGGAGTCGGTATGTCGCGAGTCAAAGATGCCTTTATGTCTGGTGGATATGCGGGAAATGGAAGCATCATTCTGAGTAGTACATACACCAAAGAACCAGTCATTCTGATAGCCTTGTACATTGACGATGGAAACCACCGCCATCTGCACCCAGCCGGCACGCCATTGGCGTGTCTTCTGGAGGTAGATCGCCATGATGCTCACCCCGCCCAGGCTGGCACCGTGCCGGATCAGGATCAAGATGCCGGTGCCCGCCAGCAAGCCGCCCATGATGGCCGCAAACATCGGATCGATGTTGCCCAGGGTGACCCAGTGTGGCAGCAGCTCCACAAAGCCCGACAGCAAGCCCACCGCAGCGAAGGTCTTGAGGGTGAAGACCTTGCCCATTGCCTTGTAGCCAAAGGCGTAGAAGGGCAGATTGATCACGAACAGCACCGCCCCGTAGTGCCAACCTGTGGGGTAGTGGATCAGGAATGCCAGACCCGCCGTGCCGCCCGTGAGCAGGGCCGCCGCCTTGAAAAAGGAGACCGCCAGCGCCACCATCAGCGTACCCGTGAGCAGGCCCTGCGCGTCTTCAAAAAGGCTGTGTTTCGTGGGGCTTGGCAAGGGTGTGGTGGCTTCGGTCATGACAGAGCGCATCGTACATGGCCCCTCTGAGCCCGAGCATGGCATGCGTGCAGCAATGTCGCTCACAGGTGAAAACGCCCCGGGAATATCGTGCACAGCCCAAAAGAGAACCGCCTGCCTAGAATGCACCCTTCGTTCACCCGGTTCTTGCCATGATCTCCTCATCTCACACTGCCGCACCGTCGAACCCACCTGTTGTCGTCGTTGGCGCCGGTTTGGCGGGGCTGACGGTGGCGCTGCAACTGGCCTCGCAAGGACAGGCCGTGGTGGTGCTGGCCAAGCGCCGCCTGGACGAGGGCGCCACGGCCTGGGCGCAGGGCGGCATTGTGGGCGTGCTGGGTTCGGACGACAGCGTGGCCTCGCATGTGCGCGACACGCAAGATGCCGGCGCCGGCCTGGTGGACGAGCAAACGGCCCGCTTCATTGCCGAAAACAGCGCCCAGGCGATTGCCTGGCTGGTGCAGCAAGGGGTGCCTTTTTCGCCCGACCCCCAAGGTCCGCTGGGTCTGCATCTGACGCGCGAAGGCGGCCACGCCGTGCGGCGCATCGCCCATGCCGCCGACGCCACGGGCAAGGCCATCCACCAGGCATTGCTGGCACAAGCCAGCGCCCACCCGCTGATCGAATTGCGCGAGCACTGGATGGCCGTGGACTTGATCACGCAACGCCACCTCCCGCAGGCGCAGGCACCGCAATGCCACGGGGTGTATGCCCTGGACATCCAGACACAGAAAGTGCACACCTTGCCGGCGCGGGCGGTGGTGCTGGCCACCGGCGGGGTGGGCAAGGTGTACCGCTACACCAGCAACCCCGACACGGCCACGGGCGACGGCATTGCCATGGCCTGGCGCGCTGGCTGCCGCGTCGCCAACATGGAGTTCATCCAGTTCCACCCCACCTGCCTGTACCACCCGCAAGAGCGCAGTTTTCTGATCACCGAAGCGCTGCGGGGTGAAGGCGCGGTCTTGCGCCTGCCCGAAGGTTTGCCTGGCGAAGCCGGTGGCAGCCGGTTCATGCACGCGCACGACCCGCGCGCCGAGCTGGCGCCGCGTGACATCGTGGCGCGTGCCATCGACTTCGAAATGAAACGCCATGGCCTGGACCATGTGTGGCTGGACGCACGCCCCATCGCGGCGGACAAGGGCGAGGACTTTCTCAAATCGCATTTCCCGACCATCCACGCCCGTTGCCTGGCCTTGGGCATTGACATTTGCACGCAACCGATCCCGGTGGTGCCCGCCGCGCACTACACCTGCGGCGGCGTGGTCACCGACTGGCAGGGCCGTTGCGATCTACCGGGCCTGTACGCGGTGGGCGAAGCCACCTACACGGGACTGCATGGGGCCAACCGCCTGGCCAGCAACTCCTTGCTGGAGTGCGTGGTGATCGGCAAGACCTGCGCCAGCGCCATCCTGGCGGCGGCCACACCGGCAATGGCCGCGTTGCCGGCCTGGGACGAGAGTCTTGTGGAAGACGCCGACGAGCAAGTGGTCATCGCCCACAACTGGGACGAATTGCGCCTGCTGATGTGGAACTACGTGGGCATCGTGCGCAGCACCCGCCGCCTGGAGCGGGCGCTGCACCGCATCGAGTTGCTCAAAGGCGAGATCAACGAGTATTACGCCAACTTCCGCATCCACCGCGATTTGCTGGAGCTGCGCAATTTGGTCGATTGCGCAGAGCTGATCGTGCGCTCGGGCCTGTTGCGCCACGAAAGCCGCGGGCTGCATTTCAGCCGCGACTTCCCCCAGGCCTTGCCGGTGAGCTTTCCGACCGTGCTAACGCGCCAGGCGCGCAGCCAGCCGGCTTAAATCACCCGCATCGAATAATCGGTGGCCTTGACGTCCTTGGTCAGGCGACCCAGCGAGATCCGGTCCACGCCCGTGGCCGCGATGTCGCGCAAGGCCTCCAGACCGATGCCGCCCGAGGCCTCCAGCAAGGCACGCCCGGCATTCAGGCGCACCGCCTCGCGCATCTGCGCCACGTCGAAATTGTCGAGCAGCACACTGCTCGCCCCGGCGTGCAGGGCCTGTTCGAGTTGCGCCAAGGACTCGACTTCAATTTGAATGTCCACCCCGGCATTCAACGCCCGCGCTTGCGCCAGCACCTGGGCAATGCCGCCCGCCGCAGCGATGTGGTTTTCCTTGATCAAGATCCCGTCCCACAAGGCCAGGCGCTGGTTGCGACCGCCCCCCACCCGCACCGCGTATTTCTGGGCCTGGCGCAATCCGGGCAGGGTTTTGCGGGTGTCCAGCACCACGCAACCACGCGGGTTGGGCGATGCGCCTTCGATGGCCTGCACATGCGTGCGCGTGACACTGGCCACACCGGAGAGCAGTTGCAGAAAATTCAGCGCCGGACGCTCCGCGCTGAGCAGCGCCCGCGCATGGGCTTCGATCTGGCACACGGCGTCGTTGGGCCGCATGGCCGCGCCTTCGTCATGCAGCCAGTGCACCTGCGCTTGCGGGTCCAGACGGCTCAGGCAAGCCTCGAACCACGCGCGCCCGCACAAGACCGCCGCTTCGCGCACCGTCACGCGGGCTTGCACACGGCGATCCGCGGGCACCAGCAGGCTGGTCCAGTCTTGCCGGCCCACATCTTCCAGCAAGGCGTCATGCACATTGCGCTCACGCGCCTGTTCCAGGGTTTCATTGAACTCAAACATCATCGATTCCTTGATGGGGTTTCACGCGGCGCCGATGCCACGCACAAAGCCCTGCACCTTCGGGGCCAAGGCCTCGGGATGGGCTTGCACAAAATCCAGCATGCGCCCGATGCAGACCTTGGCCTGGAGGCCCAATGCGGCATCCAGCAGCACCTCGCCCGAGCCCTGCTCCAGGCAGTCCACCAGGCGCTGCAAATCGTTCATGGCCATCCATGGGCAGTGCGCGCAGCTCTTGCAGCTGGCAGCGTTGCCGGCTGTGGGTGCTTCGATCAAGGTCTTGCCGGGGGCAAGCTGGCGCATGCGGTGCATGATCAGGTTGTCGGTGGCGACGATGTAGGTTTGCGCCTGCCCCTGCACCACCGCCTGGAGCATCTGCGAGGTCGAGCCCACCACATCGGCCAGCGCCACCACGCTGCGCGGGGATTCGGGGTGCACCAGGACCATGGCCTGCGGATGCTGGGCCTTGAGTGCCGCCAGTTCCTCGCCCTTGAATTCGTCGTGCACGATGCACGCGCCGTCCCACAGCAGCATGTCCGCCCCGGTTTCCTCCTGGATGTAGCGGCCCAGATGGCGGTCGGGGGCCCACAGGATTTTCTGACCCTGCGCTTTCAGATGGCGCACGATGGCCAACGCGCATGAACTGGTGACCATCCAGTCGGCGCGCGCCTTCACCGCGGCGCTGGTGTTGGCATAGACCACCACCTGGCGGTCCGGGTGGGCGTCGCAAAAGCGCGCAAAGTCGTCCGCAGGACAGCCCAGATCGAGCGAGCAGGTGGCCTGTAAATCGGGCATCAGCACCTGTTTGTGGGGCGACAGGATCTTGGCCGACTCTCCCATGAAACGCACGCCGGCCACCACCAGGGTTTGCGCCGCATGTTCCCGGCCAAAGCGCGCCATCTCCAGCGAGTCGGCCACGCAGCCTCCGGTCTCCAAGGCCAAGTCTTGCAAGTCGCCATCCACATAGTAGTGCGCCACCAGCACGGCATTGCGCGATTGCAGCAAATGGGCGGCACGCGCCTTGAGCGCCTCTCGCTCCTGCGGCGAAAGCGGCTGCGGCAAGCGGGCCCAGGCCTGCGCCACGCAGCTGGCGCCACTGGCGTCCTGGCGGGAGTATTCAAACGTCTGATCGGTCATGACAGGAGCAGCAAAAACCAAACCCGTAATCCTAGACCAGAGCGCGGCCCGTTTTGCGGCACAGGACACTTTTCAACCAAACGCCGTGCGGTAAACCGCGGCAGACTGCAGCGAAACCGGATCAACCGTCCACCGGCGTGCTGGGCGTGTCCAGCAACAGCTGGTAGAAGGCCAAATCCAGCCACCGGCCAAATTTGAATCCCACCTGGGGCAACAAGCCCACATGCCGAAAACCCAGGCGCTCGTGCAAAGCGATGCTGCCCGCGTTGCTGGCGTCAATGGCGCCCACCATGGCGTGCACGTCGCGCTGCCTCGCCTCGGCGATCAGGGCCTGCATCACCTTGCGGCCCAGGCCCAGCCCCCGGCAGTCCTTGTGCACATACACCGAGTGCTCCACCAATCACCACCTGGGGTCAAATTCATTGAAGAGTTTGACCCCTTTCTTTTTCCTCTTGCACATCAACCACTTACGCGTTCTGCCTGCGGTGCGTTGATCTCCCCAGAACCCCTCCAGAGATCAATGCAAAGCTCACGGCTATGGGTGCTTTGGTGATGGGCGGAACCGCGCAGGAATTCAACCTGTTCGCGGCCTCGGAGATCAAACGTTACGAAGGCATCGTAAGGGATTCTGGTGCACCCAAGGAGTAAGCATCTTGGCCTGTTCAAGCCGAGGACGCTTAGCTAGTCCTTGGTTTGATCAGGCTAGCCCGGATATTTCACCGTAGTAGAGCCACAAACGAGTACGGCATTGCCCTTGTGTGCCCGAAAATCCAGGTGTCGAATCTTGATCAACGAGCGGGCAATGCCGAAGCCAAACTGTACCGAAGAAATTGACGTTGGGCGCATGGACTTTGGCCGGTTGGGCCGACGCGTGGTGCAGGGGTGTTTTGACGGCGGCAGCATGACCAGCGATGGTGGCGTGATGCTGCTTGGCCAGGTCGATCGCAAGCTGGGCTTGATGGATGCGGCGGCGCGCTGCATCGCCGATCCGCGCAATCCGCTACTGATCACGCACGACGTGCGCGACATGTTGCGCCAGCGGGTGTACGGCCTGGCGCTGGGCTGGGAAGACCTCAACGACCACGGTGCTCTGCGCTGTGACGTGGCTGTGCAGACGGCTGTTGGCGTGGACCACGAGATTGCCAGCGCGCCCACGCTTTGCCGACTGGAGAAATGGGCCGACCGTGCCACGGCGTGGCGGCTGCACGAGGTGTTGGTCAATCAGTTCATCGCCAGCTTCGAGAGCGCGCCCGAAGAGTTGGTGCTGGACTTTGATGCCACCGACAACCCGTTGCACGGCCAGCAGGAGGCACGCTTCTTCCATGGTTACTACGACAGCTACTGCTACCTGCCCCTGTACGTGTTCTGTGGCCAGCAACTGCTGTGCGCCTACTTGCGGCCCAGCAACATCGATGCGGCGCAGCACGCTGGGGCCATCCTCAAGCTGCTGGTGCGCCGACTGCGCCAGAGTTGGCCGCAGGTGCGCATCGTGTTTCGGGCCGACTCCGGGTTCTGCCGCCAACGCATCCTGAACTGGTGCGAGCGCGCCGGCGTGCACTACATCGTGGGTCTGGCGCGCAATGCACGGCTGCAGGCGCGCGTGGCGTTTGCCGAACTCTCAATGAAAGACGAATACGAGCGCAGCGGGGCCAAACAGCGCATGGTCGATGAATTCGACTACGCCGCACAGAGCTGGCCGCACGAGCGGCGCGTGATCACGCGGCTTGAATGGGGCGCGCAAGGCTGCAACCCGCGCTTCATCGTGACAAACCTTGCCGGTGATCCCCAGGCGCTGTACGACGGCGTGTACTGCCAGCGCGGCGAGGCGGAGAACCGGATCAAGGAAGCGCAGGTAGGGCTGTTCGCCACGCGCACGAGCTGCCATGTGCTGCGCTCCAACCAACTGCGCATGCTGTTGGCCGCGCTGGGCTACGTGCTGGTAGAGAGGCTGCGCGCGTTGGCGTTGCAGGGCACAGAGCTGGCCACGGCGCAGATCGACACGCTGCGCATCAAGCTGCTCAAGGTGGCGGCAGTGGTGACGCGCAACACGCGGCGCATCCGCCTGTACCTGGCCTCCAACTGGCCCAGTGCGCAGACCTTCGCGCACGCCATGAGCCAGCTGCGCTCACCCTGAACACACCAGCAGCGCCTGGCCGGCGCGATGACACAAAAACGGCCCGCAACCCAAGCCGGGGTAGGGGCCATTGCGACAGCATTGCGCATGCCAACCATCACACCCATGGCTGCGGCCAACATCGTGGCCTTGCTCGCTCAAATCCGCGCCGCGATGCCCCGCTGCGCACGCCGTTGGCTACATGCGTGAAATATCCGGGCTAGCCTCGATTCCCAGGTCCCGGGCAATGTGGGTAACCATCGCCCCCGGTTGCTTGACTAGCTTTACCGCTTCACGTTTGAACTCGTCCGTGAAGCTCCTTCTTGTCCTCGTCATTGATATCTCCTGAACACATCATGTCATTGAATATGTCCGGGAAACTGGGGGAAGCCCACACACCTGCGGCTAGATACAGAATCTTTTTAGATTCCCCCCCTACCCCACTGACCCCGCTGCTCAACTAATCGCCTGCTCAAACTCATTGCCGTTTTGCCGCATTGAATTTAATTTGACTGCATACGCAAGGACCGTGGTGTGAGTGCCAGCTCCGAGAATTGAGGTCCATCTCAACGTCCCTGGGAACTCATTCCGCCTGAAGTGGAAGTACAGGGTCCAGAAATGAAAAGGGACCCAACTTGTGGATCCCTTGATGCTCACTGATTCGATGAAAGTCGAGATTACTTTTTGCTGCGAATCTTGGCAAGTTCAGCTTGGGTCTCCTTCCAGAGATCCATACCCACGTTCGTGGCAATTGAAGCATTCACATTCGTCAGTTTGTCGCGCATACGTGCAGCTTCTGCTGTCGGCAGTTCGTTGACCTGCATGCCTTTAGATTTCAGCTCAGCCAGCGCCTTGGCGGCTTCGTCACGGGTATCTTTACGCTCAAAGTCCCGGCTCACACGTGCGGCGTCCAGCAACACTTTCTGCTCAGCCTTTGACAGGCCATCCCACCATTTCTTGCTCACCAAAACTATCCAAGGGCTGTAGACGTGATTGGTGATGCTCAGGTACTTCTGCACCTCATAGAACTTGCTTGACAGGATCGTGTTGTAGGGATTCTCTTGACCATCGACGGTCTTGGTTTCGAGGGCACTGAACAATTCAGAGAACGGCAGCGGCACAGCGTTGGCGCCCAGCATTTTGAAGCTGTCCAGGAACACGTTGTTCTGCATCACACGGAGCTTAATGCCATTCAGGTCTTCCAACTTGGCAACAGGCTGCTTGCTGTTGGTCAGATTTCTGAAGCCATTTTCCCAATAGGCCAAGCCGACCAGTCCTTTTTCCTGCAGCTTGTCCATGACCTTTTGGCCGATGGGTCCATCCAGCAGGGCGTCGGCTTCTTTGGTGTTACCGATCAGGAAGGGCGTGTCCCAGAGTGCCATTTCTTTGGTGATACCGACCAGGGTGGCTGTAGAACCAACCATCATCTCCTGCGCGCCGCCGATCAGGGCTTGCTGCATTTGAACGTCGGAGCCGAGTGCTGCCGCGCCGATCGCGCGGATTTTCATCTTGCCACCCGAATTTTTTTCAACCTGTTCGGCAAACACCTTGGCGGCACGGCCCTGGTTGCTTTGCTCGTTGAGGCCGTAGCCAAAGCGAATGATGCGAGGTTTGATGTCCTGCGCCTGGACCAGGCCAGAGATTGCGAACGTGCTCACGGCCAGAGCGGCCAGTAGACGACGGCGAAGGGTTTTCATGAAGGTCTCCTTGGGTTGATTGATTAGAGAAAATGAATGACTCAGCGCATCCACTGCACTGGCCAAATGACAAGCTGAGGGGCGATCACAAAGAGCACCAAAATCAGCACGTACGTGATGAGGAAGGGATTGACGCCCTGAATGACCTTGTGCATCGACATGCGGCCAACACCAGCAACCACGTTGAGCACAGTTCCCACGGGAGGTGTGATGAGACCGATAGAACCATTGAGCACGAACATCAGACCGAAATAGACGGGATCAATCCCGGCTTTGACAGCGATGGGCAACATCACGGGCGCAAAAATTAGGATAGTCGGCGTCAGATCCAACGCAGTACCGATGACCACGAGCACGATCATCATCACGGCCATCAACAATCGCGGGCTGTCGACCAAAGGTCCGAGCCAGTTGGTCAAGACCGAGGGCAGATCAGCCAGCGTGATCATGTAGCTGGCAACTTGCGCACCGGCACACAAGAACATCACCACAGCAGTGGTCTTCGCGGCACGCACCAAGACTCCACCTACTTCGCTGATTTTCATTTCACGATGAACGAAAAGGGAGATGATCAGCGCGTAGAAAGCAGCCACTACAGCAGCTTCAGTCGGGGTGAAGATACCGCTCTTCATGCCGCCGATGATGATTAAAGGCATGACCAGCGCCCAAACAGCACGGCCTGTAATTTTCAGGCGCTCAATCATGGGCACGGGTGGTTCCCCGACCAGTTCAATTTTTCGCAGCAAAATGACCCATGTGATCAGCAACGCCAGACCCATCATCAAACCTGGAGCAATACCAGAGATGAACAGAGAAGAAATAGAGGTGTTGGTGGTCACGCCATAAATGACAAACGCCATTGATGGAGGAATGATCGGACCGATCACGCTGCCTGAAGCGATGAGACCCGCTGACAAGGACTCAGGGTAGTTGTGTCGGCGCATCATGGGCAGCAGGATCGAGGTCATGGCCGCCGCATCAGCCAGTGCCGAACCGGACATGGCCGACAGCAATACTGCTGCACCGATCGTCACATAGCCTAGACCTCCATGGATGTGGCCCATCCAAGCTTGCGCCATGTCAATGATGCGGCGGCTGATGCCACCGGTGTTCATTAGCTCACCAGCCAGGATGAAAAAAGGAACCGCAAGTAAGGGGAAACTGTCAACTCCAGCAATGAGGTTTTGCGCCAGCAACTGGGTATCCCAAAAATCGAGAACCCAGGCCATACCAGCGCCTGTTAGCACCAGTGCAATGCCCATGTTCAGACCCAGACCCATCAACACCAGCATGCCGACGGAAAAAACGATGAATGCTTGTCCTTCAACGGTCATTGCTCACTCCAGTTCCATACCATGGTCAAGGTCAAGAGCTTTCCCAGTGAACAGCTCCTTGATGGCCATCAGTCCAATGGCCACACTTGATAACAAAACCGGAAGCGGAAGCAATGCCACAGGGTAGGCCAGTACCACGGAAACGCTGTTCATACCGATCACGACCTGTTGCCAGGCTCCATGCCCAAGAAAAACGCAGCCCAACAACACCAAAAGACGGACTAATACGGTGATTGAGCGAATCAGCACAAGACGATGCTTGAACGCGAGCAGCAGACTGGTGAACGCCATGTGCTCGCCCCGGGGATAGGCGGCAGTCGCGCCGATGAACACCATCCAGACAAAAAGCAGACGAGAAAGCTCCTCACTTGCAGCAATGCCACTGCCAAATCCGTATCGAAGCACCACATTGAGAAAAACGGCACATGCCATCACTCCCAAACAAAGGCCCATGGCGAGATTGGTCCATTGCTCAGTGTTGTTGTTGGTTTTGTTTTCGGTGCTCATGCGTGCTCCTTTTGCAGCCATACGGTTACGGCTTTTAGCAATTCAACAGGGGATTGCGTTGCGTCCAGTGACAAGACATCCTGCTCGGCATCGGTGGACTCCAGGGTCTGAAACTGGCTATCTACCAATTCCGGCGTGAAGTAGTGGCTGCATCTCAGGGCCACTCGTTCGCGTGCCTGAGCTGGTGTCAGCGTCAAATGAATGAAGCGCAACTCGGGCGTGCTGCCTCGCAGCAAATCACGGTACCGGCGACGCAATGCCGAGCAGGTCATTACCGCCTGCTCGTGCGCTTGCAGCTGCTGGGCCAAGGTTCTCAGCCACCCGGCTCGGTCATCGTCGGTTAGAGGCTCTCCTCGGCGCATTTTTTCAATATTGGATTGGGGGTGAAACTCGTCGCCTTCGACCAAAGTCCAGCCCAACACATTTGCCACTGCCTTGGCTAGACTGGATTTGCCGCAACCAGCCACCCCCATAACCACCAGTTTTTCTCTCATAGTTCAGTGCATCTGTTAGCGCTATCTCATACGGATTCAAAAAAACTCGCACAAGGGGAGATAGCGCTATCTTAGTTGTCGAAAAAAAACTGACTTCGCCTTGATGGAGGTCAGATAGCGCTATCATAATCGAACGCGATTCGCATTTGATCCGTAATAACCCTAAGAGGCGATGCATGAAGAACAAAGGTTCCAGAGCCACTGGACGCGTGACACTGGCCCATGTTGCCGAAGCTGCTGGTGTGAGTGCCATGACTGTTTCACGCGCGCTTCGGGGAGAGCCTTTTGTAAATCCCGAACTAGCGAAACGGGTAAAAGATGCCGCACTGAACTTGGGTTACCTGCCAGATCCGGCAGCCCGGGCTTTGGCTTCGCGGCACAGTCAACACGTAGCAGTGCTGGTGCCCATGTTGTCAAACAACTTGTTTGTGGATTTGCTCGAAGCAATCCAGAAAACACTTCGCCCCAATGGTTTTCAGACCCTGATTGGCATCACACATTACGATCAAGCTGAAGAAGAACAACTGCTACGAGAGCAGTTGATTCATCGTCCTGCAGGTATTTTGATGACTGGTTTTGATCAAAGCCCTGCTGCACGTCAATTGATCGCTCAAAGCGGGACACCCTGTGTTCATATGATGGAGCTCAGTGATCAGACTGAGGACTACTGTGTCGGCTTTTCGCAGCGGGAGGCAGCACGAGAATTGACGAAGCACTTAATCCAATCTGGACGAAAGCGCATTGCCTTTGTGGCCGCGCAGCTTGACTCACGAGCTATCCAGCGTCTGGAGGGGTGGAAAAGTCAGATGCAAGAGTCAGGTCTCTACTCGACAGAGCTGGAAATTCGAGAGCCAGCTGCATCTTCAATGAAATTGGGCTTTGAATTGTTTCGCCAAATCATGAAATCTCCTGCACCGGTCGATGCCATCTTCTTCTGTAACGATGACTTGGCACAGGGCGCCTTACTGTGCGCTCAACAGATGGGTGTGGCAGTGCCTCAACAAGTCGCAGTGGCTGGGTTCAACGACCTGATAGGCAGTGAATTCATGCACCCACCACTAACGACAGTAAGAACACCTCGGGAGGCCATTGGTAAACAAGCGGCAGAAATGCTGATCTCTCTGATGAAAGGTGAGGAGCCGGTCAAACATCAACTCGATATGGGATTTGATCTCATGATTCGTGCCAGTTGCTGAGCAACCTTTTTGGGCGTCCTCGAGAAGCTTGTCTTGGTCTAGATGAGCGCGAACGTCGGCTATGAGCAACAAATACGGCCTACCGCTTCTGGCCGAGAGGCGCCATTAACTACGTCGGATCAATCAACCTACATTCAGCCTCCCGCCGCGCAACTAGCCCGGGCAGCACCCTCCCACCACCGTACACCCACCTCCTAAGTTCGAAGGCCACGCCAACCCAGTCCCGCTGGTTGATTCGACGTCTGAGAGTAGAAGTCTGCAGCCGGCCGGCTCCCAGATTAAACGTGAAGTCGACGATTGCGCCCAAACGACCAGCAGGTTCCGTCGCCAACACAGGGCAATAACGTAGGGTTGCTTTCAGAGCGACTTGCATGTCCTGCGCCAGGTAGGCTTCGCCCTCAACCGCAGTTATTGGTGGATGCGATTGGTCACACAGGTGGCCATACCCAATCGTCCAAAACCCGGCCGGGCAAATGTACGGATAGGCCCGTCCAGGATCATTTCTGGGCACACGGCAAAAGCCCTCAAAGCGCTTGGCGAGTTCGATCGCCACATGGGGAACCGCAGTCATGACCGCACCCGATCAAAGACGCGTCCGAGGAACCAGAAATTGAGAACCCCAGCCCATAGCGCCTGATCGGCCTCTGTCCATGCATGCAGGGTGGCCTCGCCCCAGCCTGCGCCAGCGGACACCGCGGCGGCGAAGGCCGCGGTCTTAGCAGCGCAGTACAGGCCCATGAACCAATAGGTGATCACTGGACGCACGCTAGCGGAGAGCGCATCAGCCCACCTGACACCTGACCGGTGCCCTTGGGCTGCCACCGCTTCCTTCAAAGCATCGATAGCGCCGGTGTTCCAGGCAGCGTCAGCTGCCGCTCCGATCTCAGCCATACGCTGGGCGCCGCGGAGTTTCTCGAACTCAAGCGCCTTGTCTTGCATGGCAAGTTCGTGACCACGCTCTCCCTTGCGGTCAAGCCACTTCAGAATTTCAGGAGCCAGTCGGAAGGCTCCGCCAAGGAAGCCACCTAGCAATGTCTCGATCATTGGGCGCCTCCCATCAACTTGAGCTTGATGGCAGCACCCACCAACAGAGCAGCCAGGATGCCTGTTGTGGCGACCTTAATGGTCGTTTGCCACGCCGTCCTACGGGCATCACGCCACGCTTCGAGAAGATCCCGAAGCTCCCTGATATCCCGAGCTGCACTGCCGTTTTCAAGACCTAGGTGCGCGAGACATCGCTCAGCTCCGCGTTCAGCAGCACGAGTCAGTAGCTCGTCGAGGTCCTCCTGGCGCATGCTGAGGACCGAGGGGTTCTGGGTGTCATCGGTCATGGTCGTCTCCAAATAGAAAAAAGCCCGCTCTGGCAGGAGCCAGGCGGGCCAAACAAAACGGTATCTAATTAAGCGGCTACAACTCGGATCGGAAACAGCCGAGCAGGATGATTGATAGCTTCCACTCGAACGGCACGCAATTGACCAAAAATGTCTTTTCGATCATCACGCTGCGGTCCGTCGATATGGATCGGTACCAAGCCGGTCAGAAACTCGACGCCTGCTGCAAAAATAGGTACAGCGTCCGAGAACGCGTTGTCGCAGGATCGGTCCCACAAGGGTCCTTCCAGGAACATGCAGGAGCCTTGGCAAATCTGCAGCATTGGGCAGTTCGGGCAGTCGTCTCGC
>Ga0255208_1000263_pt1 | contig 13189 bp, 10 predicted proteins | sample Miss_Miss_RepB_8_FD_183623 | JGI IMG/M metagenome (GOLD analysis project Ga0255208, IMG submission 183623) | Freshwater microbial communities from Mississippi River, Louisiana, United States - Miss_Miss_RepB_8d | ecosystem: Environmental > Aquatic > Freshwater > River | place: USA: Louisiana...
GTTGATCACTCCTTGCCCATCCTTGCTCAAAAATTAAGCAGGATAGGCGATTGGGGTGGCTCAAATTTGGATGCAAATTCTCTTCAAAGTGGCTCAGTTTTGGATGCCATTCAACACCTTTGGACGGAACGCATCCTGAGCCATTTCACGGCCGATCTCACCCGGCTGTGGGTGGCGTGCGACCCTGACGATGTGTTGCTCGACGAGAAGCTGTTGACCGAGCTACGCGGGCGCGGCTTCGAGCTGATGCTGTACGAAGACCCGTTTGCCTTCCGCGCGGAATACGAGGAGCGCTACCGCGCGGCATGGGATCGGGGTGAGCCGGGGCCAGCTCCATCGCTGGTTCTGCATCTGCGTAGCGCCGACGCGAACGCGTTGCCCTGGGACATCCTGCATCACGGTCGTGTGGTGCGCCTCAGCCTTGCCGATCTGTTCCCCAAGCTGGCTTACAGCGCCGTGCAGCAAGTCGAGCCAGAGCATCTTGCCGGGTTGTTTCATGCCCACCAGACCGAGTTGCAGTCAGCTCGGGGCGAGAACGAGTCGAAGGACTTCATCCTCGAACACGTCTACCAACTGGCGCCCAGATCCATTCGCAACCCGGTTGACTTCTGGCGCGAGCTGCTGCGGCTTCACTTTGCCAATCGCTCGTTGCCACCCCTGTTTGCTCAACACACGGCACGCATCATTCAAGGCAAAGGGCTGTTCACGGATCTGCCCGTCGCCACATGGCTGGCATCCAAGAGTGCGCTGCTGCGCGTGGTGCAGGACGCGTGGTACCGCTACTTGTCGAAATTGGGGCTGGATGGCACCCGTACAGGCGAACCTCCGCCGCAAGATTACGTCGCCAAGATCGAGATTCCCTTCGACCACTCCGATGTGCAGGTGCTGGTCGACTCCATGTTCCTCGACGGCAGCTTGCATCCGCTGGCGGTGCACAGCGTCCCGGCTGGAGTGCCGAGTTGGATCAAGGCCGGGATCGTTCAGGACCCAGCAGCGTTGCATGCGTTGGTGCTCAAAGGCATCGATGGCCTGATCGAGACGACCCCAACAGCGGCCTCTTCGCACAAGGACTGGAGCGAGTTCGCCAAACGCTACGGTGAGATCCTGGCCCGCACGCATGGTCTGCCAGGCACGGAAGGCAGCGAACACCTGCCGGTGATTCGAGAGCGGATCAAGACCTTACAGGCGCAATCAGACGAGGGTCTGCGAGCCTGGGTCGCAGCCAAGCATTACGCCGACCTGATCCTGCAGCCGGTGACCAAGGGCCCGGTGATGGTGCACCACGTGCCGCGCTTCTTGCGCCATCGGCGGTCTGCAGGGGAAACCAAGGTCGCTCTATTGGTGTTCGACGGGCTGGCCTTCGACCAGTGGGTGCAGATCCGCGAGCGCCTGATCGCCACCACGAAACGTTTCGCGTTCGACGAGGGAACCGCGTTTGCATGGCTGCCGACCGTGACATCGGTGTCGCGCCAGGCGCTGTTCTCCGGCCTGAAACCGCGCGAGTTCGACGACTCCATCGACAGGACGGACAAGGAGGAATCCTTGTGGAAGACGTTCTGGCAGAACGAAGGCATCAACTCGAATGAGGTAATGTACCGACGCGCGCTGCGCCAGATTGATCAACTGGATGTGCTTGAGGCGGACTTGAACGACCGGCGTCCGAAGGTGGTGGGCCTGGTCATCGATGAGGTGGACGATCGGCTCCACAAGGAGCGGTCTAAGAAGGATGTGGCGATGTGGATCGGCAACTGGTTGACGACCGGTTTCGTCGATCGGCTGTTCTCGCTGCTGCTGGACAAGGGATACCACATCTATCTCACGGCGGACCACGGCAACGTTGAGTCCACCGGCGTCGGCAGGCCCAGCCAGGGCGTGATTGCCGAGACGCGCGGAGAGCGTGTTCGGGTCTACCGGAGTGAGCCATTGCTCGCCGATTCCGCTTCGTCCTATCCCACCACAGTCAGGTTGGACATAGCTGGACTACCCGCGAACTTTATGCCCCTATTCGCAGGTGGGCGAACCGCCTTTGTGCCGGAGGGCGAGCAGGTGGTGGTCCACGGCGGGGTGTCGGTCGAAGAGTTGATCGTGCCCTTTGTGAAAGTCAGTTATGTGATTGGTACCGAATGAATTCATCAGCCCCAAAAATAGGCTTTGATCGGTTCATTCAGCTTGATTGGGCGGCTGCGGCACTGAATGTTCGTGCAGGCGTGGCTGGGCTAGATGATCTGAATGCACTGCTTGACGCATCCAAACTCGGTGCGAAAGCCAAAAAGAACACAAAGACTGTTCTAAACAAGATCTGGCTCGAACCTCAAATCGAGCTGCGCGATTTTGCAGACCGCGGCATCGAGTTGAGCCGCACATGTCCTGAGGCCTCATCTGCCGTCTTATCCTGGGGCATGGCAGTAGCGAGTTACCCATTCTTCGGAAGAGTTGCTGAATTGATAGGTCGTTTATCCGGCCTACAGGGTGACAGCTCGACTGGATCTATACAGAGGCGGATGAGCGAGACTTATGGTGAGCGGGAGACTACCAGACGGTCTACCAGTCGCGTCATTCAGACAATGGCCAATTGGGGATGGGTGGATCGCGTCGAAAAAGGCAAACGGGTAAATCGTTTTACTCCTACAGTAATCACGAACGACGCTCTCACTGCATGGCTTATTGAAGCATCTGTAATCTACGCTGGTAGACCTGTCGCAGTAACCGGTCTGCATTCTTTGCCAGTACTTTTCCCCTTTACGCTGGCACGACCTCTTGCATATGTTGTCTCAGGCAGTCCTAATCTCAGTCTCAGATCTGAAGGCCCGAGTAACCAGTTCGTGGAATTGAACTCCAAGAGCTGAAGAACAACAAAAGGCATGAGCAGCTAATCAGTACGGCACCAAAACCCCGATTTTCCGCAAACCCCCTCCTGCCGTACCACGGTGAAAAAGTCAGGAGGTTCTGAGACAAAACGGAGTTTGAGACGGATTTCGGGGGTGGGTGACCTGGGGCCAGTCAGGAGCACATAGCAAAAAGCCCCGCGTGGTGCGGGGCTCTGAGCGCCTGACTACCCGACTGAGCGAGTTGGCAGGTCTTGTTTTGGCGGAGTAGGAGGGATTCGAACCCTCGGTACAGGAGAACCTGTACGCCGGATTTCGAATCCGGTGCATTCGACCACTCTGCCACCACTCCGCAGCGTCGAAGTGTCAGATTCTAGCAGACGTCCTCAGGGTTTTCGGGGCGCCATGACGGCCGCGTTGCGCGGAGCCATGGTCATGAACACGGTGGGCGCGCCGAGGATGGGCTCGGCCATCTCGATGGTCAAAGTGCGTTCCTGGCGGGTCAGCACCAGCAGGCTTTGGCGGCCACGCACGGCCGTGACCACAGCCCAGCCCTGGGCTGGCAGGTTGTCCATGAAAAAACGGTACGCGGCATCGGCATCACGCCCCACATCGAGCACGGCACGCCCGACCCAGGCGTCCCCAGCCCCGATGATCAGGGACTGATCTGCACGGATGAAACTGCCGGCCGGCAAAGGCAAGCCTCCCAGCCACTGCCCCGGTGCGGCAAGCTGCGTCTTGTCGCCGGAAGAAGGGGCTGTCGTGGCAAGCGGCGTGCTGCCGCACCCCACAAGCAAAGCCGGAAACAAGACCGTGGATATCAGTGCGCGCATGCCTTCCTCCTGATGCGGGGGTTCAGACCTGAAGCGTATTCACGCCACCCATGTAGGGGCGCAGCACTTCAGGCACGGTCACCGAACCATCGGCGTTCTGGTAATTTTCGAGCACAGCCACCAGCGCCCGACCCACAGCGAGGCCCGAGCCGTTGAGGGTATGCACCAACTCATTCTTGCCTTGGGCATTCTTGAAACGGGCCTGCAGGCGGCGGGCCTGGAAAGCTTCACAGTTGGACACCGAGCTGATTTCACGGTAGACGCCCTGGGCCGGGACCCAGACTTCAAGGTCGTAAGTCTTGCTGGCGCCAAAGCCCATGTCACCCGTACACAGGCTCATCACCCGATAGGGCAGACCCAGTTTTTGCAGGATGGCCTCGGCGTGGCCGGTCATCTCTTCCAGCGCCTGGTAACTCTTTTCGGGGTGAACGATCTGCACCATCTCGACCTTGTCGAACTGGTGCTGGCGGATCATGCCGCGCGTGTCGCGGCCGGCGCTGCCGGCTTCCGAACGGAAGCAGGGCGTGTGGGCCGTGAGTTTGATCGGCAGATCGGCTTCGACCAGAATCTCGTCGCGCACGACATTGGTCAGCGTGACCTCGGAGGTCGGAATCAGGTAGAGCGCCTGACTGTCCTCTCCGCCTTCTTGCCCGCCCTTGTTGGCGGCAAACAGGTCGGCTTCGAACTTGGGCAGCTGGCCGGTGCCGCGCAGCGTGTCGGCATTCACGATATAGGGCGTGTAGCACTCGGTATAGCCGTGCTCGCGCGTTTGCGTGTCCAGCATGAACTGCGCGAGCGCACGGTGCAGCTGGGCGATCGGGCCGCGCATGAAGGTGAAACGCGAGCCCGACAGCTTGATGCCCGTATCAAAGTCCAGCCCCAGTTTCTCGCCGATCTCGACATGGTCCTTGACCGCAAAGTCAAACGCTTTGGGCGTGCCCCAGCTGCGCACCACCACATTGCCTTCTTCGCCAGCACCCACCGGCACGCTCTCGTGCGGCAGGTTGGGCACGGCCAACAGCAGGGCCTGGAGCTCAGACTGGATCACGTCCAGGCGGGCAGCAGAGTTGTCGAGTTCGGTCTTGATCGCACCCACCTGCGCCATGACTGCCTCGGCCTCGGCATGCTGACCCTTGCCTTTGAGCACACCGATCTGTTTGGACAGGCTGTTGCGCTGGGCCTGCAGCTCTTCGGTGCGGGTCTGCAGGGTTTTGCGTTCGGCCTCGAAGGCGCGGAAAGCATCCACATCCAGGAAGGCCTGCGGGTTCTTGCGGGTCTGCAGACGCGCGATCACGGCGTCCAGGTCTTTGCGGAGGAGAAGGATATCGAGCATGGAGGGAGATTGTAGAGATCAGGCCTGATCGGCCTTGAGGCCTTTGGGCAGGGGAAATTTCATGGTTTCCTGCACACCAGAAAGGCTGCGCACCGACATGGCCCCCAGCTCGCGCAGGCGCGCAATCACGGCCTGCACCAGCACATCGGGCGCCGATGCCCCGGCAGTCAGGCCCACGCGGGACTGGCCCTTGAACCAAGCGGCATCCAGGTCGGCCGCCGAATCCACCATGTACGCTGGCGTGCCCATGCGTTCGGCCAGCTCGCGCAGGCGGTTGCTGTTGGAGCTGGTGGGGCTGCCCACCACGATCACCACATCCACCTGCGGACTGAGCAGCTTGACCGCATCCTGCCGGTTCTGGGTGGCGTAGCAGATGTCCTGCTGCTTGGGTTCGCGCACTTTCGGAAAGCGGGCCTTCACCGCGGCCAGGATTTCCGCAGCGTCGTCCACGCTCAGCGTGGTCTGCGTGACCACCGCCAGTTTGTCGGTCTGCAGGGGCTGCACGCGCGCCACATCTGCAGCGTCTTCGACCAGATGAATGCCGCTGTCGAGCTGACCCATGGTGCCCTCGACCTCAGGATGCCCCTTGTGGCCGATCATGATGAACTCGTAACCTTCCTTGTGCAGCTTGGCCACTTCCACATGGACCTTGGTCACCAGCGGGCAAGTGGCGTCGAAGATGCGAAAACCACGCTGTTCAGCCTCTTGCTGCACGGCCCGGCTCACACCATGCGCACTGAAAATCAGCGTCGCGCCGGGCGGCACTTCGGCCAGGTCTTCGATGAAGATCGCGCCCTTGTCCTTGAGGTCGTTGACCACATAAGTGTTGTGCACGATTTCGTGGCGCACATAGATGGGCCGTCCGAACTTGGCCAGTGCGTGCTCGACGATGTCGATGGCGCGGTCGACGCCGGCGCAAAAGCCACGCGGTTCGGCCAGCAGGATGTCACTGGGCATCAGAGCACCCCGATCACATGCACTTCAAACGTCACCGGCTGGCCCGCCAGCGGGTGGTTGAAGTCGAACAGCACCGCGCCATCTTCGGCCACCTGCAGCACCGTGCCGGCAAAACTGCCCTGACCGTTGGGGTTGGGAAACTGCACCACATCGCCAAAGGTGTAGCGCTCCATCGGGTCGCCCAGCTCGTTGAGCAGCTTGCGCGCCACCCACTGCTGCATGTCGGGGTTACGCTCGCCAAAGGCCTCGCCCGCCGGAATTTCGATGGTGGTACGGGTCCCCTCCTCCAGCCCCAGCAGGCGCTGCTCCATGGCTGGCGTGAGTTCGCCCGAGCCCAGCGACAGCGTGGCCGGCTTGTCGGAAAAGGTGTTGATGATGTCGCCCTGCGGACCGGCCAGGCGGTAGTGCAGGGTCAAAAAAGAGCCGGGCTCGACGGTGGGCATAGGGTTTTCCGGGTTGCCGCCGCCAAAGGGGCGGGCGCATAACAAAGCCTCTATTGTAAAAACCCCGCCAAAGACCCTGAAAAAAACGATTGGGGCAGAGCGGGACGTTCCAGGGAGGAACCGACGATGGACATCCGGGACTTGCCGGCGCAAGCGCGCCCACGCGAAAAACTGCTCGACCGCGGCCCGCAGGCGCTCAGCGATGTGGAGCTGCTGGCCATCCTGCTGCGCACCGGCATGGCGGGCAAAAACGTGTTTGCGCTGGCCGAAGAACTGCTCGCCCCGGGCGGTGTGGCCGGCCTGTTGCACGCCAGCCGTCAGCAACTGCAGGCCTTCAAGGGCCTCGGGCCTGCCAAACAGGCCGAACTGCTGGCGGTGGCTGAACTGGCGCGTCGCTCGATTGGCCAGCAGCTGCGCGAACGCGAGGCCTTCCACTCACCCGGCGCGGTCAAGCAATACCTGCAGCTGCACCTGGCCCACAAGGCGCACGAAGTCTTTGCGGTGCTGTTTCTGGACAGTCAGAACCGAATGCTCGCACTCGAAGAACTGTTTCGCGGCACCCTCACCCAGACCAGCGTCTACCCGCGCGAAGTCGTGCTGCGCGCCCTGCACCACGCCAGCAGCGCAGTCGTGCTGGCGCACAACCACCCCAGTGGCTCGGTGCAGCCCAGCCGGGCCGACGAAGCCCTGACGCAGAACCTCAAAGCCTCGCTCGCGCTGGTGGATGTGCGCGTGCTCGACCACATCATCGTGGGACACGGGCAGACCCTGTCGATGGCCGAACAGGGGCTTCTGTAGGGGCGAGCCCCTGCTCGTGAACACCCATTCGGCCGCAGAGGCGGCCTCCTACAAATGACTTCTTGCGGGCGTGAGCAGCACCACCAGCGCGCCGGCCCCACCCTCGGCTGGCTTGGCCTGCACAAAGGCCATGACCTGGTTTTTCTGCACCAACCAGCTGTGCACCTTGTTCTTGAGCACAGGCGTCTTGCCCGGTGAGCCCAGCCCTTTGCCGTGCACCACCCGAATGCAGCGTACCCCCTGACGGTGGGCTTCGCGGATGAATTCGGCCAGCGCCAGCCGGGCCTCGTCGCTGCGCAGGCCGTGTAGATCAATTTCGCGCTGGATGGCCCAGTCGCCCTTGCGCAGCTTGCGCGTCACGTCCGGCCCAATACCCGGACGGCGAAAACTCAGCGACTCGTCGGTATCCAGCAGGGTCGTCACGTCAAATCCGTCGGACAGCGAGTCACGCAGCGCCGCTGCCTCGTCCTGATGGAATTGCCGGGCCACAGGCTCGGCCGGCACTTTGGGCAGGCGGGCGTGTTTTCGGTCTGGCAGGGCCTGGACCGGCCCTACCGCGCGGGCGAACAGGTTGCTTTCGGCTTCGCGTTTTTTTTCCTCGGCCACACGCGCAGCCGCCTCGGCCTGGGCACGCTCGTGCGCGGCCTTGAGTTCTTTCTGGACTTTTTTCAGATCCTGAAGGGAGTTGAGCTTCATGCACCTGCCCGGTTGCGCATCCAGTCCGCAGTCTGGAAAAAGCTCTGGTTCAGGCGTTCGTGCAGCACCGGGTCCACGCCGGTCTCGTGCATGGCCTGGTCCATGCAGGCCAGCCACTGATCGCGCTCGGCAATGCCGATCGAAAACGGCATGTGCCGCATGCGCAGGCGCGGGTGCCCGAAACGGTCCTGGTAATGCTGTGGACCCCCCAACCAGCCGCACAAAAACCAGAACAGCTTGTCACGGGCCTCGCTGAGGGTGCTGCCATGGCTGGCGCGCAACGCGCTGTAGGCGGGCTCCAGGTCCATGAGGTCATAAAAACGGTCCACCAGGGCACGCACCCGGTCCTCGCCGCCAATCCATTCAAAAGGCGTGTCGTAAGGCGGTTTGTCTTCGATATGCATGGCGTGATTTTCCACCCTGTTCACTCACTCGCCTGGCGCAGGGTCTGCACCACCGGTTGACGCAGCACACCTGCCAGGCTCAGACTGCCCGCCACCCAGGCCAGTACCGCGCCCACCGCACCACCGGCCAGCGGCGCCCACCACAGCGGTGTCCAGGTGAATTCAAAGGCAAACCTGGCCAGCGCCCAGCCTACCGCCAGCGCCATGCCACTGGCCATGAAGCCCGCCAGAAAGCCCACACCCAGCAACTCGGCGCGCTGCACCTGCGCCAGCAGCACGCGCCCGGCCCCCAGCGCCCTCATGATGGCGTATTCGCGCTCGCGTGCCTGCCGCCCCGCGCCGATGGCCGCCAGCAGCACCATCACGCCTGCCGCCAAGGTAAAGCCAAACAGGAACTCGACCGCCTGGATCACCTGGTCGAGCACCCGCTGAACCTGCGCCAGCGAGGCGCGCATGTCCACGCTGGTCACGTTCGGGAACTTTTGCACCAGCACGCGCTCGAACTGACGGTCACCTTCGGGGGTGCGAAACGCGGCCAGCCAGGTGGTCGGCAACTCAGGCATCTCGCGCAAGGGAAACAGCACAAAGAAATTGGCGCGCATGGAGGCCCAATCCACTTTGCGCAACGAGGTGATGCGGGCCTCGTGCACGACACCCCCCATGTCAAAGCGCAGCCGGTCGCCCAGCTTCAGTCCCAAAGTGTCGGCAATGCCCTGCTCCACACTCACCCCCCCCTGCTCGCCTGCCACCCAGCGACCGGCCAGCAGCGGATTGTGGGCCGGCAGCTGGTCGGTGTAGGAGAGGTTGAATTCCCGATCCACCAGCCGGCGCGCGCGCTCAGCTTCGTAGTCCGAGGGACGGACTTCACGGTCGTTGATCCCGACCAGACGGCCTCTGACCATGGGGTACCAGTCTGGCGAGCGCACACCGGCCATCTGCAAATGCGACAGGAAAGCCTGCGCCTGGTCGGGCTGTACATTGATGACAAAACGGTCGGGCGCATCCTTGGGCGTGGCCTGACGCCAACTGGCCACCAGATCGGTGCGCAGCAGCACCAGCAGCGCCAGCGCCAGCAAACCCACCGACAGACTGCTGACCTGCACCACCGCAAACCAGGGCCGCGCTGTCACTTGCCGCGTCGCCAGCCGCAGCCAGCGCGGCGCCTGCTCGCCGGGCAGCATCCGGCGCAAGGCCCAAAGCGCCAGCGCGGCCAGTCCAGCAAACAGCAGCAGCGCCAGCGCAAAGCCCCCGACCGTGATCAGGCCCAGCTTGAGGTCGCGGCTGACCATCAGCAAGGTCAGAGCAAAACCCGCCAGGCCCATGGCCAGCACCAGGCTGGAGCGCAGCTGCAACGCCCCCAGATCGCGCCGAAGCACACGCAGCGCGGGCACGCGCGCCAGTTGCAGCACAGGCGGCAGGCCAAACGCCACCAGCAAGGTCAGGCCCATGGCCAGGCCCAGCAAGGCCGGCTGCACCCCCGCCGCGGGCAACTGCGTTTCCACCAGACCCTGCAGCAGGCTCACAAAGCCCAGATGCACCGCATATCCTGCAAGCACCCCGCAGGCGCTGGCCAGCAGGCCAGCGCCCAGAAACTCGGTGGCATACGACAAGGTGAGCGTGCGTTGGCTCTGCCCCAGCACGCGCAACAGCGCGCAGGCGTCGAGCTGCCGCTCGGCAAAGCTGCGAGCGGCCAGCGCGACCGCCACCGCGCACAGCAGTGCCGCCAGCAGCGCCACGAGGTTGAGGAACTGGCTGGCCCGGTCCAGCGTCTGTCGCATTTCGGGGCGGCCGCTTTCGAGCGATTCGACCTGCACGCCGCGCAGGTTGGTGCTTTCGGCCTGCTCACGGGCCCAGTCGGCATAGCGGTTGGCGACGCCCTCGGGGCCCGCGACAGCCATGCGCCAGGTCACCCGGCTGGCCGGCTGCACCAGTGCGGTCGATTCCAGATCGGCCGCGTTCATCATGATACGGGGGGCAAAGTTCATGAAGCCCGCGCCGCGGTCGGGTTCGCGTTCGATCACGCCGGTGACGCGCAGCTCGCGCTCACCCAGTGCCAACATTTGCCCCGGCGCCAGGTCGAGTGCGTCCAGCAAGGCCGGATCGACCCAGACCTGACCCCGGGCCGGAATGCTGTCCTGCGCCGCCTCAGGCTGACGATGCACCTGAAGCACGCCGCGCAGCGGATAACCCGGGGCCACCGCCTTGAGCGCCACCAGCCGGCTCTCGCCCTCGGCCACCGGCACCCGGGCCATGGTCGGGAAACCCACCTGGGTATTGGTCACCAGTCCGCGCCGCACGGCCTCCTGCACCAGCATCTGCGGGGTGGGCTTGTCGCTGACCACCACCGCATCGCCACCGAGCAGCTGGCGGGCATCTCGCCAGAGACCGGCTTGCATGCGGTCGGCCAGAAATCCTACCGCCGTGAGTGCCGTGACGGCCAGCGCCACCGACACCATCAGCAAGCGCAACTCGCCTGCGCGCAGATCACGCCAGAGCTGACGCCCCCCCAAACGAATCCCCTGCATCCATTCTTGTGTGTCCATGGTCCAACCATAACGCAGATGGGCTGCCCCATGCACCAGCGGGCCATTGGGTCTGGCTTGTGAACCTCCCCAGGTATCACGCAAAGTTGACGACTGGCCAGTTCATTGCGCTGCCAAGGACCGCGGCTGGCTCGACATCCCGGCGAACACATCGATCGGGCGGATCGCCCGGGACGTTTGCCGAAGGTACGGATTCAGGCTTGCGCCAATTGCGCTTGAGCGATCAGCCGCTCGGGTGCACTGAAACACAAAAAACGCTTGTTGGTGGCTCGGCCAATCGCACACAGCCCCACACGCAGGGCGACATCCAGACCCATCTGCGTGATGCCGCTGCGCGAGACCACCACCGGGATGCCCATCTGCGCGGCCTTGATGACCATTTCACTGGTCAGACGGCCTGTGGTGTAGAACACCTTGTCACTGCCGTCCATGTCGTTCATCCACATCCAGCCAGCGATGGTATCGACCGCGTTGTGACGCCCCACATCTTCCACAAACAGCAGCATGTCTTCGCCCCGAAACAGCGCACAGCCATGCACCGAACCTGAGGACTTGTAAGTCGACTCCTGCAAACGGATGGCATTGACAATGCCATAGAGCTGGCTTTGCGTGATCTGTGCCGCTGGCAATTCGATCTCGTCGATGTGGGCCATCAGGTCACCGAACACGCTGCCCTGGCCACAGCCTGTGGTCACCACGCGCTCGGCACTTCGTTCGATGCGCACTCCGGCATCCGCCCGGGTCCTGACCGCAGCCACACCGGGCTCGCCCACCTCGCCTTCCCCAATGCTCCAGTCCACGGTGATGGACTCGATCTGGTCGACCGAATCGATCAGGCGCTGGTTGCGCAGGAAGCCCAGCACCAGCAACTCGGGGTCCCCGCCCAGTGTCATGAGGGTCACGAGCTCGCGCTTGTCCAGATAAACCGTGAGCGCGCGTTCGGCGGGAATGGACGTTTCGGACACTTCACCAAACTCGTTGCGCACCCGCACGCGACGGGTCAGCGCGGCCTTTGCATGGGTCAGGCGGGGTTTGCGGGTAACGGAATCGGTGGCGGGGGCTGACATGCGTGGAGACTAACGCAAAAAATCCCCCGCCGAAGCCGACGGGGGATTTCCGCTATGCGGGGTTCAGGATGTTCAGCCTTTGCCAGCCGGCTTGGCCGCAGCAGGCGCCGGTGCGGCCGGCGCCGCAGCCTGGTCAGCGGGTTTGTAAGGACCCGGATCTGCGCAGGCGGGGGTAGCTTCCTTGGGGGCAGGCTTTCCCTTGCCAGTGGTCTTGTAGTAATGAGCCGCCACCTTCTCGCGCGACTTGCACAGCTGGAAGTCAGCCACCTTGTTGCCATGCGCCGTCTTGGCAGCGGCTTCAGCCGCTTTGGCCTTGGCTTCTTCGCTCGGGGCTGGCAGCTTGGCCAGTGCGGCGCTGCCCAGGGTCATTACAGAAATCAGAAGGAGGATTTTTTTCATGGTCTTCTCCGTATTCAGGCCGTGGTCGCGGGCTTCGCAGCAGGGGACGTCGGCTGTGAGCGCTGTACCGGAATCTTGCCAGCCTGGATGTCCTTGTACCAAAGCTCATGGTGTTCCTTGGCCCAGGTTTCGTCCACATAGCCGTCACGCATGGCGCTGTAGGCACCGCGCATGCCGATCGTGCCCATGTAGATGTGGCCGATGAACATGGCCATCATCAAACAGGTGGCCGCCGCATGGACCATGTGACTGATCTGCATGGTGCTGCGCTCATAAATCAGGCCTGGAATGAGCTTGTCAAGCACCAGGCCCGAAGCCACGACGATCAGGCCCAGGAAAAACACGCCAGCCCAGAACACCACTTTCTCGCCTGCATTGAAGCGGTGCGAAGGCACCTCGGTGCCCGAGAACAGGCCACCGCCCTTGAGCAGCCAAGTGATGTCGTCCTTGCTGGGCAGGTTGTCACGCACAAAGGTCACGATCACGATGACCAGTGAGACAGCGAACAGAGGGCCGGCAAAGTTGTGGATGTTCTTGAGCGCGTAGGTCAGCCAGCCAAACAGGGCGGTGCCGATGAGGGGCTGGATGAAAAACTTGCCAAACGCCATCACGATGCCCGAAACCGCCAGGGCCACGAAGGCAATGGCATTGGCCCAGTGCGCCGCGCGCTCGAATGGTGTGAAGCGCTCGATCTTGCGGCCCGTCTCAGAGCCGTGCAGCTCGATCGTGCCCTTTCGCCAGTAAAACAGCGCCACCGCGCCCAGCGCAATCAGCAGCAGGGAACCACCGTAGGGAATCAGCCAGTTGTTGCGCACCTGACGCCAGGCTTCACCGGCATTGGTCAAGCGCGAGCCCGGGTACTGCACAAAGGGCTGGATCAGATTGCCCGCT
>Ga0255208_1000264_pt1 | contig 13155 bp, 10 predicted proteins | sample Miss_Miss_RepB_8_FD_183623 | JGI IMG/M metagenome (GOLD analysis project Ga0255208, IMG submission 183623) | Freshwater microbial communities from Mississippi River, Louisiana, United States - Miss_Miss_RepB_8d | ecosystem: Environmental > Aquatic > Freshwater > River | place: USA: Louisiana...
GAGGAGAAGAAGTTAGCGTTAGAGAAGGAAAAAGAAGCGAAAAAGTTTCTAAAAGAATTAGAGAAACAGGAGAAGCAGGCGATTGCTGAAATAAAGAAGGAGAATAAGGAGAAGAAGGAGAAGGAGAAAAAGGTAGAGAAGAAGGTAGAGAAGAAGGTCGAGGCGAAGGTAGAGGAAAAAGTAGAGGAAAAAGTAGAGGAAAAAGAAGAAGCAGATGTAGTGAAGAAGATAGTATTCGAAGGAAAGAATTATTTGAAGTCAAAGAAGACAGGAATTATCTACAACATGGAACAAGATGTGATAGGTAAGTGGAACGAAGAAAAACAGCGAATAGACTTCAATGCGGAAGGTGAGGAGTCAGAGGATGAATATGATGAGGATATGTAATTAGTATAATGTATAATGTATAATGTATAATGTATAATGTATAATGTATATAATTTTAACTTAATTTAATATAGTAAAGGGTAAATTCCCTTTTTTTCCCTTTTTCACTTAAACACCGGTTTCTCGTTTTGTCACTCATTTCTCGTCCCTGCTATATGCGTCCGTAATAGAGGTCCGTAATAGGTGTCCGGATTAAACGTCCGGATTACGCGGGTTTCTCGTTTTGTCACTCATTTCTTGTCCCTGCTCAAAAATACATAATATTACTGTTTATACAGTATTGTTATAATTATATTTTCTCTCTTCGATACTATTCAAAGAGAGAAAATAGGATGTACTTTGTTGTATAATAGTAGTTAACATAGTATTATTCCTTATCAATTTTGATATCCTTCAAAATATTCTTGATTATTTTATCTTCCTTTTCTTCATCATTGTCTCCTTTACCACCAAAAGCCTCGACAACTAATTTGTCATAATTATTAGAATACTTGGATTCACTTTTTTCACAATCAGGATACTTTGCTTTAAAATCCTTCAATAACTTGGTATTCTTATGTGTAACATGTTTAATTAATTTGCGGATTTTAGGTTTATTTTCATCTTCTTTTTCCCATTTATCTTCATCTTTAACATATAAAACTTCTCTCTTAGTATCAGTACAATGAACAGGTCTTTTGGTTTCATCGAGTAAATTAAGGTTCTTTGTAATTATACTTGATATACCATTAACATAACCCACTTTGCCAACATTTTCCAAATCTGATAATTGTAATTTGATAGAATCGACAAAATCCATAATATTCATGGCATCTTTACATGTTTCATTTAAAAAGAACTGTAAGTTGAAAGATTTATTATGTGAATTGGTAGTATTATGAGTGCCATTTTCGATGACCTTTAACATAGTATTTTGCTGCTCCATCATCATACTTTTAAATTCAGATGTTTCTTTAATTAATTCAGCATTTTGTTTAATAAGCATTAGTATTAATTGGTCTTTATCAAATGAATCCGCATTGGAATCAGTAACAGATGGTTTATTACATTTTTTGGTATGCTTCCATAAACCCGCATGTGTTTGATACATTTTATTACATTTTTCACAACAAAAATTATTGCTTAATTTTTGCTTAATATTACTTCCATTTATTTCCATTTTATGTTTAGCAGATAATAAATGATTATTAAAATTGCTTTTTCTGTCGGTAACATAGTCACATTTTTCACAACAATATTTGTTGCTTAATTTTTGCTTAATATTATTTCCAAATACTTCCATATATTGGAAATAGAAAATAAGTTTAAATAATTATCCGAATTTATTATATTTTGAAAAAAAAATTATCGTCACAAATTTGAAAAACTTTTTTCAACGATGAGACGCTAATTTTTTTTATGGTCTCAGCAAAAAGTCAATTTTTCATGTTTTTTAATTTTCGAAAAGTATTTTCATTTTTCAAAAATGGACAAAAATAAATGTCCAAAAATCGATTTTATAAAAAAGTCTTTGAAATTCGAAAAATGTTGCATTTTATATAATAAATTGGCGAAACTACTTAAAGAACGACCGCGGAACACGTATATATTTTGCCACTCATTTCTCGTTTTGTCACTCATTTCTCGTCCCTGCTATATGACGCTAATTTGACCGTATTAGACGTCCGGATTAGACGCACGGGATGACGCTATGTTGACGCCGAGGTGAAATAGTTCCGTTGTAGTCTGAATCGTACAGTAACACAGTAACACAGTAACACAGTAAGACAATATAACTACAACAGTAAGACAATATAACTACAACAGTAAGACAACTGGACTACAACAGTAAGACAACTGGACTACAACAGTAACACAACTGGACTACAAAAATAAGACAATATAACTACAAAAATAATATACATTATTAAAATACTTAAAAACAATTAGTATATTAATATGGGATAGTCCCCAAGGCATAATTATATCCTTGTAAAAATCATCGTGGCGCAGAGGAAGCGCGTCGGGCCCATAACCCGAAGGACGGTTGATCGAAACAACCCGATGATAATAAATATTTTATTTTTTTTATTATAAAAAATGAAATACTATAAATACTTTCTCTCTTTATACAAAATAGAATCCAATTAACCCAAATATTTTTTATAATTATATTATAAATGACTAATATAAGCGAAGCAGATTGGATTGGCATAGGAGCAGCAGCGTTAGCACTAGTTGTTGGGACAAGTATATTATTTAAGAGTAATAAGAGTGAATTAAGTACAAATAATGAATGGATTGATAATTCGGTAAATAATAAAAGTGTATTATCTCAATTCCCTAGTATTGAGGGTGGTCGTAAAAAAACACATAAATATAAAAAAAATATGCGAAACAAGAGCAAAAAACGTCATTAAATATTAATTAATTAAAATATACAAATATACAAATATACAATTTATGCTATAATCTCATTAGCAATAGCCTTTTTATTAATTTGAACATCTCCAACATAATTATCAATAGTTCTTAAATCCTCAACAAAATTCCCCATTTCAAACCGATAAACAGCAACTTCTTTTTTCTGACCAATACGATGGCATCTAGCAATTGCCTGTTCCTCTACAGCAGGATTCCAATGCGGACTAATAAAATATATCTCACTATAATTTTCCTGTAGATTTAAACCTTCACAACCGGTTTGAATCTGCAATATAAGCACATCATTTTTCTCATTTAAAATATCATTGCGCTGCGCTCCATTAACACGCCCATCAAACTTAGCAATTCGTTCTATTCCTCCTTCTAGTAATCTCTTCTCAACCATATCAATTTCCTCTTTAAAATGACAAAACACGATCTTGCCATTATTATTATCCTTATTTTCTAATATTTTATTAATAACCGCATCCATTTTGCTACTATGTTTTAACGCTTCTTTATAATTATCAATACCAACAGAACCCATTGCTTTCTCATCATAACCCATCATTTTACAGAAATATTCTAAATCATTAATCGCATTATTCATAAGACTCGGCAATATACATAATTGTCTTGAACGCACATATATTGGCAGCGGTCCTTTATCGCTATATAGTAAAGAACACAAATATTTGTTATTTTTTCTTGGCGGAACTTTTCCACAATTTAACCACGAATGCAATTCTTCAGATAATTCTTTTTCTTTCTCATTCTTCCAACCAATAATAGTTTTATAATTAAATGCGTCAGGAATCTCAATTCCGACCTGCTTTTTAGTACGCTTCAAAACGTATTTTTGTGATATTAAAGGCAATGTTTCAATTCTCAAAAGACCTGTCGGTATAGTTAAAATAGAACACAAATTCTTGAAATCACGCTTACTATTTTGAATTGGCGTGCCGGAAACTAACCATCGAATATTACTACGCAAAAGTTTGACACTTTTAAATCGCGTATTTGAATTTCTTAAATGATGCGCCTCATCAAATATAATACGAGACCATTCTACTTTATGTAAATCTGTCACTAAATCTGGCAATAAATATGGATCATCATCAACCAATAATAATTTTTTCTTTGAAATTGTAATTGCGCCATAAGTAGTAATCACAATTGTGGCATTATTTAATTGATCAAGTGTAATTTTTTTTTTATTTGCGCCATGATATATAAGCGCTTTATGACCAGTAGTGCGGTAAATCTGGATATACCATTGGTCAAGTAGAATAGGTGGTAAAACAATTAGTGTTCTTTTCACATAATTACATAACATTACACCAATCATAGTAATAGTCTTACCTAATCCCATTTCATCCGCAACAAAACCACCTCTAATATAAGAATTAAAATTTGGTTGTAACTGAGTCTTATTTTTTTTATTTTTTTTCCCTTCTTTTTCTTTTTCTTTTTCTTCATCTGCTTTATTTACAATTTCAAAAATATTTGAAGGGTAAATTTCATTACGTAAACACCATTTGACACCGTCATACTGATATGACTTCTTATCCATATTAGTCCGCTCCAAATACTTATCGAATATCAACATCTTATCATCAATAAACTTTTCATCTACAGTCGTCATCTTTTTTAAATAATTGACTTATATAATAAACTTTAAAAGTTACAGTTTTATAATAATATTACTACTATACATATTTTATGAAAAAGCATTTCAATTTTATTTTCACAATATTTGTAAAAATAAAAAAATTAGGAAAACCTAATCTTTATTTTTTATTTAATATTTTATTAGTTAATATAGGATGTTCCATCTTCATTCTCAAAATAAATTGTTGAATGAATAGAAATTTGGTCTATTTTTTCTCCTTTTTTAAATTTATTATTGTTACTTTTTAAAATTATTATTTTACTATATACTTCAACTATTTCATTTTCTTCAATTATTTCAATATCTTTTTCTTCATATGAAAAATGTAATCCATTAAATATTATAGTATTCATTATTGTATAATATATGATAATTTATTTATATTGTTTTCAACTTAATTATTTAACTTTAAAACAAATATACAAATATACAAATTAGATAATAAATATTTTATTTTTTAATAATTATAACACGTTTTTTAGTAGATGCTATTACAGCAGGATCATATTGTACAGCAGGCAATACCTCAGGTTTTGGTGTATTATCTCGAACTATAGGTTTTCTCTCTTCTCTAATAATAGGAACTATATCTTCTCTAATAGGAGGTCTTCTATCTTCTCTAATAGGAGGTCTTCTATCTTCTCTATAAGTAGTATCAATATCCTCCCTTTTCACCTTTCTAGCATTATTATTATTATTGTTATTATTATAACTTCTTGGTCTAGGTTCTAACAAAGGTTTAATATCAGTATCCTTTGGTTGTCTTCTCTCTTTTTCTTCATCAGAAGAAGAATCAAACTGAATAGTTGCTTTATTTCTATTATTATTTCTATTATTATTATTATTATTATTATTATTTGAAGGTGAGTCTCTATAAGCGGAGACCTTCCAAAACCACGGGTCATCATATATAACTTTAATATCCTTACCATTTAGTAGGCGCTCACGAGCAACAGATGCGTTGCCATTTTGAAACCATCGCTCCATGTGAATAAACACGCGATTAAATCTTTCACCTTTTTCAGTAGTCTTACTAATAATATCAATGCGTTCAATAACGCCTAAACTCAAATCATTAAATATTTTGCGAATCCGTCCCTCACTAATATTGGTATAAACGCGGGGAATACATAAACTAGGAACAAATGCGGGTAAAGTCCGGAAATCAATAGCAGTAGAGTTCATTTTCTAAGATTTTCTCAACAAAGATTTTCTATAAATAGTTTTATAAACAATGTATATTAATAATATTAATACATTCAACAAAGTTTCAAAAAGTATTTCAATTTTTTTCTGATTCATACGAAATTTTAAGAAACCAAAAAACTTAAATTTTATATTTTAATATTATATAAATGTCAACAGAAATCGAAGTTAAAGACATCGAATTACAAGCACCCAAATCCGAAGAAGTTTCTCAAGAACCCAAGCAAGAAGATAGTCAAGACACAAACCAAAAACTAGGTGTCACAATTGCCGTTGCAGTTGAAATATACCGCGCATTAATCGCATCATTTTTAATCCTTTTTGTACCCCAAAAATGCTATGACTCAGTTCAAGGTGATCATGTTTGCTCATTTAGCGAAAACGCCCAAACCGGTTCTGACCCACTATATAACGCAGGTTTCGCTTTTAATTGTATTACAATGATTGCATTTGTAGCGCTATATTATGCCGAGGTCCGCAGAGAAATTAAGTTAATCGCTTATCTTGATGTTAACCCATCACGCCCTTCCGACAATGAATCGGTCGGACAAGTATTGGAAAAAATACAACCACAGCATAAAGATGCGATATTGTATTATGATAGTTTGTATATAAAAGCAGGTTACATGACAATTGGTTGTTTCGCAATTAATTCCGTTTTGTCAGGCATTGTTGTTTATAATTATTACTTGGATGACAAAACCACAACAACCTTTATTACGTCATTGCTATTTGTAATTCAAAAACTACAACAAGTATACGTTACGCTAAAAACAGACAAGAATATTTTTTATTCGGCATATTTGACTAGCAAACTTCAATATAATGACTTGGATAAAGATAAGGTTATAAAACAATTACAAACAATAGAGGAACCTAAAGAGGAACCTAAAGATGAACCTAAAGATGAACCTAAAGAGGAACCTAAAGAGGAACCTAAAGAGGAACCTAAAGAGGAACCTAAAGAGGAACCCTAAAGAGGAACCTACAAACAAATAAGTAAATTATTCTGCTTCACATTTACTAGTTTTTTTGTAATTTTGAAAAGATAAAATTTAAGTTTTTCTTTTTTTTATAAATTACAAAAAAAAAATGAAATCCTTTTTCGCAACATTGAGAATGGTATAAATAAAATATAACACACCGCTATTAAAGTAACAAACTATCAATTTAACAAGATGAACGCTGCCAGAAACACCAACTTCGCTAACAAGAAGCCTTACTGCAAGGTTTGCCACGACGCCGGAAAACCTGAATCAATGTACACTAGTCACTGTGTCAAGACTTACAATATCAATACTGGTAAGACAGATACCACTTGCCCAACTCTTTTGGCACTTGAATGCAGATATTGCTACAAGAATGGACACACTGTGAAGTTCTGTCCTGTTTTGGAAGACAACAAGAAGATTGACAAACAGAGAGCAAGAAGACCTCAACAGGAACAACAACAGCAAGCACCTGCTGTAATTCAGAAAAAGTCAAACAACGCTTTCGCTGCTCTAGCTGAAGACAGTGATGATGAACAAGAGGTCCAACAAGCACCTGTAGCATTAGTCCAGGAGGTCGACGACTTTCCCTCATTAATGGGAAATACTAGAATCGCACAAAACAACAATGTGAAGTCATATAGTTGCGTTGCGGCAACTCCTGTTGACGAAAGACGATTGGAAATGTTGAGACAACAACGACTAGAGGAAACGCAAAAGAAAGCGGTCTCATGGGCGGACGCAGAGGAAAGCGACAGCGAAGTAGAATATGACGACGATGTATCAGTCGAAAGCGAAGTAGTTGTCTCGCAATATGTACCATCATACATACCAAGAGTTATTGCCGATGATGACGATTGGTAAAGAGCTTTGCTCGAAAGACAGGTAAAAAGACAGGTAAAAGGACATAGTCCGACATAGAAAAAAAAATATAAAAAATATAAAAAATATAAAAAATATAAAAAATATAAAAAATGTATAAATATATTATTTGATTTTATTTACAATTTAATTTAATTAATCACAAAACAAAAATAGGGTTTAAAATAACTCTATTTTTTTACCCACTCAATTTTTTTACCCAATAAAAAAATTGAATACAAAATAACAGAAATAAATAATATTATAATAATAACATAATGTCCGCTACCCAAAGTAATATTGAATTAAATAACAATAACAGAATGAACGAAATTAATAAAACAGTAGAACATATTTTCGGTTATGTTTTATTTTATACAGTAATCATATTTACTACATTAAGTGCTATATTAGGTGGTATAATCGTGTCACCAATTTTTGCAGCAATTTATATATTTAATAAAGTGAAAGCGAATTGTTTTAAAGAGGAAAAAGAATTGAAAAAAGAAGAAAACACAGATAAGAAAATGATTATAGACGAAAACTGGTGTAATGTGAGTATAAATAATATTATAAATTATCAACGTAAAAGAGAAGAAGTAAACTTAAAAGAAGAAAGCGACTCGGATGAAGAAAGCGACTCGGATGAGTCAAGCGAAGCAGACTTAGAATCAGATGTAAAAGACGTCATAAGCGAAGCAGACTTAGGATTAGAAAACACCGCTGAGATAAGCGCAAACTTGGAAGAAGAAATCTTATCACTTAAAATGCCAGAAGAAGAGGAATATGAAGATGAAGATGAAGAAGATGAAGAAGATGAAGAAGATGAAGAAGATGAAGAAGATTCACCAAAAGACAAATACAGTTTACGTTACAAGTCATACCAAGAAGAATTAACAAATTAATTATTATATAATATATTTTAACAATTAATTAACCAAATATTTATTTATTTTTTAACCACATTTTTTTATGTTCCTCCAAACCGTGTAAAGCAATAAACTGCATATTCCTCATGGTCATTCCAAAAGACGCCCCAGAATGTCCATAATACCCCAATTCCTCCATTTTTTTTGATATAATCCCTATTTCTTTATCAGAACTAAACATATAACTTTCAGTAGGTTTTTTCATATAATCCCACATTTCAGTTAAAGAAATAGCTTGATAAGCGTTTTCAAACATATCTTTAGAATGGATATCAGTGTAATCAAAAATAGATTGTTCAGTCATTTAATAATACATAATACATAATACAATATTTAAATATTTTATAAATAATATATATGGAACAAGCGCAGATAAAAAAGACCAAAAAAAAAATAATAATAAAATCATCAACATCATCAAGTCAAAAAAAAAGTCTGCCGCATAAGCAGAAGAAAACAAAGAAGACAAAACCGCAAGCAAAGCAGAATAAAACAAAGAGGAAATTAATTATAGCATCATCAACCACATCAGATTTAGATAAAAATAAAAATGAAAATAAAACAGATTTAAACATAATGGAACAAATAAATAAAATGCCAACCCGTTTAAACGAAAAATTCATAGATTTAATGGAACAATTATCCAATATAATGTTGAAACAAGGAGAACCATTTAGAGCGCGCGCATATCAAAAAGCGCAAGAGACTATAATGGCATATCCAGATGATATTTTGAGTCCGGATGATTTAAAAGGTAAACCAAATATCGGGTCAACAATAATGGAAAAACTAAATGAATATGTTAAAACAGGTACATTACAAGTTTTGGAGCGCGAAAAAAACAATCCGATCAACATACTAGGTGAAATATATGGTGTTGGTCCAAAGAAAGCGAAAGAATTAGTAGACAAAGGCATTACCACCATAGACGCACTCCGCGCAAACCAAGACGAATTATTAAATGAAACGCAAAAGGTCGGTCTTAAATACTACGAAGATATTTTAAAGCGTATTCCAAGGTCAGAAATAGAAGAATACAAATCTTTATTTACAAAAGAGTTTCACAAAATCCAAGGAAATAATTCTGACGCAAAATTTGAAATAGTTGGTTCATATCGTCGCGGCGCCGAGAGTTCAGGAGATATTGATGTTATAATTACATCAACAAACCCGCTAATATTTAAAAATTTCGTAGACGGATTAATATCAAGCGGAGTAATCCAAGAAGTACTTTCACGTGGTCCTACAAAGTGTCTTGTTATAACAAAATTGCCAAATCATACAACATCACGCCGTGTTGACTTTCTTTATACAACTCCAGACGAGTTTCCATTTGCGATTCTTTATTTTACAGGAAGCAAGATTTTCAATACGGTAATGCGTCACGAAGCGCTAGCAAAGGAATTAACAATGAACGAACACGGTCTTTATTCTTTGGTAGGCAAAAAGAAAGGAGAAAAAGTAGATCATGTTTTTACTAGTGAAAAAGATATATTTGATTATTTGGGTTTAGAGTATAAGGCGCCGCATGAACGTACAGATGGAAGAGCAGTAATAAGCAAAGCAATAAGTAATGCGTCAAACGCAGTGAAGGAAAACGCAGTGAAGGAAAACGCAGTGAAGGAAGAAAATATAGTAAAAGAAAGTGAAGTAAAAGAAGAAAATGTAGTAGAAGAAATAATAGCGCCCAAAAAAAAGGCGAGAACTTTAAAAAAAAAGCAAGTACTTGTAGGTGAAGAGTCAAACGTAGTAAAGGAAAACGTAATAAAGGAAAAGAATGTAGAAAAAAACATACAAAACTTTAAGAAAAACGGTATAACAGTATTACAAGGACTGAATGAAAATGAATTAACAGAAATGCTATCAGTCGCAAATATACTTTATAGAAACTTCCAACCAATTATGACGGATAATGAATATGATATATTACAAGATTTTATAACAGAAAAATATCCTTCAAACCAAGAAGTTCATAAGATCGGAGCGCCAGTTGAAAAAAATAAGGTGACATTGCCATATGAAATGGCGTCAATGGATAAAATAAAACCTGACACAACCGCATTATCAAACTGGACAAAGAAATACGCAGGACCTTACGTATTATCGTGTAAATTAGATGGAGTCAGTGGTCTTTATACTACGGAAGGTAAAACTGCTAAATTATACACAAGAGGAGATGGTAAAGTGGGACAAGATGTGAGTCATTTGATCCCGCATTTGCGTCTGCCAAAATCTAAAGGAATTGTAATTCGCGGTGAATTTATAATTCCAAAGACAACATTTGAAACCAAATACAAGACAAAATTTGCGAATCCAAGAAACATGGTCGCTGGTATTGTAAATCATAAAACACTAAATGAGGCGGTAAACGATATGCATTTTGTAGCGTATGAAGTGATAAAACCAGTGTTAAAACCTTCAGATCAAATGAGTTTCTTACGCTTACAAAATGTAGACATTGTTTTAAATAAAACAACATCATCATTATCGAATGAATTATTATCAGAAACTCTTGTTGATTGGCGTCAAAATTATGTATACGAAATAGACGGCGTTATTGTCACAGATGATAAAATATATCCTCGTAAGTCAGGCAATCCAGAACACTCATTTGCTTTCAAGATGGTTTTATCTGACCAAATTGCGGAGGCGAAAGTAGTTGACGTAATTTGGACGCCAAGTAAGGATGGATATTTGAAACCACGTGTCCAAATAGAACCGATTAATTTAGGTGGTGTCCGCATTGAATATGCTACAGGTTTTAATGGTGCTTTTATAAATGACAACAAAGTAGGTATAGGAGCTATAATCGAACTAATAAGAAGTGGTGATGTGATACCACATATTCGCAAAGTCACTACCCAGGCTGAAGAAGCGAAAATGCCATCAGTATCTTATAAATGGAACGACACACATGTAGATATTATGCTGGAAGATATAAGCGGCGACGAAACTGTAAAGGAGAAAGTAATTACTGGATTCTTTAGAGGTATTGGTGTTGAAGGTTTAAGTTCAGGAAACATTGCGCGAATTATTGAGGCAGGTTTTGATAGTGTTCCTAAAATATTAAGAATGACAATACCAGATTTCTTAAAAGTCGATGGATTTAAAGAAAAGACGGCAACTAAACTTTACAATGGTATAAAACAACAGTTAGATAGCGCTTCTATAATAACAATCATGTCGGCGTCCAATATTTTTGGCAGAGGGTTTAGTGGTAAAAAAACAGAATTAATTATGGAGGCGTACCCAGATATTTTGATATCAACAGAATCCGCACAAGAAAAGGTAAACAAAATTGCGTCTATTAAGGGAATGGCCAAAAAGACAGCGGAATCGTTTGTCCAAGCAATCCCCAATTTTATCAAATTTATACACGAGACCAATTTGACGGATAAAATATCACAAAAAGAAGCAAAAGAAGCAAAAGAAGCAAAAGAAACAACTAAAGACACATCAAATCCTTTATTTGGAAAAACAATTGTTATGACGGGATTTAGAGATGCAGCAATTCAACAAGCGCTAAAAGATGTAGGTGCCAAATTAGGATCAAGTGTTTCAAAAAATACCTTCTTAGTTCTAGTAAAAGATTTAGGCGAAGATACAGGAAAGGCGTTGGATGCGAAAAAACTAGGAATACAATTAATGACTCCGGAAGAGTTTAAAGCAAAATACCTTTAAAACCAAATAATAAAATAATAAAATTAAAAAACATAATAAAATGAAAGTATTATCTTTATATATAATAAAAATGTTCCGTCTATTTTTGATAGCTACTACTTTTTTTGCTATGTGTAATGCACAAACCTTATTAAATGAGAATGAAATATGGTCTCATTTTACCAATTTCCAGGAGAAATTTGCTAAGAAATACGAGAGTATTCAAGAGTTGGAATCGCGTTTTGCGGTCTTCAGAGAAAATTTTCACAACATTATTACCCATAACGCTGATAGAAGTCAGAATTTTACAATGGGTGTCAATCAATTCACCGATTTGACCCCTGAGGAGTTCAAGGCGCAAATGATCAGAGGATTGAAGGCGCCAGTTGGTTCTTTTGGTTGCGGTACTTTTTCTAATTCGGCATCAGGTGCTCCCGCTTCGATTGATTGGCGTACAAAGGGTGCCGTTACTTCTGTCAAAGACCAGGGACAATGTGGATCTTGCTGGACTTTTTCTTCTACTGGCGCTATGGAAGGTGCTTGGGCGATTGCCAAGGGTCAACTAATTGATCTCGCTGAGCAGGAACTCGTTGATTGCGCTGGTTTGAAGTATGGATCAATGGGATGTAACGGTGGTCAGATGGAAGGTGCTTTCAAGTTTATTATTGAGAATGGTCAATGTGCCGCATCTTCATATCCTTATACCGCCAAAGATGGATCTTGCCATAGTTGTACAGCAGTCGCTCACGCCTCATCTTGTTATGATGTCAAACCTAATGATCAATTGTCTTTAAAGGCGGCAGTTGCCAAACAACCTGTTTCAGTGGCGATTGAGGCTGATACCAGATATTTCCAATCTTACGCTGGTGGTGTTTTGACTTCTTCAAGTTGTGGAACTAACTTGGACCATGGAGTTTTAGCAGTTGGTTATGGAACTGAAAATGGTATTGATTATTGGCTTGTTAAGAACTCATGGGGAACTTCTTGGGGTCAACAAGGATATGTTAAGATTGCTCGTTCTTCTTCTACTAATGATCCTGGTATTTGC
>Ga0255208_1000309_pt1 | contig 12176 bp, 13 predicted proteins | sample Miss_Miss_RepB_8_FD_183623 | JGI IMG/M metagenome (GOLD analysis project Ga0255208, IMG submission 183623) | Freshwater microbial communities from Mississippi River, Louisiana, United States - Miss_Miss_RepB_8d | ecosystem: Environmental > Aquatic > Freshwater > River | place: USA: Louisiana...
CGGTTGCACGAACCCACAAAGAAAAACAGCGTCACGATGTGTGAACGCTGTTTTTTTATGTCTGCACGGTCAGTGTGTGCGTGGTGGTTGTGATGCTTTAACCAAGTTCTGCTGTGCTTTTTGCAGTGATTGCCGTGCTCGGAGTTGCTTTGCTTGCTGAGTGAGTTGTTTTGCACGGTCGCTCATGTATTTGACCTGCAACTCGCTGGGCGAAAGTGTCTTGGTCTGTTCGTCAACGATGGATTCGTTGGCAATCTGTGACAGCGACAACACATTTTCAACGCCGTAGGTCTTGGCAAGCATGGCTTTGGCAGACATGAAGGTGTCAGCGATGATCGTGGTTCGTGCGGTGACAGTGGTGCTGCGAGTGACAACACGAACGGTGGCGATGAAAGTGGAAAGTGGGTGAGAAATCTCGCTGATCTTCATGCATGTATTTATCGTGTGCGTGAAGTGTGGGGACTGCGCTAGCAAAAAGATGTTCTGCTAGCGCAGTGCAACGGATCATTTGGTGAATCCATCACGCAATGTCAGTCCCGCACTTTCAAGCATGGCGTCCAGTTCACCCGCAAGCGTTGCAGTCTTAATAAGTTCAAGCGTTTTGACAAGATCATCGGTGCTGGCGAGTTCAATGGTGGGTTTGTTCTTCCCGCTGATGTCAATGACTTTGCTACCGTACTTGATTTGCAGGCAGATTTTCCCGTTGTCACTGGTGAAGAACCATGGACGAATGCGCTTGGGCAACTCCATGCGTTTGATTTCACCAGTATCACGGTCACGCACGGAACGAAAGTGCAGTGGTGCAAATGTCTGACCGTCCTTTTTTGCGGCGATCAGTTGGATTTGCTCGTGCAACTTGTTGACCAGTTTATTGCGGCGTACTTGAACTGCTGGAATTTGAGTTGGGCGCTTTTGGGCAACGAATTTCAGTGCTGCAAGTGATGTCGTCATTTGGAAATCTCACATGTGTTTGTTGAACATGTGCATAACAATATTACCGAAATGACGGAAACAACACCGACGTGTATTTGGTTTTGTTGCTCAAGTATTTGGTTCTGAATAAATACCAACAAGTGAGAAAAAAAGAAGATCAATTCATAGTGTGGTTGTGGTGATGTGTGTGACATGTACAAGCAATTGATGTTCATCTGTATCCGTCCGGCGAACCCCATCCTGTATTCGGCCTGACTGTGGTAGATACTGTGAAGGCATAAACTGCCGCCCATGAGATCGAGCCAGACTGTTTTAGACCGCGAGATGTTTGTGCAGGCCCTGCGCCACATGGGCGAGGAAGACCTGCTGTTTCTCAACCGGATGGTGCTGGAGCGCTTGAATCTGCTGGCTCAGGCCAGAAGCACGGTGCAGCTGGCACAGTTTGCCGAAGGTGATCGAGTGGAGTTCACCACTCAGGACGGCAGCATCAAACGCGCCGTGGTTGTTCGCCTGAACAAGAAGACGGCCAGCTTGCGCACCGATGATGCCCAGAACTGGAAGGTCTCGCCCGTCCTGTTGCGCAAGGTGCCCGCCAGCTGAACTGGTGGCCACTCAGGCGCTGGCTGGCTGCCAGCGATGCGGCAGCAACTCCAGGATGCGGCTATTGGGCCAGCTGGGCAGCTTGTCCATCACGTCCTTGAGGTAGGCGTGCGGGTCATGACCATTGAGTTTGGCCGTCTGGATCAGGCTCATGACGGCGGCGGCGCGTTGGCCCGCTCTGAGTGAGCCAGCAAACAGCCAATTCTTGCGGCCAAGGGCGATGGGCCGGATTTGGTTTTCCACCCAGTTGTTGTCGATGGGCAACTGCGCGTTGTCCACAAACACCGTCAGCGCCTGCCAGCGCCGCAGGCTGTAGTCGATGGCTTTGGCTGTGGCCGAGCCTTCGGGCACTTTGGTCCTGTTGTCCGTGAGCCAGCTCTTGAGCTTGTCAACAACGGGCCTGCTTTGCTGTTGGCGCATGCGCAGCCGCTCGTCGGCCGGTGCGCCTTGCATCTGTCGCTCGATCTCGTAGAGCTGGCCAATTTGTTCGAGGGCCTGCACCGCAATCTGGCTTTGGTTGGCCTTGTGCAGTTCAAAGAACTTGCGCCGCGCGTGCGCCCAGCACCCGGCCTCTGTGATTTGCTCGCCGATCAGCTGTTTGTAGCCCGCAAAGTCGTCCACCAGCAGCGTGCCACTCCAGTCCTCAAGGAATGCACTGGCATGCTTGCCTGCCCGGCTTTCGCAGAAGTCGTAGACCACGGCCTTCATCTGTTCATGCCGCCCCGGTGTGTAGGCCCACAGGTAGGCCCGGTGTGTCTTGCCATCACGCTCGCTGCCCCTCTTGAGCACCTGCACCGGCGTCTCGTCGGCGTGCACCACGGTGTGTGCCAACACCTCCTTGCGCAGCGCATCGACCAAGGGCTGCAGTTGCACGCCGCAGCTGCCCACCCAGTGCGCCAGGGTTGAGCGGGGGATCGGCACGCCAGCGCGGGCGTAGATGGCTTCCTGGCGATACAGGGGCAAATGGTCGGCGTACTTGGCCACCAGCACCTGGGCCAGCAGGCCACTGGTGGGGATGCCTTTGTCGATGATGTGGGCTTCCACCGGTGCCTGCTTGAGCGTCTGGCAGCAGGCACACACCCACTTGCCACGCACATGGCGGTGCACGGTAAACACGCCGGGCGTGTAGTCCAGCTTCTCGGCCACGTCCTCGCCGATGCGGCGCATGGGTTCATTGCAGCACTCGGTCACTTCGGGTTCGTGCGCAAAGCTCTGGCGCGGCAGCTGTGCGGGCAGGCTCTGGCGTTTGGGCTGCTGGCGTGGGGCACGCTCGGCCTCGCTCTTGAGCTGTTCGACCTCTTCGTGGACCGCCTGCAGGTCTTCTTCCAGATCGTCTTCGAGCAGACTGCGCTGATCGGTGTGCAGGGCTTCGGTCTTGGCGGCGAACTTCAGGCGCTTGAGCAGCGCCATCTCGTAGGCGAGCTTGTCGATCTGCGCTTGCTTGTGTTTGATGTCGGCAAGCAGGCGCTGCACCAGCGCCCGTGCGCCTTCGTCCAAACCCTGCAGATCGACCTGTTCATCCATGGCCACTATCGTCACCGATGTGGACCCGTTTGCCCATCAGCACATTCACGAATTGCACATGCACAGACAGGCGTTGAAGGTCACAGCACCGTGATCACGCCAGCCTCGCCCAGCCGCCGCCAGGGCAAGCCAATCACCAGCGCCTGCAACTGCTCGGCGCTGAGCAACTGGCGTGCATCTGCACCTGCACCGCCCCAGACGAACTTGCCCTGGTTCAAAGACCGGGCCGCCAGCCACACGCCAAATCCGTCATGCACCAGCACCTTCATGCGGTTGGCACGGGCATTGGCAAACAAGTAGGCGTGGTGCGGGTGCGCCGCACCAAAGACCTGCACCACCCGCGCCAGCACCGTGTGCATCCCCGCTCGCATGTCCAGCGGTTCGGTAGACATCCAGATGGCATCCACCCGGATCACCGCAGCACCTCGCGCAGCAGCGCCCCACAATCGCTGACGGCGCAACTCAGGCTGACCACCAGCTCGCCTCGTTGCAGAAGAACCTGCACAGGTGCCGGCGCCACGGGCGCTGATGGGGTGAGCGATGACATGCCATCAGGCAACTCCAGCGCGAAGAACGGGGCAGGTGCATCAGCGCTGAGCTGCGCCGTAAAGGTCTGCGCCAACTTGGCTTCGCGCAGCCAGCGGTGAACCATGTTGGCGTGCAGGCCATGCGACAAGGCCACACCGCCCACACTGGCGCCAGGCTGCGCACACTCGCCCATCACCTGGGCCTTGAAAGCCTTGCTGTATTCCCGTCGGCGCGGCCGACTCTCGTTTGCAAACTGTTCCATCGTCTCCACGATCCTCCCATCGTGGACACGATGCCCGCTTCAGATCATTGCTTCAAGATGGGTTCGCCGGACGGATACGATGGACGCCTGCCACAAGCGTGCGCGGCCCATCGTCATGACCACCATCGCCATGGGCGCGGGCATGCTGCCCATTGCCGTGGGCTGGGGCACGGCGGACGCGAGCTTTCGCTCACCCATGGCGATTGCCGTGATCGGCGGGCTGCTCACCAGCACCGTGCTCAGCCTGCTGGTGATCCCGGTGGTGTTCACTTACCTGGACGATCTGGCGCAGTGGGCGGGGCGGATGTGGCGGCGCAGGGGGGCGGGGGTGTAGGCGCCTGAGGCGATCGCGTCGCGCATCGTCACTGCAGCATCTGGTGTGGGCTATGTGAAAGTGGCAGGTGTGAGGGCGTTAGGCTGGTTGCCGTCGTTCACGGCAGGTCGGCTGACCGACAGCAGCCGACCCACTGCGGTCAAAGGGAATTAAGCGAAGCAGTCATTCGGTAAAAAGACCATTGATCCGATGCAGTTGAATACTGTACGACCAGAAAGAGCCGACTCGTGTCGGGCGCATTCAAATCTGTAATGCAACACCCACTTGGTCTTGATATCAAAAAAGAGTCCGTAGCAAGATAATTTGAAAAATTCGCTTGGTGGCTTGGATGTCTTTGTAAATTTTCAGCGACAAGCCTTTCGGTAGCCTAGTTTTACTCTGGAACCACCGACTGGGGCGCAAAGTGGGTGGCTGAAATCCTCCGATAGCTTCAACCGTATTTACGACAAAGAGCCTCAAATTCGGCCTGTCGCGGGTCCAAACCCGTTTCTTCTTGAAGGATTTGGGCAACGGTCGATGCCATGGCCAAGGCCTGTCGGGCATCCAGAAACAAGGCTCGCCAGCGCCGTGCCAATACATCCTCCACCGTCCAGGCATATTCATGCCGCGCTGCAAAGCGGACCATGGCCTCGGTCAGCCCCATACCCAAAAGACGGTCTGCGCCAGGGCATGCACGCACCAACGGCTCCTCGCTGCCATAAAGGTGCCACCCTGGGGCCGCCTCCAGCGGCACCTTGGCCGCAGACGCTGATGCCCCCACCAAAGCGTGCCCCAAACTCGCGCCACCCGCGCGCCTGGGCAGCATGCCCGACTCAAAACAGGCATCCATAACTTCATTGGCCATGGCTCGGTACGTGGTCCATTTCCCGCCTGTGACCGTGATCAATCCATGTATATCGGTCACGATGGTGTGTTCTCGAGACAAGCTCTTGGTTCCATTGGCGGATTGATGGGTGGCCACCAAAGGCCGCAGACCCACCCAGAGGCTTTTCACATCACTCCGCATGACAGGCCTGCTCAACACCTTGCCCGCTTCGCGCAAGATGAAATCTAATTCGCTCTCAAAGGGTTCTGGCTCACGCGGCAAATCCTGACGAGGGGTATCCGTTGTTCCCAGGATCAAGCTGCCCAACCAAGGCACTGCAAATAACACCCGCCCATCCTGCGTTCTGGGCACCAGGAGGGCATGGTGGCCAGGCATGAAATCACGGCTCACCACCACATGAACGCCTTGGCTGGCAGTCACAATTTTCTCGGGCTGCGCCTGGCCACTGTCGGTCAGAGACTGTTTACGCAGCGCGTCCACCCAGACACCCGTCGCATTCACCACCGAACGCGCCAGCACTTTGTACTCACCCATCTCGCGCCGGTTTTCAAGCGTCAACTCAAACCGTGCGCCATCGGGCCGTACACCAGTCAAACCCTGCAGATGAGACACCTTCATGTAATTGAACACATGCCCCCCGGCCCTCTCCACCGTGCGCGCCAAGGCCAGCGCTAATCGGGCATCGTCAAATTGACCATCCCAGTATTTCACACCCCCCTTGAGCCCTTCAGGCTTGACCCCTGGTAAAGCTTGGCACGTCTGCTCAGTATCAAGCAGCTCGGTGTGGCCCAAGCCGGCCTTGCCTGCCAGCAGGTCATACAGCTTCAAACCTAGCCCATAAAAAGGCGTCTGCCACCAGCGGTAGGACGGCATCACAAAAGGTAATGGCTGCGCCAAATGCGGGGCAACGTTCATGACCGCTGCACGCTCTGCCAAAGCCTCGCGCACCAAAGACACATTGCCTTGTGCGAGGTATCGCACACCACCGTGCAGCAATTTGGTAGAGCGAGACGAAGTGCCACCCGCGAAGTCGTGAGACTCCAGCAACAGCACGGAGAAACCGCGTAACACTGCATCCAGCGCCACCCCCAGCCCGGTGGCACCTCCACCGACTACCACCAGGTCATAGACTGGACATGTCGCCAGGTAAGAAAGCTGTTCAGCGCGATTCATATGGGTTCGGGATTCCCGGCGGCCACAAGAGCCGCCGGGACATTCAGATACAACTCAACAACAAATGACGATCAACGTGCGCGGCCGCTCTTCCAGGCACTCAGCAGCTGCTCGTAGGCAATGGTTTCGCCCTTTGGCTTCTCATTGGCCAGCTTCTTCCAGGGGGCTTGCTTGTCGCTCAGCCACTTGGATGGGTCCTCCTTCTTGTTGAGCTTGGGTGCGCAACGCTCCATGCCCGCACGCTCCAGACGCCCCATGACTTGGTCCATCTGGTCGGCCAGGTTGTCCATGGCCTGCTGGGGAGATTTCTCTCCCGTCACAGCCTGGGCCACGTTCTGCCACCACAGCTGGGCCAGCTTGGGGTAATCGGGTACGTTGGTGCCTGTGGGCGACCAAGCCACACGGGCTGGGCTGCGGTAGAACTCGACGAGACCACCAAGCTTGGGTGCCATGTCGGTCATAGCTTTGCTTTGGATGTCGGACTCACGGATCGGTGTTAAGCCCACCATGGTCTTCTTCAGACTGACTGTTTTGGCCGTCACGAACTGGGCGTACAACCAAGCTGCAGCCGTACGGTTGGCATCATGGTTCTTGAAGAAGGTCCAGCTGCCCACGTCCTGGTAGCCGTTTTGCATGCCTTGCTTCCAATAAGGGCCGTTCGGGCCGGGGGCCATGCGCCACTTGGGAGTTCCGTCGGCATTGACCACCGGCAGACCTGGCTTGGTCATATCGGCCGTGAAAGCGGTGTACCAGAAGATCTGCTGCGCAATCTGGCCTTGTGCGGGGACAGGACCAGCTTCACCAAAGGTCATGCCCGAGGCTTCCTTGGGTGCGTATTTCTTCATCCAGTCCACGTACTTGGTCAGCGCGTAGACAGCTGCAGGCGAGTTGGTGGCGCCGCCGCGAGACACAGATGCGCCAACCGGGGTGCACTTGTCGTCGGCCACGCGAATACCCCACTCGTCAATAGGCAAACCGTTGGGTGCGCCAATGTCGGCCGTTCCTGCCATGGACAACCAGGCATCAGTGAAGCGCCAGCCCAAAGAAGGGTCTTTCTTACCGTAGTCCATGTGACCATAAATCGCCTTACCATCGATGTTTTTCACGTCATTGGTGAAAAACTCGGCGATGTCTTCATAGGCGCTCCAGTTCAATGGCACGCCCAGGTCGTAGCCATATTTGGCCTTGAACTTGTCCTTCAAATCCTTGCGATCAAACAAATCAGCGCGGAACCAGTACAAGTTAGCAAATTGCTGGTCAGGCAATTGGTATAGCTTGCCATCTGGGCCAGTGGTGAACTTGGTACCGATGAAATCCTTCAGGTCCAGGCCAGGGTTGGTCCACTCTTTTCCTGCACCGTTCATGTAGTCGGTGAGGTTGAGGATCTTTCCGTAACGGTAATGGGTGCCGATCAGGTCAGAGTCAGAGATCCAGCCGTCATAAATCGATTTGCCGGACTGCATGGACGTTTGCAGCTTTTCAACCACATCACCTTCTTGGATCAGGTCATGCTTGACCTTGATGCCTGTGATTTCGCTGAAGGCTTTGGCCAGCGTTTTGGACTCGTATTCGTGGGTGGTGATGGTCTCTGACACCACCGAGATTTCCTTCACACCCTTGGCCTGAAGTTTCTTGGCCGCTTCAATGAACCATTTCATTTCGGCCAGTTGCTGGTCTTTGTTCAGCGTGGAAGGCTGAAACTCGGTATCGACCCAGCGCTTGGCCGCTGCCTCGTCGGACCAGGCCACATTCGAGCCCAGCGCCAGCGCCGCAGAAACGGCCAATATGGAATAGCGCAATTTCATGATGTCTCCTCAATGATGTGAATTCCCCGAGTGCAGTCAAAAGGTACCGCGGCCCCCGGGGAAGCTTCGGGCCGCAATTCCGGAAAAATGAATCAGCCCTTGCGCATGACACCCAGCAGCCAGACGATGGACAGCCCCAGGCTGATCCAGACACTGGGCTCAGCGTCCAGAGACAAGCGTTCGGTGAGCCAACCGGCCACCCCCACAAACGCCAGGTTGATGTAGGCCGCCCCCAGCAAACCGATGAACAAACGGTCACCGCGGGTGGTCGCCATGGGCAAAAAGCCCTTGCGCATCACCGTGGGAGATTTGATTTCCCACACGGTCATGCCCACCAGCATCAAACCGATGCATGAGAAGAAAACGGCCACAGGCGTGGTCCACACCATCCAGTCAAACATGTCAAACCCTTCCCATGGCAAAGCCTTTGGCGATGTAATTGCGCACAAACCAAATCACGATCGCACCGGGCACGATGGTGAGCACCCCCGCCGCTGCCAAGGTGGCCCAGTCCATGCCCGAAGCGCTCACGGTGCGGGTCATGGTGGCCACAATGGGCTTGGCGTTGACGCTGGTAAGCGTGCGTGCCAACAACAACTCTACCCACGAGAACATGAAGCAAAAGAACGCCGCCACACCGACACCCGCCTTGATCAGTGGCAAGAAAATCTGCACAAAAAAACGCGGGAAACTGTAGCCGTCGATGTAAGCGGTTTCGTCGATTTCACGCGGGATACCACTCATGAATCCTTCCAGAATCCAGACCGCCAGGGGTACGTTGAATAACAGGTGCGCCATGGCCACGGCAATGTGCGTGTCCATCAAACCCAGCGTGGTGTAGAGCTGGAAAAACGGCAGCAAAAAAACAGCCGGAGGCGTCATGCGGTTGGTCAACAACCAGAAGAAGATGTGTTTGTCCCCCAAAAAACGGTAGCGGGAAAACGCATACGCAGCCGGCAACGCCACACTGACCGAAATCACGGTGTTGATGCCCACATAAATCAGGCTGTTGATGTAGCCCGAATACCAGGAAGGATCGGTGAAGATCGTGACGTAATTGGCCCAAGTGAAATGCTGCGGCCACAGGCTGAAGCTCGACAGGATTTCTTCATTGGTCTTGAAACTCATGTTGACCATCCAGTAGATGGGCAGCAAGGCAAACAAGATGTAAGCCGCCAGAAAAATCGACCTCTTGTGAAAACGTTGCTCAGTCATGGGTTGGCTCCTTGGTGGCTGCACCCAGGCTCTGCATCCAGTTGTAGAGCACAAAGCACAGCAACAAGATGATGAGGAAATAAATCAAAGAAAATGCTGCCGCAGGACCCAGATCAAACTGCCCCACCGCCTTTTGCGTCAGGTACTGAGACAAGAAGGTGGTGGCTGTGCCCGGGCCTCCGCCGGTGAGTACAAACGGTTCGGTGTAGATCATGAAACTGTCCATGAAGCGCAGCAGCACGGCGATCATCAGCACATCACGCATCTTGGGCAGCTGGATGTAGCGAAATACCGCGAGCTTGCTGGCTCCATCAATGCGCGCCGCCTGGTAATAAGCATCGGGGATGCTGCGCAGACCGGCATACGCCAGCAAGGCCACCAGCGGTGTCCAGTGCCACACATCCATCACCAGCACCGTGATCCAGGCATGCAAAGGATCGCCGGTGTAGCTGTAATCGAACCCCAGCGCTTGCAAGGTGTGACCCAACAATCCGATGTCGGCACGACCATAGATCTGCCAGATCGTTCCCACCACGTTCCAGGGAATCAGCAAGGACAGGGCCACCACCACCAACACGGCAGATGCTTTCCAGCCTTGGGCCGGCATGGACAGTGCCAAAGCAATGCCCAGCGGAATTTCAACGGCCAACACCGCCAGCGAGAACTGCAGCTGACGCCACAGCGCACCATGCAGTTCGGTGTCGCGCATCACTGAGGCGAACCACTCGGTCCCCACAAACACGCGACGCTCCGGCGAGATGATGTCTTGCACCGAATAATTGACCACCGTCATCAGCGGCAAAATGGCAGAAAAAGCCACGCACAACAGCACAGGCAGCACCAACCACCAAGCTTTCTGGTTCACGGGTTTTTGTATGGTGCTCATGCCACCAGCTCCTCGTTTCGATAAAAGCAGGTGTGCTGCCCCAGCACACGCAACCACACCTGAGATCCGACCGGTGGGACGGGCATGTCCGCAGCCAGACGCACCTTGACCAACACCCCCGCCACGTCGCAGGTCAGCAGCTGGTAGGTACCAATGTCCTGCACCTGACGTACTTGCGCGGGTACGGAGCCCGCTGCATGGGGCTGTGTCATCCCCAGGTATTCGGGGCGGATGCCCAACTTGAGTTCACCCTCGGGCACAGACACACCATCAGGCATCGCCACCTCCAGGGACTGCACCCGCAGTTGCCCGTTTTCCCCTTGAGCGCTCAGGAAATTCATCCCCGGTGAACCGATGAAGTGCCCCACAAACGTGTGAGCTGGCCGCTCAAAAAGTGCATCGGCCGAGCCCACCTGCACCGCCTTGCCCCGGGTCATGACCACCACCTCATCGGCAAAGGTCAGTGCCTCCACCTGGTCGTGCGTCACATAAATCAACGTGAGTTTGAGCTCGTGGTGAATCTGCTTGAGCTTGCGGCGCAGTTGCCACTTCAGGTGCGGGTCAATCACCGTCAACGGCTCGTCAAAGAGCACTGCGGACACATCCGAGCGCACCAGACCACGCCCCAATGAAATTTTTTGCTTTTGGTCAGCTGACAGACCCGCAGCCCGCATATCGAGCTGGTGGCTCATCTCCAGCATCTCGGCAATTTGCCCTACGCGCTGGCGAATCTGCTCGGCCGGTACCCCACGGTTCTTGAGCGGAAATGCCAAGTTCTCAGCCACCGTCATCGTGTCGTAGATCACCGGAAACTGGAACACCTGCGCAATGTTTCGGTCCTGCGGACTGCTGCGCGTGACGTCGCGTTCGTCGAATTTCACCGAGCCCTGCGACGGCACCACCAAGCCCGACATGATGTTGAGCATGGTGGTTTTGCCACAACCCGAGGGGCCCAGCAAGGCGTACGCGCCACCATCACGGAACGTCATCTTCAGAGGTAGCAACGCGTAGTCTGCGTCCGATTTCGGATCTGGTTTGTAGGCATGCGCCAAATCCAATTCAATGCGCGCCATCAGACGGCCCTCCCTGTGCGTTCAGGCGCCATCAGCAAAGGCCCAGCCGCATCAAACACATACACCTGCGCTGGGGACATGAACAGTCCAACAGACGCGCCCAGCTCAAACTCATGCACACCGGTCAGTTGCGCCACCAGATCACCCACAGGCGTGTGCACATGCAAAAACGTGTCGGAGCCAGAAATTTCCGCCAATTCGACCACCCCTGCAAATCGCACATCCCCAGGCTGTTCTTGCACGCGCAATGCACTGGCACGCACACCCATCACCAATGCAGACGTTGTTGTTGCGGGTAAAGCCATTGGCACCTGCAAGCCGTCGTCCAAAACCACCGAATCCCCGTTTCTCCGAGCTGGCAACAGGTTCATGGGTGGATCACTGAATGCACTGGCCACGCGAATGGACGCCGGGCGATGGAACACTTCGGCCGTTGGCCCGTATTGCAGCAATTGCCCCTGGTCCAGCACTGCGGTGTACCCCCCCAGAAGCAAGGCCTCGGTCGGTTCGGTGGTGGCATACACAACAGTGGAATCACCAGAGGCGAATAACTGGGTCAGTTCCTCGCGCAGTTCTTCACGCAACTTGTAATCCAGATTCACCAGAGGCTCATCGAGCAGCATAAGCGGCGCCTGTTTGGCCAGCGCACGCGCCAGAGCCACTCGCTGCTGTTGTCCACCTGACAACGCCGAAGGCAAGCGATCCAGAAACATGTCGATGTGGAGCTTGCTGGCCAATGCCAGGACACGGGTGGCCACATCGCGATCGCCCCGCAGCTTCAGTGGCGATGCGATGTTGTCGAACACAGTCATCGAAGGGTAGTTGATGAACTGCTGGTACACCATGGCCACATTGCGCTCGCGCACCGGCAAAGCGGTCACATCTTTTTCGTCCACCAGCACACGCCCTTGTGTGGGCACATCCAGTCCGGCCATGATGCGCATCAGGCTGGTCTTGCCAGCCTGGGTGGCTCCGAGCAACACCGTGACCTGTCCGGGCTGCAAGGCCAGATTCAAG
>Ga0255208_1000310_pt1 | contig 12172 bp, 9 predicted proteins | sample Miss_Miss_RepB_8_FD_183623 | JGI IMG/M metagenome (GOLD analysis project Ga0255208, IMG submission 183623) | Freshwater microbial communities from Mississippi River, Louisiana, United States - Miss_Miss_RepB_8d | ecosystem: Environmental > Aquatic > Freshwater > River | place: USA: Louisiana...
GAAACCGTTGCGACCATGTCCGATGGTCTGCTTTTAGCAAGTCGTAGGGTATAAGACTGGTGTCTGAGCGAAAGCAACTTGTTATAAGACTCACGACGGTTGCATAAAGTACCGACATCGTCGGCGAGAACCCCATCAACATAAAAGCAATAATCGAAATGAGCGAAAAGAAGTGAAACCAGTAGCGCGCAGCAAGCACCCAAACGCCTTCAACGGCCTCAAAGCTTGCCTCACGCATGCCATATTTTCGTGCGTCAATTTCCACCATGATAAAGAGTGACGCATAAAATAGAATGGTCGGGATGCATGCCATGAGCAGGACATCCAAGTACGAGATCTTTAAAAATTCTGCAATTAAGAAGGCTGCAGCGCCCAGCACTGGCGGGGAGATAATCGCGCCAAGGCCACCAGCCGCCAAAAGACCACCAGCGGCATTTTTCTCGTAGCCCGCCTTAGCAAGCATGGGATAGGCCACTGTGCCGATGGTGACGGTCGTTGCCACACCGGAGCCCGAAGGTCCTCCAAGCAAGAACGAGGAAAGCACCACCGTCCTGCCAACGCCAGTCGGCCGTCCACCCATGGCAGAAAATGAAAAATCGATGAAAAACTTTCCCGCGCCTGAGAACTGCAAAAATGCGCCAAAAATGGAGAACAATACGATTAAGGTGGCAGAGACATCGACAGCTACGCCGAAAATTCCCTCTAAGGTCATGAACATATGCCCTACAAGCCGACCGAGGTCATAGCCCTTATGGGTCCAGGGTTGCGGAAAATATTCGCCAAACAAAGCGTAAATGAGAAAGGCCGAGGTGACATAAACCATCACCCAGCCTCCGGTTCGCCTTACCGCCTCAAGAATAAGTACGATCAATAAAATGCCAAGCCACATATCCATCGGCAATGGCATGGTATTCCGGTCGGTGAAATCGTCTCCTCCAGCGTACATGTACCAAGCAATGTAGAGCGGTATGAGGGCAAAGCAAATATCCCACCAGCGCAAACGATCTCTAAAACGCTTAGCCAGCGGAAAAAGTAAGAACACCAACGAAAGCACAATTGCCACATGGGCGCTTCGCATCAATTGGGTCGGCACGATCTCGTAGGCAGCATAAAGATGAAACAGCGACATCGCTACAGCGAGCAAGCTCACCACAAGCAAGGCCAGGCCCTTGAGCCTGTGGCTTGCACCCTCTTCTTGCTCGATATATTCCTCAAGCTTTTTTTCAATATCGTTCAAAGAAAAGCCTCACTGTATGGTCGCTCACGGCATCTGACAGGCTGCGATTGGGCGCCCAACATCGAGGTGCCCAACACGCTCCATGCTCAGTCAAGCTTAACGCCTTTCTCTTCGAGGTACTTACGCGCTCCTGGATGGTAGGCCACAGGGCTTGCCGAACTCTTTTGGCTTTCTAGCTTGATATTGGCGGCCTCTTTGTGTACGGCGATCAAATCATCCCTTCGCTCAAGGATGGTCTTCACAATCGCATAAGCTTGCTCATTGCTCATCTTGCCAGGGGCAACCAACAAGTTAGCCACCGAGGCCATTTTGTTATCGCCAGCCATGCCCTGATAAACCGACTTACTGATGACATCAGCGTAGTAGAGATTGCCATATTTTTTATTCATCGCAGCCACCAAATCATCATGATCAATCATCTTGATCCTCATGCCCGGCGAATTGGCCAAATCGGTTACAGCACCGGTGGGCAGTCCACCGACCCAAAAGAAGGCATCGATTTTCCGATCCTTGATCGCGTTTACTGACTCGGCAACCCCCAGTCGCTCACGCTTCATATCGCGGTCTTTGTCAAGACCTGCAGCCTCAATCAGGCGAAATGCCATCACCTCGGTTGCGCTTCCAGGTGAACCCGTTGATACACGCTTTCCCTTCAAATCAGAAAACTTGTTGATGTTTGTGCCTTCAACGGTAACGACGTGCATGCGGTTTGGATACAGCACCAGCAGCGTTTTGGCGTCGACCTTCCCTGTTGCTTTGAACTTATCAGCCCCTTCGATGGCATCTTTGGCAGCGTCAGCCATGGTCATCGCCAAATAAGGTTTGCCACTTCCGACGAGCTTTAAGTTGTCGACCGAACCACCCGTCACCTCAGCGGTTGCAGCCATACCTGGAATATGCTTCGACAACGCAGCAGCAATACCGCCGCCCAAGGGGTAGTAAACCCCGCCTGTTCCGCCTGTGCCTATTGAAAGGGCATTTTGTGCACTTGCCATACCGCCTTGCAGGAGCGTCGCCGCGGTCAGCAAGGCTGCAAAAAGCCCTCGACCCGCTACCTTCTTGATGCTTCTCACCGACGTGTCCTTGCTCGCCTGCCTCGCAGTTGAAGCAATCATGATCTGGTCCTTCATTCGGATCTCCTTAAAAATGCTTTGAATTGGTTTAGAGAAAACGTCGAAATGATTTCGGTTGAATTTGCTCGGCCCGAAACTTGGCACAATAGCCTGTCTGAGGAAATCCATACAAATCGGGGGCTTGATCTTGACGAAAAAACGATGCTTTGTGACGGCCGCGTTTGCAACCATCGCCATGGGTTTGGCATCCTGCGGCGATAATGGCAGCCCGGCCCCACCCCCAAGCCAACTCAGCGCACAAGCAGGCGACGCGCGCCTGACGCTGAGCTTCAACGGCAGCAGCGACGTCGAGTATTGGCTCTTTGCTGCTCCAAGATCGGATATCGATGGAAATAACTGGTCATTGACGCCCGGGGCGCGCAGTGCGACCAAATTGAGCTCGCCTTATGTGCTCTGCGGTCTGGATAACGGAACCACCTATTGGCTATTTATGAATGGCCGCAAAAATGGTGGGCCAGGTGGACCAAGCAGCGAAAAGATCTCTTCAACGCCGCGCCCAGCGGGCGAACAGTGGGAGTCGCTTAGCCTTCCTACCCGACCTGCTGGCGACGTGTTTGCCACCCATAGCGTCGCGATGGCAAGACTGAGTACATGCCCGGCGCGAGCGGCTCTCGCGACTGAGGGACGCTTTGTAAGCGTTTCAGACAAAGGTCATATCAACTACAGTAACGATGGCAAATCCTGGAAGGCTGCAACGCTCCCTAACGCTTGGAATGGTTCATTGAATGCGGTTGCAGGCTATGCCAGTAATCTCAATACGCCTACTAATCCTGGACTCAGTTTTGTAGCCGTTGGAGCAATGGGAACAAGTCTGACCAGCAAGGATGGAATCGACTGGACGCTTGCTCAGGCACCCAACGAAGGCTTGCCCGACTTGCGCGCAATCACCGCCCTAAGCTCAAGTTTTGTCGCCGTCGGGGCAAAGGGAAGTATTCGAAGCACCTCTGATGGTTTGAGCTGGACCGAGCGTAATAGCGGCACGCTTGAGCAGTTAAACGCGATTGGAATTGGCAATAACCGCTTATTTGCAGCGGGCAACGCTGGCACGCTGCTGTTGAGCAACGATAGCGGCTCGACCTGGTCAAGCATTAACCTACCAGAGGTCAGCGGCGTTGATTTGCACGCGATTGGGCATGGGTATTTGCGTGGGAGCACGGCCACCGATGTCGATCGCTTTTTGGTAGGGGGAAGCGGCGGCTACATCGCCTTGACGAGCGATGGTGGCAGCACTTGGTCATCACAGCGGATTCCGGGCGCCTCAACAATCCTGGGGATAGGGCGTACAAGTCGCTACTTGGCGATTGATGACTTAGGGCAAGTTTTTACAAGTACCGATGGACTTGCATGGTCGCGACAAATAACACCTAAACTCTCGGGCGCACGCAGCTTTTTGAGCTTTGACTGGGGCTATCTGGTCGGCGCTAGTGATGGTCGCCTCTATGGCAGCTGGTAACGAAACATATTTTTACATCAGTCTATGGTGGACGCTTGGGCTTGGCTTACTCATGGCCTCTTGGGGTTCATGGCGTGCGAGCCGAGGTGACTTTGCGCGCTCAAGGCTTGCAGGAACGAGCGCCGGCCTATTGCTTGGATTCTTGTTATTGTTTTTGGCCTACCCGCTATTGCGGGCTGCCCTCACGCTTGGTCAGGACGAATTTGGAAAACTAGTACCAGGACTTGCCTGGGATAGGCTCAGTGACTCAAGGATTTGGTCGCTCAACTGCCTGGTCAGCCTGCAAGCTTGTGGAACTGCTTGGAACAGTTTGCTGCTAGGGCTCATTAGCGGATTCACGACGAGCTTACTTGGGACCGTACTTGCTTTTACATCGGAGCGGGTATTGCCCGCCTTTCGTAAGCCCCTTGGGCTTTTTGCAATCTTGCCAATGCTCATGCCCCCTTTCGTTGTGGGACTCGGACTTGTGATGCTCTTTGGGCGCGCTGGCGTGATCAATAACTGGCTTGAGGAAAGCTTTGCCTGGTCGATGGGAAGGTGGCTCTACGGTCTTGAAGGCCTGGTACTTGCGCAAATCTTCTCATTCACGCCGATCGCATACTTGATGATGCGCGGCGTGGTGCAAAACCTCAACCCCGCGCTTGATGAAGCTGCACAAAGCCTCGGTGCAAGCCGAATGCGCATCTTGCGGACGGTAACCCTGCCCATGTTGTTGCCGGGCTTCAGTAACGCCTGCATTGTCGGCTTCATTGAAAGCATCGCCGATTTTGGCAACCCTTTAATTCTTGCTGGCTCGTATAACGTTCTTGCTACAGATATATTTTTTTCAGTTGTTGGAGCTCAACTTGACTTTGGTAGAGCCTGTGCGCAAGCACTCGTGCTCGCCGCCTTCGCTATGACGGCTATAGCAATTCAATCGTTCTTCTTGTCCGAATCAAGGCATGTGAGTATCTCGGGCAAATCCGATGCCAGTCAGGCGATGCGACTCCCCGCGCCGGTGTCATTTAGCCTTGCAAGCTTAAGTGTTCTTTGGATTATGCTTCTTATCGCGGTCTACAGCTTTGCCTTTGCGGGTGGATTTGTAACAACCTGGGGACGCGACTACAGCCCCAGTTTGGAGCATTTGATGCGTGGCTTCGCAATTGAACAAGATCAATCCAATTGGTTGCTCTCAGGTCCCGCCTGGGATTCACTATTAACAACACTTAAACTCGCGTTGATCGCTGCGCCTGTATCGGCACTGATTGCACTTTTGATGGCCTATTGGATGAGCCGACTACAATTTGTCGGCCGTTCACTAATGAATGGGCTTTCGGTTCTTGCCTTTGCGATTCCTGGGACTGTCATTGGGGTGAGCTATATCTTGGCCTTTAACGTGCCACCCTTTGAGTTGACGGGCACTGGGCTTCTGATTGTGATCTGCCTTGTCGTCCGTGTCTTGCCGGTTAGCATTCGAAGCCAGAGCGCAGTGATCCAACAAATAGACCGTTCTTTGGATGAAGCTTCAATGACACTCGGTGCAAGCCTTTTGCAAACACTAGCCAAGGTGATTTGGCCCTTAATCAGACCAGCGATGGTTGCAGCACTGCTTTATGGTTTCGTCCGTGCGATGACCACCGAGTCGGCGGTGATTTTTCTTGTGAACGCCGAGTACGAGCTTGCCACCACCTGGATTATTGGCCGAATTGGGCAGGGCGACTATGGACTTGCCCTTGCCTACTGCTCGGTTCTGACCCTGATCATGACGGCAGTGGCCTTTGCCGTTCAAGCTTTGTTAGGCGATCGGCGTCAGATCCGCCGTCAGGAAATGGCGGCAAACCGATGATCGGCGTTGAAATCAAATCACTGACAAAGGCTTACCTGAAGCGCTCAGCACCTGTTATCGACAACTTGAACTTGCGCATACCAGGCTCACGAGTAACGGTTCTTCTTGGCCCTTCAGGTTGTGGCAAGACCACCTTGCTTCGATTAATTGCAGGCCTTGAAGCCGTTGACCAAGGCTGTATATGTATCGAAGGCGAAGAGGTTCAACATAAGCCCGCCAATGCGCGAGGCGTTGGTATGGTTTTTCAGAACTATGCGTTGTTTCCGCATATGACAGTGTTTGACAATGTCGCTTACGGCTTGCGTTCACAGGGAATCAAGAGCGAAGCCATCGAGCGAAGGGTCCAACAAGCGCTTAAAGCGGTGTCACTCGAACCCTATGCTCAGCGTATGCCCGCACAATTATCCGGTGGTCAGCAACAGCGTGTTGCGCTCGCTCGTGCGCTTGTTCTCGAGCCAAAACTCGTACTCTTTGACGAACCTTTGTCAAACCTCGATACACAGTTAAGAAAAACAGTGCGCCGGTCAATCCGCGCGCTGCAAGAGTCCCTCGGACTAACGGTCATCTACGTCACGCACGATCAAGACGAAGCATTACGGATTGCAGACCATATTGTCTTGATGGACCAGGGTCGAATCGTTCAAGAAGGCGATCCTTCAAGCATGTTTACAAGCCCTGCAAGCGAGTTTGCCGCACAGTTTATGGCGCAGGCGCATTGTGTCGATGGGCACATCGATCAGGATCACCGCGTGTGCTGGGGCGATCTCGTCTTGGGCTCTCATCCCGGTGTTGCCCAAGGCCCCTGCCGTATTGCTCTACTACCCAACACCTGGGAGTTGATCACTCCACAAATCGATGTGCCCGTTTTGCCAGGGGCGATGGAGAGTGGCCCAGGGCAGATCCAGGGTCTTACCGGACAAGCCCTTGTAGGTCGTGGGCTAATCCGCGGCCAGGTCGGAAGGATCGAGTTTGCAGGGCCGTTTTGTGACCTGGAGGTACTCGCCGCGCAGATTCCCGAAGGCGCCGTCTGGGTAAGAAGCTCGGTTCAAACCTTCAAGCGCGGGGATCTTGTCGAGCTTCAGATTCAGCCAGGACGGTGGTTTGTGTACCCACACGAGCCAGTCAAATAAACAACGCTAAGAAGTCACTTCAACGCGAATAGCGAACGATTCGTTGATTCAAAGGTTGGACCGGTCTAGCGTTCATACCGACCACTTTGAGGAAAACACTCGCCTGCTCGGGCCGGATTTTTACCGGTTCTTGAAACAAGGTCCAAAGCACGCCTTCGGAACAAGGCGGCGTTGTCAGTGAACCCATAAATTGAAAGTAGGCTCGTTCCTTTGGCAGCAATTGATTCATATCAAGCGAAGCAGCTTTGGGTTCGACCGTATCGCCTTTGCTCAAGGGAAGGTGTGCCCACAAATAATCCATCGCTGGATTGATCCCTCCTGCGTCAAGCAAGACACCAATCACAGCAAGCCTGCCTTCTGCGCTCTTATGAACAAAATGTGCGACCATCGAAAAATTTCGAAAGTTAATACGCTCTTCGCTCGGCGCATGAAAGTGAAATTGCAGCAAATCATATCGAGTGCCGCGGATGATCACATAGTTTTCGCCAGAAGGGGTGACTTGCAGCGTATGCCCATTGTGTTCAAAGCGAAATGGCGAGGGCTGATAGTGAAATTGTACCGATTCAAGTTCTGAAGCGATCACTTCACGATCCATGATGTTGACAGGCGACTGGGTCTTGCCCTGGCTGCACTTGGCATTTTCAGGCGCAAGCGCGGCCCAGCGGTCTGGGCCATGTGCGCCCTCATAGGTCCAATGCGCTGCCTTGCCTTTACCCTCAGCGAGCACCTGCGAACCAAATCCGGCAGCCAGCGCGAGTGCAAACCAATACTTAAGTGATTTCATATCATCGACCCTTTCGAAAAATTTATTTGCCTGCTATACCTGCGCCTGAGCGACAACGCCAGCGACCAGGCGGGTAAGCGCCTTCGCGTATGCTATATCTAAGAATTCGTTAGGACCGTGAGCGTTTGACTGCGGTCCAAGTACCCCTGTTATCAAAAACTGGGCCTCCGGAAAATACCGACCCAACATATTCATAAAGGGTATCGTTCCCCCTTCGCCCATGTACGCAGCCGGTTTTGCAAAGGTTTGTAACGACAAATCATTGAGTAGTGCGCTTAGTCCTGCCGGCATGGCTGGTGCATGCCATCCCGAGGCAGCCCAGTCAGCCTCAAAGTTCACACGTGCTTGATACGGTGCATCACGCTCGAGCATTTGTTTGAGCTCTCGGCTAGCAAGCTCAGCATCAACCGTTGGTGGTATCCGCATCGATAGCTTTAAGACCGTCTTTGGACGTAGCACGTTTCCTGCCATATCGAGCGATGGCAATGATGCAGCACCTGTCACTGAAAGCGCGGGTCTCCAAGTTCGATTGAGGATGGCCTCGACTGGATCGGTACTAGTCGGTTGTGCGCTTAGGCAAGCCTGCTCGTGACCGGCAGGCGCATGCGAGCAACTCACCCAGGGAAACTGCTTCCAAATCGTATCGCCAAGAATCGAACCTGCCTGCTTGGCCTGTTCAACGCGCTCCGGAGGTATTGACGCATGGAAGACCTCGGCAAGCACGCGTCCGCTGTCGACGTCGTCAAGACGGTTAAGCAATTTTCGAGCAATCCGAAAAGACGATGGGACGATGCCACTTGCACTGCCAGAATGTACGCCCTCTTCGAGAATTTCAACCGAAAGCACGCCGCCAACAAGCCCTCGAAGCGATGTGGTTATCCAAAGCTGTTCATAGTTTCCACAGCCCGAATCAAGGCCAATGACAAGACGCACCTGGCCTAAGCGACTCTTTAAATGCTCGATATACGCAGGTAAGTCAGGCGATCCACTTTCTTCACATGTCTCAATGAGCCCAACACATCGAGGCCTTGGAATCGACTGGCGGTCAAGGCTTGCGAGCGCAGCCATGGCGGCGTAAATTGCATAACCATCGTCTGCGCTCCCCCGCCCATAAAGCCTTCCTTGTTCGATCACCGGCTTCCAGGGTCCAAGATGATCGCGCCACCCGGTCATCTCGGGCTGCTTATCGAGATGCCCATAAAAAAGAATGGTGTGATCGGCGCTTTGCCCGCCGGTTGCGGGTACATCAAAGAAGATACAAGGTGTTTTTCCTTCAATCTCGATCATTTCAAGCTTCATCCCTGCAAGCACTGGCGTTTCGCCCGCCGTGCTTGCTTGAGCTTGAGACCAGGCATGCGCCATCGCAACAACGGCTTTTAAATGGCCATGCGCATCCCAGCTTGGATCAAATGCCGGCGACTTTGCAGGAATTTTCACGTATTGAATCAATTCCGGCAGAATTGATTCGTCCCACTGTTGATCAATCAAACCTTGTAAATCATTAAGCTTCATGAAATTACTCCGCAAGCACAGCCTCAAGACTGAATAGAATACCGCGGATGAATCATTCACGCGTAGGAATCGTCGGCGCTGGCATCAATGGCGTGATGGCAGCATGGGCGCTCATCGAACAAGGCTACTCGGTAAGCCTCTTCGAAGCACAACGGCCTATGCATGCAACAAGCCGAGCCTCCAGCAAAATGTTGCATGGCGGACTTCGCTATCTTGAACAGGCTCAGTTCGGTATGGTCCGAGAGGCGTTGCTCGAGAGGCGCTGGTGGTTATCGCAGCAAACTGGCCTAGCTGCCCCGCTCCAACTTTTTATTCCGTACTACCGACAAAGCGGACGCAGCCCCTGGTTAATCAGGGCCGGTACGATGCTTTATGACTTGCTTGCGCTTGGCTCAAACATGCCCTTATCCAGAAAGCACGACCCGAGCCAAATCATGCAGGCGATTCCTGGGCTGCGCAGCGAAGGGCTGGTCGGTGCGATCAGCTACTGGGATGCCGCAATGGACGACGAAGCCCTGGGACTTTGGGCGCTTGCGCGGACTCAAGAGCGAGGTCTAGCGCTACACACGGGCTGCGCTGTTAGCCGAGTTTATGAAGACGGCGGCATCGAGACAGATCGTGGCATTGATCACTTTGACGGTGTTGTAAACGCTGCAGGCCCTTGGTCGTTAGAATTATTAGATCGTAGCGAACTTCATAGCCCCTATCAATTGCTGCAACTTCGAGGAAGTCATCTTGTTGTGGATCGGCCGTTACGCGCAGGTTGCCTTTTTCAGCAACAAGACGGTAGGGTTGTTTTTTACCTTCCCTACAAAGGCTGTGCGCTCCTGGGAACAACCGAGGTTCCCGCAACGTCAACCGATCCCAGCGACGCAGTAAAGCCTGCGCAAGCCGAAATCGACGAGCTCATCGAAATCCATAATCGCTATATCAGTCCAAGAATCGAAGCCCGAGAGATTATTCAAACCATGGCTGGTTTGCGGCCACTTGTTGTTGATCGCTCCGAGTCTATGCAGCACACGAGAACGATCAGTAGAGAATCAGTCTTACTCACCCACGGGAACATCGTCACGCTTCTTGGGGGTAAGTGGACAACCGCTCGCAAGCAAGGCAAACAGATTGCGCATCGCCTTTCGGGGATCTTGGCGAAAAGTTAAAGCCCCGTTGCTTCCCTGAATGCTAGGGTGTGGAACAAGGCTGGGTTTATGGCCTGCTGGGCTAATGACGCCAGCCCTCGTGATCTCGATCAAGCATTCGCTTGATGGATTCAAAAAACAAATCGCTTTGCTGGCGCTCACCAGCAATTTGTGCAGCGGTGGCCCTGCACATCGACTCAGGAATAAGTCGGAGGGGTTTGCCAGCTGCAGCTTGCGTAGCGAGCACTTGATGCATGCACGCACGTTCCAAGTAATATAAATCATCAAAAGCCCAGGAAATGCTTTGACCTACCACTGTCACCCCGTGTGATGCCATAAACACCACATCTTTCCCTGCGACGGTTCGCGCGATTCGCTCACCTTCAGCATCATCGAGCGCAATACCGTTGTATGTGTCGTCATAACCAATCCGATCCCAAAATCGTAATGCGTTCTGATTACACCAAGCCAGACGACCGCCAGCGACTAGCGTTAAGGCTGTTGCATAGGGCATGTGGGTGTGTAGAACCGCCTTTGCGTGAGGATTAAGCCGGTGAATCCAAGCATGAATGAAGAAGGCTGTTGGCTCAATACCATGCCTCCCTTCGATCAGTTCACCCTGCCCGTTGATCAAAAGGATATCGCTGGCACAAACCTCGCTCCAATGCAATCCCTGCGGATTAATCAAATACTGCCCGGACTTCCATTCATACGAATAATGATTACAAACACCTTCATTAAGCCCAAGGTGAGCCGACCAACGAAGGGCCGCCGCCAAGTCTTCACGGGCTGTTTGTATGTCTGCTGCACCCTGCTTTGCAGCAAGCTGATTATCTGGAGCGTTCATTTCCGCAATGCCTCCTGTTCCATCGATAAGAAGACATTGTAGGCATTGCGACGATGCGCTGCATCAAAGGCGGGTATCGATCGGTAGCGTGACCAGTCTATTTCGGCATAGGCTTCGTCAAATGACTTTAAATCCGCAACCGCAGCCCCCATCGTCGAGCGCAGGTATCGCAGGTAGTCGAGCGTAAAAACCAGGTCTTTGGCTGCCTGCGTTGATGCTGGGCCGTGCCCCCCGACAATAATCCTGGGATTGCGTGCAATAAGGTCCTCGATACCCCTGATCCAGCCCTTGGTATCGGCACTACCGACAAAGGGAATACGGCCCGCAAACATCAAGTCGCCTGCAAAAAGCACACCGTCTGCCTCGGTCAACGCCATGAGATCTTCAGGACTGTGTGCGGGTCCGGCAGGTATTAGCCAAAACCACGCCCCACCGAGCAGCATGCGTGTCGGCTTATCAATCAGCAAATCAGGCGAGATCACCCGGAAACTGTCATCAACCCATGGCGATAGGCTCAGCTTTCGTTCAGCCAAGCGCTCGGCCATATCGGCTGTACCAATCGCTTGCATGGCTGGTCGCGCTGCGATGATGCGCGCGCCCTGCTGCTTGAATACCTGAAGACCGTAATAATGATCAGCATGGTAGTGGGTGACGATGACATCGGTGATCGGCTTTTGAGTGATACGGCGTATGGCTTGCATCAGCTCCTCGGCAAGCGCGGGCGTGCCGAGCGCATCAATCAAAACCACCGCCCTATCAGTTATGACGATGCCTGCATTTGAATTAAAACCACGATTGCTTGTTGATGCGGGTCCCAAATCACCTTGAACCATGTAAGCCTGTTTACTGAGCGACTCTAATGCCACCGCAGGCAGCAATTGGGCAAACACCGATGAAGCCATGCCTAGAAACCATAGCCATATCAGTGCAGGACCCAGGCTATGCATTAAAAAGCAATCCCTGGATTACCGTCCATACCGAGAATCTTGGGGGTGTTGAGTTGGCGTGGCGTAATACGCTTTTTCGCTTTGAGCCAGGTCTCGACCACCTCCCAAATAGGCTCCCCTTTAGCGCCTTCAGCCACAGGCGCCCAACCCGCAACCTTATAGGATTTA
>Ga0255208_1000327_pt1 | contig 11870 bp, 12 predicted proteins | sample Miss_Miss_RepB_8_FD_183623 | JGI IMG/M metagenome (GOLD analysis project Ga0255208, IMG submission 183623) | Freshwater microbial communities from Mississippi River, Louisiana, United States - Miss_Miss_RepB_8d | ecosystem: Environmental > Aquatic > Freshwater > River | place: USA: Louisiana...
TATTAATATCAATATATTGTAAAGAACTACCTGTTAAATTAACATTACTAATAGGTAATTTGTTATTAACATCTATTAAATCTTGTTTATCTGTTTGTAGTGCATTAATATCACTTGTAAATTGATTGTTTAATATTGTTTGTGATGTATCATAACTTTGAAGAGCATTAATAGAATTGGTAAAGCCAGTCAATTGTGATTGCAAACCACTGCTAATATCAACGAAAGATAAAGCCGACCCCGTTAAATTAACACTTCCAATAGGTAATTTGTTATTAACATCTATTATATTTTGCTTCAAATTGATGTTATTTTGTAGTGTTGTATGACCTGTGTTTAATGATGTTATTTCATTTGTATTATTTGTTATTGTGTCATTGATATTTGTGAGTTGTGCTTGTAGATTAGATGAAATATCAATATATTCTAAACTACTGCCTGATAAATTAACATTACTAATTGGCAAGCGATTATCAGTATCATTTAATAAATCTTGTTTATCTGTTTGTAGTGCATTAATATCACTTGTAAATTGATTATTTAATGTTGTTTGCGATGCATCATAACTTTGTAGAGCATTAATAGAATTGGTAAAGCCAGTCAATTGTGATTGCAAACCACTGCTAATATCAACGAAAGATAAAGCCGACCCCGTTAAATTAACATTTGCTATTGGTAATTTGTTATTGACATCAATGATATTTTGTTTCAAATCAATGTTATTTTGTAATGTTATATCTTCATTTTGTAAATCTGTAATATCAGTATTGATTGTATTTATGCTATTGTTAATATTAGTAATGCTATTATTGATGTTATTTAAACTTGTAGTTTGACCACTATCTAATGCTTGAATAGTACTTATCGCATCTTCTAAATCTGTTAATTTTGTTGTTAATATTGTTGTATCTGGTAATTCAATAAAATCTGTGCTTATGGTATTATTAACATCTGGAATAGTTTGTTTCGTATTTACTAAAGCCTCAAGAGTATTGAAATTATCTTCAATCGCTTGAAAACTTGTCGTTGCTGAACCATCAAACCCTTGTAATGTTGAAATACTATTATTTATATTATTTAATTGTGTTTGTAATGATGAACTAATATCAACGAAAGATAAACTACTACCACTCAAATTTACAAATCCAATGGGTAATTTGTTGGTGTTATCAATAATTGCTTGCTTGCTGTCTATTTCATTATCCATAGATATAATTTTATCACTCAACAAAACATCACCTAAAGTATTAATCAATGAAGCGTCCAATAAGTTATTTTCATCAATAATATCGTGTTTAGTCAATATATCCGCTGTATTTTGATTAATTTGGGCTTCATGTGAAACATCCGCACTTTGTAATTGAGTGATATTAGTACTATTGGTTGATATTGCTGTTGTATTAGCACTTATATTATTATTGATATTATTTAGCGTCCCTTGCAACGATGAAGAAATATCAATATGAGATAAACTTGAACTTGTTAAATTAACATTGGCTATTGGTAATTTGTTATTGACATCTATAATTGCTTGCTTGGTATTGATGCTTGTTTGGAGGTTGGTGTCTGCTGTTTGGAGGTTGCTGATGTCTGATGCTAAAGTGTTTAATTGCACCTGAAGATTATTAGAAATATCAATAAAAGATAAACTACTGCCTGTCAAATCAACATTTTGAATAGGTAATTTGTTGCTTGTATTGATTATATCCTGCTTTAAATCAATATTATCCTGTAATGTTATATCTGCACTTTCTAGGTCGCTTATTGCTGATTGGATTGCTGGAATAGTGGTATTATTCAATGTATTAACCGAATTTTCTATACCATATACATTTTGGAATAAATCTGATTGCCCGTTATAGCCTTTTATAAAAGTGTAGTTTAATTGATTGGTCGTAGCATTTAATGTGCTCTGCTTGGTTAATGCTAATGAATATGCTGTATCGGCTGTATTGGTTGTCGTTGTTAAAGCTGATTGAATTGATGGAATAGTTGTGTCATTAATGGTTGCAATATCATCTTCGATTGTTGATATACTTGAATTGATATTTGGAATAGTTGTGTTATTCAATGTATTAACCGATTGGTCAATGGCATACACATTTTGGAATAGGTCTGATTGCCCGTTATAGCCCTTAATAAAAGTATAATTCAATTGATTATTTGTGCTATTCAATGTATTCTGCTTGGTTAATACAAGACTATACGCATTATCTGCGGTGCTCGTTGTTGAACTAAGGGTATTATTCATTGATGTTGTTAATGCTTGTAAATTTGTAATGGCTGTAGCGTTATTTGATGTTGTAGTTTGTAGATTAGCAATTGCTGGAATGTCTAAATCTTGTAGTGCTGTTAAATTGGATATATTTGAGGTAATAGTGTCAAATTGGTCTTGAATTGTTTTGTCTGTTTGAATACCTGACAATGTTTGATATTCATTGTTTGTTATAGAGCCATCTGCAATATGTTGGGCGCTTATACGATTGGAATTTGAAATTATATTTTGTTTGGTTGCTATTGTATTGCTATTATTGGTAAGTGAAATATTGAGGCTGTTTATTGAGTTTGTATTAGTTGCAATACCGCTCGTATGACTATTTAATGTTGCATTGATTAAACTGATGCTGTTATTAGTTGATGTTGTTAAATCTGTTAGATTGTTATTGATTGCATTAGCATTTTCATTTATTGTGTATATATCATTGTTTATATTGATGATGTCGTTTTCATTAGTTGATATTCTTGCATTTGCTGTAGTGGTTGTTGTTTTTAATGCTGTTATATCATCTTTATTTATTGTTGTTCTGTTCATTAGAGTTGTTATATCCCTATTGACTTGATTTAAAGACGAGGTAATCAAATCAATATCATCGCCAAGTGATGTAATTTGGATGCTATTTGGTGTAGTTGTAATCAGTGTGTTTAATTGTGAGTTCATCGTGGTTGTTAAAGTTTCAAGGCTTGTTGTTCGTGTTCCTAAAGAAGGTATGACTGCAATATCGGATTGTATTTGTGATACATTTGATTGAATGTTTGATATGCTATTATTGATATTATTGATATTATTTGTATTATCGGTGTCGTATGTTTCTAATGTTGTTATTCTTCCATTATAGAGAGTGTCAATATTAGAAAGGTTAGAAATTTGACTGCTAACATTTGTAAGTGTATTATTGTTAGTTGTAATTTGACTTTGTAAATTTGATAAGTCATTAGTTAAATCTATGATTTTAGATTTTGAAATTGAATTATCATTTATTGCTACACTTCCTGAAACACTGATATTACCATTAATTGTAGTTGTTCCATTGCTTGCTGTTAGATATTGTGTTTTAGTATTGACTGAATTTAACTTATTGTCTTCTGATGTTCCATATGCTTTTGATTGAACTGAGCCATCTTTAAATACAAGTTTCGCTTCATTAAGCATTATTAAATCACCCGTAATAACACCTCCACTATTTAATAAGTAATTTGCAGGGTCTTCTGGGTTGCTTATTTTGATTGTAATTGTATCACTACCTCCTGTGCTTAAGAGATATTCTTTCGTGTTGAATTCTGACATTTATTATATAATACATTTATATAAAAAATTAAAATTTAAATTAAATTTAATGATGGTTGTTGTTTTGCGCTTTCGCAATAAATGATTTGCTGTTTATTTTTTGATTTAAATTTTTGTTCCCTGTGAATATGGCAATAAACGACACCATACCATACCTTGTTTTTGCATTGTTGATTATCACATTTTATGTATTTGCATCTTTCAATATGTAAATTCATAACCATATAATTGTGTTATATAAAAAAATATATGTGTGGGTGAAAAATGCAATTACAAAAAGTCATCAACATTTAAAACTTCATCAAAATTTTTCCTTAACCTGTATTCATCACTTGCCCCCTTATCTATTAGCAAAAAATTAGTAATATCATCTTTAGATTTTACACAATAATTATAAATATCATTGAGTTTGCCTTTATCAATATCTAATCCTATACCATCACGAATTATAGCATCCTTATCGTATTTGTTATTTATTTTCTTCAATATCACCTTGTCAGCTTGTTTTCTTATCACATTTGGAGTGTCATAATAACTCTGTGTTAAATAGATACAACTAATTCCTCTTTTGTCTAACTCTTTTCGCCCTCTAATATACATCTCGCAAATTTTTTGTTGTTTCTTTTCAGTTTCAATACACATATCATCAAAAACCATAAGCGTTTGACCTATAGGAAGAGATTTAATATCAAGTTTGTTGAATGCTTCAATTCCTTCCAATATAGTTAAATATGGTTTTTCAATAATTTCTTCTAATCCTTCATATAATGGCTCACTTTTATTCTGTGTAATGATATAAATATATTCAAATGTGTTGTTTAATTCTTTAATTAAGTTCATTAAAACATTTGATTTACCTGAACCTGTAGCTCCAACAATCACAGACATAAATGGATGCTTGAAAGGCATTTTATTAATATCATAATTAGGGTTCTCGTGCTTCACTATATATTTCTCAAAATGGGGTAGTTCATAAAAATTTATTAATCCTTTTTTTTTCATTATATATTAATACTTTAGAAAATAATATATAGACTTAATTATATATCAATGTTTAGCAAAAATATCAATTTGAAGAACAAGCAATTCTTTGAAAGAAAAGGACATAAGGATGACACCTTTACTTTATGTATAGAATTGAAATCAAATCATACAATTGACCCCGTGCTATTAACAAGTATTGAAGAACATATTAACAAACTCAATGTTATAAATTATGATAAAAAATAATAATATAATTTAATATTAATGAAGGATAAGTATAATGCTTTGTTAAAAAAATTTGAAATTTTGGAAGATGACCGATACACAAGACCAGTCCTACAAAAAGTTAAATATGAAAAACTAAAAGGAATGATACCGCCAATAGAAGATTACAATTTTCAAGCCGATTTATTAATGATGCCTGAAACTAAAAAGAAGAACAAGTATATTTTAGTAGTGGTTGATTTATGGAGTGATGAAATTGATTGTCGCCCATTAAAATCAAAAACACAATTGGAAGTATTAAATGCATTGAAAGACATATTTAAAGGCAAATATTTAAAGAAACCATATGCCACAATAAGGACGGATAATGGACTTGAGTTTAAGGGGGCTGTTCAAAACTACTTCTATAATGAGAGCATTTTGCATACAACTTCACTACCTCACAGACATCGTCAATTAGGTTCAGTTGAAAATGTTAATAAGTTGTTAGGGAGGTTTCTTAATAACTATATGAATATGAAGGAAAATAAAACTGGGAAGGTTTATAAGGACTGGGATGATATATTAGATGAATTAGTAAAGGATTTAAATGCTATTCGTAAAATACCGGACCAAAATCCATACTCATATGAATATGCCCCTGTCATTGATGAGACACCTAAATATAAAGTTGGTGATGTTGTTTATAGAAAATTAGATGCCCCTAAAAACGCTTTAAACAATGAAGAATATGGAAAATTTAGAGTAGGTGATTATCGATGGGATGTTAAAGAACCTAAAAAAATTATTAATGTTTATTATTATCCTAAAAATGTTAGGTATAAATTGGAAGGGATTAATAATGCTACTTATACTAAAGAAGAATTATTACCTGCGAATGAAAAAGAGAGCAAATGGGCTGTTAGAGCTATTATAGATGGTAGAACAATAAAAAAGAAAAAAGAGTATTTAATTTGGTTCAAAGGCTATTTAAAAAAGGATGCCATATGGTTATCTGAAAAGTCATTGAGAGAAGATGGTTTAGGTGATATGATTGATGCTTATGACAAGTCGCAAATGGTATTGACAAAATATTAAAAATATAGTTCTTCATCGTCTTCATTTTCATCTTCTAATTCTAAATCATCAATATTTTCACCATCATTTACTTTTTTGTATGTATTAACATTTTTGAAATATATATTACCTGATATTTTATCATCATATATAAAAGTTTCATATTTACCCTTATTTCTTATGAATTCTTTATCCAAGGTTATACTATCTGTTTGAATTCTTATTATATTGTCATATAAATTATTGTGATTAATTAATGTCATCATTTTGGCTCTTGAAAATGAAGTTATAAAGGGTAATAATCTAAAAGGTCTTTTATATACTGGTTCTTGCATATCTATACAATCATAACGAGTTCTACTGCTAAATAATTTTACATTTTTAATATAATAATCTGCTTCTGTATTTTCTATATCACCTGTAAATGTTTTACTTTCTAAAAATTTATTAAATTCATCTTCATTATAGTATAAAAGTTTTAATTTTTGTAAATAGCCCCAAGCACTGGAAGATAAAATTTTCACTATTGTATTTTTAGGGTATGTTTGCTTAAAATGTTTTAATCTGCATAACCAACAATAGAATATTTCGGAACCACTTTTTAAACATTTTTTATCATATATCAAAGCATTTGGTTTTCCATCTTGTATTAATTCTATTTTAATATCAAAATCTTTCTGTAAGGTTAAACATCGTTTTAATGTATAATGAGTATAATGATTGTGTTTAGAATAGTTAAATATTTTATTAAAGTTTTCATTTTCACACTGAATTTTAACCCTGTATATTCCGTATTGTAATTTATCATTAGGTAATAAATAAGAATATTTCATTTCTCTGCCCACTTCTGTTGGCATTTCAAATTTTAAGCTCGCCATATCTGTTGGATAGGACATTTTATAATCATATCCGAAACAATTTTTATATAACCCTTCATTTTTTAAATACATCATACCAGCGTTATTACATTTTATAAACCACTTATACTCATTCAAATATACCATTTCGTAATTGTCATAATCTGGTATCAATAACTCCAAAAATCTAATTACATTATTGCCGTGTGTTTGTTTATAAGTTTCGGAACAACTAAAATAATCAAATTTTCGTTTTAATTCTTTATCTTTATAAAATTCTTCTCTGTCTTTAATTAGAGTTTCTGCATATATAACTAATTGTTGTTTTAAATATTCATCATACTCTTCATTGCTAAATTCATTTTTTCTTCTTGTTGCTTTTGTCATTGTATATTGTTTTGGTAAGAAGAAACTATTTAAATTTGTTAATGCTGTATCGTTATATATAAAATTTTTCTCTTCATAGTTGTAATGCATTATTTCTTGTTTTGTATTTTTAACCCATACATAAAAATTAGGAATTTTCATTATCTATATAATTAATACTATATATTTTTTTTTCTTTAAATAATATTTATTTAATTATTTTATATTTTATTTAAATTTATGATATAATATTTCTGCTTTGAAAAATTCCTTAAATTTTCCTGTTTTTTTAACTAATCCATTTATATAATCTTCTACATCATCAAAATTTACATCGTCATCGTCATAACTTTTTATACATATTGGATGTGTCATTATTCCGTGCAAATATATAGTATATTTATCTCTATCATCATCTAATTGGTCTCTCATCAAATTATTGATTGATTTTATATCTTTTAATTTTAACATTTTGTCGCCTTTTTTTACAACTGATATTCTGCTCATTTCCTCATTTTTGCTTAATTGTGTTTTTTTTGTCTTATCAAATTTTAATGACATTATATATATAATATTACATATATAATTTTTTTTTAAATCATTTTTATTTAATAAATTATTCTATATATTTTTTTATGAATTAAATGCTTTCAAAAAATCATCTTTTATTGGGTTATATTTTTTAGTGCTTTTAATATATTTTGGTTTTATTTCTTCTGGCTTTGCTTCCGGTTTTACTTCTGGTTTTACTTCTGGTTTTGCTTCTGGTTTAACTTCTACCTTTGTTTTTGTTAGTTCTTCTAATTGTTGTTTTAATCTCGTGATTTCATCTTTCAAGGATACTATAATTTCACATTCTTTATCAATTAAATTCCCATCTTCATCACAACATTCATCATCATCAGATACTACATTATCAAATTTATATTTATATTTGTCTTCTAATATTTTTTTAAGTTTTTCTGGTTCAATCACATAAATAATCCCATTTGATTTTATTTTTTCAATTCCAAATTTTTGTGTTAATTCTACTCCAAATTTTGACGGAGTTATGGAATATTTTAAATGATTTTCTGCACTATACTGATTATATTTTGTTAATAATTCTGTTGCTCCTATTCTTATAGTTTTACTTTTTCCATTTGCATATACATAATCTGCTAAAAATTGAACTAAAGGACTAATACTCGACTCTTCTAATTCCTTGTGTAATTCGGATTTAGTGAATTCTTTTGGATTCCATTTACTAATATCGTAGTTTCTTAAATATTCTAAAAATGCTTTTTGATATTCAACATTTTTATATATGTTTTCGGCGAGATTTGTAAAATAATTTTTGTTTTCTTCAACACCATAATTTTTTGGTAAGTATTTATTTGATGATTTAAATATTACTGGTCGCCTGCTCCCTTCTTCAACCGGAAAAGCAAATAATCTATTACTTAAAAATAAAAATCTTGCATAATTTTTACACTTGACTGGATCTTTATTTTTTGCTTCAATGGTCATTTCATCGGCCGTTATTAAAAATTTAATATTTTCAATTCTTTCTCTACTTTCGACTGGGTCAGTCTCATTGATGGTAATGAATAATTTGCCACCCAAAATTGTATTAAATTTTCCACATATTAACTCTAATTTTTCGGTATTATGACAATAAGTTTTATTCAACACTGACGAAATAAAAGAACTAAATAAATCTTTACCTATTCCTTCTTCAGAAATTATTATAATACAAGTGTGAGGTAATATATGTGGTTTTTGAACTATATGAGCCAACCAACAAATTAAATATATAAAATGTTCTTCATTGTAATTCACTAATGACCTCATATGATCGAATACTGGGCTCAAATCATTTTTTTCAAATTTTACATTGTCTAAATGGTTAAAACCTTGAAACAAATTAAATTGTCTTTCTTTCACTTCTGCACTATTACAATTAAAAACAATTTCTACATACTCTCTCATTTCTGGGTCTTCACTCCATATCTGGTAAAAATCTTTAATATAAGTATGACAAGTTGTTATTATTCCTGAATTAGTTTCTTTCGTTTCTTCCACATTTATTTTTATTTTCTTATTTTTAAAGTATTCGTGCATTTGGGCTGGTGATTTGATGATTACTTTATCTCCATTGTAAAAACCATATTCACCAAAAATTTTAAAGAATTCCTTTTCGTATTGCTCTTTTGCTGTTTTGTATTCTTTAGATTTTAAAAATTGTTCGATTTTCATTGTTTATATATAATACTATATATAAAAATTTTTTTAAATAGATTTTATTTAATTAAAAATTATTCTATATATTTTTTAAAAATTACTATTTATTCTGAAATATTTTTTTTTCGTTTTTCCTTAAGTTTTAATAATATTTCTTCTTTGTTGTTTTCATATGTTTCCTTTACTTTTGCCTTATGTTCGTTTCTGTTCTTTTCATAATACCTTTTCATTGCTTCCCTTCGTTGTAATTTCAATAATTCTTGTTTTTGTTCTTGTGTTAATTGCTTTTGTATTAATCTTGCTTCATTGTATTGAGTAATTATATCCATTTATATATATTTATATGAGATATTTTTTAAATGCTTTATATTTAATTATTTTATATGTAGAGAGTAAATTTTCCACATTCAATATTAACTATTCCTATGTTTGTTGGTTGTGTTATAACTTTAACTATTTCAGTATTAATCGTTGGTTGTGTTATAACTTTAACTATTTCAGTATTAATCGTTGGTTGTTTAATTGGTTGTATTATTGTAGTTTTTGTTTCTATAAGTTCAAATGATTTCATACATTTCACCTTCTTTTTATTTAGGCTATCATATTCCCGTTTTAGTTTTCTTACGACATTTTCTAATTTATCCATTCTATATATTTATATGAGATTTTTTTTTTAATATAGATGTAATTAAATTATTTTTATTTAATTATTTTCTCTTTGTATTGTATGATGAAAGGTTGTGTGTATAAGTTATACAATACAAATTGTGAAAAGTTTTATATTGGTTCAACGATTGACTTGAATAAGCGCATTGAATACCATAAAAGAGATGCTACTGAAGAAAATAGACCATTATATAAATCATATAAATATCAATACATAAGAGAAAATGGTGGATTTGAAAATTGGATTTTTGAAATTTTAGAAGAGAGAGAATTTGAAGACAGAAGAGAATTAACATTATTAGAACAATTCTATATGTATATTCATAAACCGAGTTTAAATATTATTAAATCACATAAATAAAAATGTAATTTATAAAAGTATCATAATGATTGTTATGATTTTGGCTGGTATTTTTATATATACTAATACATTATATATCATATTTAACCAATAATAATTATATAAAAAACCATATTTTGACTTACTTATTATATATTGAATAATCAATGATATAATTTGTTGCTTTGTAAATTGTTTTACTTTTTCAAACGAGACAACATTGAATAAAAAAAATTTGCACTTTTGAAATAGCATCTTGATAATACTGATGATTTTTTTACAAGGGGGGCAATAGATTGAACTGCTTGGGATACTAATAACTCGTCATTGTTGAAATACTTTTTGCATACAGCAATTACTGCTTTTTTTTTGTTTTCACCCGATTTTGGTTTTGAAAAATAATTTTCTGCTTGATTACATACCCATAAAATAATTGAAAAATCATATTTCTTCCCTTCAACATCAAAATAATTTAATACCTCCTCAACTTGAGATACAAAATCATTTAATTTTAATTCTTCTTTTTTCGCTTTTCTCAAGTCGGAATATCCACTCAATGTTAAGGGTTGATTAAATAATGATTTTGGTGGTATTTGTGAAAATTGCTTAACTGAAGATTGTTTAGATATTTCCTCATTTTGTTTGGGTGCTTCATCCTTTCCTAATAATTCGTCTAAATTAAGGCTTCGTTGCTTTGACACTATGGATTTTAAGGACATTGTATATATAATTTATATATAGATTTTATTTTTATAATATTGTTGTAATTTTCTTAAGCCTGTTTTAGAACAAGTATATATTGATGTATATTTATTTAATTCATCTGATAATATTGAATTATTATTTGTGTTATATTCCATATAATGTAAAAAACCCATACAATAATAACCACAATGTGTGTCTGTTAAGTGTTGCTGGTCTTTTACATTATATATCAACTCTTTACAAAATGCTTTGACTTCATCTGGATATATCATTCCATAACTATCATAATAACAACCTCTCTTATTTTCAATATATAAAGCAACCCAATGAGTTCCACCTGTTTCACTATCACCTAAATTTATCACATAGCCTCCATTTTTACACTTCATTGTTTTTAAATCATCCTTACATACACAAGCATTCAATTTAATTTTAAACAACTTGCACAATTCAACTATATCTTTATCTGTTAAAATTCCACTCATATATTATTTATATTATATTATTTTCCTCCATCATTATAATTTTGTTGATTTGGTCTTTTATATAATAGTTCTATAGGGGGGGCAAATGCTTGCACGTTTCTTCTCATCATATCTTTACCATCTTTATAAACTGGATATGCTGGTTGAACGCTTCCACCTTTAAACCCCTTACCTTGTTTAAACCCTTTCCCTTGTTTAAATCCTCGCCCTTTAAATCCACTTCCTTTTGGATTTTCTGTTTGGTCATCATCAACTCCTACATTATCTAATCCCATATCAATGCCTTTTGTTATTGCTTCTCTTGATGCTTTTCCTACTTTGCGTAATATTGGATGAATGAAACTGCCTATGGCTTGCATATCCCCTTTGCTTAAATTCATTTTTTTTCGGCCAAATTT
>Ga0255208_1000335_pt1 | contig 11692 bp, 11 predicted proteins | sample Miss_Miss_RepB_8_FD_183623 | JGI IMG/M metagenome (GOLD analysis project Ga0255208, IMG submission 183623) | Freshwater microbial communities from Mississippi River, Louisiana, United States - Miss_Miss_RepB_8d | ecosystem: Environmental > Aquatic > Freshwater > River | place: USA: Louisiana...
TGTCTTCGATTGCGCTTGCCTTTGGGTTTTCTGCGGCAATTGGTATTTTCTTCGGCTGGTATCCGGCTGCGAAAGCGTCACGGCTGCGTCCCGTGGAGGCACTCCGGATCGAATAACGGTTCTCCAACCGTGAAGTGGTGCCGCGGGCGGCCGTGCTGTCAGCATGCGGTCTATGAAAACACCCTTACATCTGCGGTTTCGCGGTTTTGAGCCCTCGGAAAGTCTGACGCAAATTGCGGTCGAGCAGGTACGACGGCTGGAGGCCTTTGCGGGAGAGTTCATGGCCTGCCGCGTGAGCATCGAGCAGCTGCAAAAACATCAGCATCAGGGACGGCCATATGGCGTCTCGATCGACATTACGCTGCCGGGCTATGAGCTTGCTGTTAATCGGCAGCAGCACGAGGATGTTTATATCGCGATACGCGATGCATTCTCGGCAATGCATCACCAGCTGGAGACTGTCGTGGAAAAGCGCCGCGGACTCATTAAGTTTCATCAGCAGGCCAGTCCCGTTACAGAATCCAATCCTCTGTCGAGCTGATTTCCACGCCTGCCGTGTCGCGTTCTTTACGAGATGGCGCACGCTAAGGGCTCATTGATTTTTATTTTTTTTGGAGCCCGACCCATGACGAGCCTTGCCCGGATTCGCAATGATTTGATGAAACAGTTTTTTGATGACTGGATGTCGCCCAGTTTTGTCGTGCGGCCCCTGCATGGCCGATCCCTGCCCGAAGACTTTGCGGTAGACATTCGGGAAAATGAACAGCATTTCACAGTTCAGGCGGAGATGCCGGGCCTGCGCAAAGAAGATATTCAGGTTGATATCGATGGCGCGCGAATCACGATTGGCGCCGAAGTCAAGCAGATGGACCAAAAAGTTGAGAACGAGCGGTCGGTCTGCAGCGAGCGTTTTTACGGCGCCGTCTCCCGCAGTTTTCAGCTGCCTTCAGAGGTTGATAGTGCAGGCTGCAAGGCCACTTATCAGGATGGCATTCTGGAGCTCACACTGCCCAAGCGCTCGATGAGCGCTGGTAAACGGATCGCAATTCACTGAGGGCTCGCCATGTTTAAGCACTATCTCATTCCGGTGGATGACTACACAGTGGAGCACGCTGACTTTCCAAGGCTTTCTGCGATGGCGCAACGTGACTCTGCGAAAATTACGCTTGCCCATATTTCAGACCCACTGCCCGCGGTCTTTTATTTGCAGAATGGTTTTGGCGGGGATTACATTACGGTGCCCGATCATCGTCGTGCCTGCGAGAGCTACGCCGCCAAAATGTTTCGCTCTATCGCCGAAAAGCTTACGCCTTCCGTCAAGGTTGACCATGTTCATGTCTTTAATAGCGACATCACAGCAGGTATTCTCGAGGCCGCAGAAAAGTCTGGCGCTGATGTCATCCTGATGAATTCCCACAAGCGGTCGGGGCTGAAGGCCCTATTGATGGGCAGCGAGACCCGAGAAGTCATGGCTGACTCGCGGCTGCCCGTGCTGGTGCTCTAGCATCCTTCGCTTACACTAGTGGGCCTGCCGATTTTGGCAGCGTTTCGTGACCCACCGCAAAAGGATTTGAGATGAGAACCTTGATTTCGTCCGGCTCGTCGTTTGAAAAAGCGATGGGCTATTCGCGGGCCGTAGTGCAAGGCCCATTTTGTTTCGTCTCTGGTACTACCGGATATGACTACAGCAAAATGGAGATGCCGGAAGATGTTGCCACGCAGACCGCCAACGCGCTTCGCACCATTGAGGGCGCTCTGCAGCAGGCTGGTTTTGCAATGAGCGATGTAGTTCGGGCTACGTACTATCTGACCGATGTTGCTTATGCGGATACGATTATTCCGATTCTGGGCAAGACATTTGGTGAGATTCGGCCGGCCGCCTCGATCGTGATCGCACAGTTGTTAAAGCCCGAGATGAAAGTCGAAATCGAGGTCACCGCCTGCAAGTGGCCCGCCTAAGGGTCTACCTAAAGGCCCACTCTTAAAACCGTCAAGGCGCGAGGTCAAAGAGCAGGACTTCTGCATGATCTCCGTCCTCTAATACGACTTCGCTTTCGGACTCGATCATCAGGCCATCGCCACCGGCGAGTGCCAAGCCATTGACATTCAGGCGGCCACGAACCAGGTGAACGTAGGCCTTACGTCTCGGGTCCATGGCCAAGCAGGCTGCCTGAGTGCCATCAAACTGTCCGATGAAGAGCCGGGCATCGGCGTTGATCGCTAGCCCGCCTTGGTCGCGGTCCGGTGAGGCAGCCAGTTTTAATTGGCCAGTTTTTTCTTCAGGATTTAACGTAATCTGTTCGTAGCTGGGCGCGATGCCGCGCTGACTCGGTTCGATCCAGATCTGAAGGAAATGGGTCTCTGTGTTTTGTGAGTGATTGAATTCACTATGCGTGACGCCGGTGCCTGCCGACATGCGTTGAATATCCCCGGCGGGTATGGTCTCCACATTGCCCATACTGTCTTGATGTGCCAATTTGCCCGAGAGCACCACACTGATGATCTCCATATCACGGTGGCCATGTGTGCCAAACCCCATCCCTGGGGCGACCCGATCTTCGTTGATCACCCGTAGGTTGCCCCAGCCCATGAAGCGGGGATCGTAGTAATTTGCAAACGAAAAAGAGTGGTAACTCTTGAGCCAGCCGTGATCGGCAAAGCCCCGTTCTTGGGATCGGCGAATCTGCATACTGCAGAAATGGTAGGGAGGCCTACCATCGGGGTCAAGCCGGGGGGCCGACCCTAGTCAGCCGGCCGCCTGGCGGAGCCGTAATACAGGGCCAATAACTGGGCAAGGTTTTTGGCACCCGCTTTGCGCATGATATTGCCCCGGTGCATCTTCACCGTTCGCAGGCTGATGCCCAGCCCGTCGGCGATCTGCTGGCTCTGAAAGCCTTTAACCATCAGCGCTAAAACCTCGTTTTCGCGCGGCGTGAGGGGCCCGATGACATTTGAGTCCATGGGGCGATAGACTAGAAACAATCGAACTAAAGTCGTATCCAAAAAGCGAAAATTTCTCCGTGCGCTCTGAGCTAAAAAATCTCGTGTCCGCCTACGGCGGCGCACAGCGGGACAGCGTTTGGAATGTCTACGATTTATTTGATCACCTGAAAGTCGGATTTCCCGGCCTGCTGGATCTCGAGCGGGGCGAAACGCATCAGCCGCTGAAGTACGCAATGCACGGCTGGCAGATCGGGTCGCTGGGGCTTGTTGCCGGTGAACATTCGGCGTTGCAGGCGAAGGGCGGCTTTGATCATTCCGGTCTGTCGGTCAATTTGATTTTCGAGGGCCGGCATATCATTCATCAGACCGAATTAATTGAAGCGCGGCCGCTGCAGGGTGCCGTGCTGCTTAACGGCGAGCCCGCCTGGGTCAGGACCGATCACACCAACTCGCTGGGCATATATTTTTCGCCCGAAAGGCTAATTCGCGTTGCGCAAATCATGCTGTCCGAAGAAACGCCGCAAATAGATTTGCGTCCCAGGTATGTTGCTTTTTCGGGTAACACGCGGCGTACGGTCGAGCAACTACCGAATTTGCTGGCGGCCCTTAAGCTCTACCCTAATGATGCCGAGGATACGATCTATCGGTTTCTGGTGCGCTTACTGACAGACATCTCGCCGGCGAGAAAGAGTGTCTCACGCCGCGTGGCCAATCGTGAGTCGGTCGACCGTGCCTGTGCATTTATGCGTCAGCAGATTGGAGAAGATCTTACGATGACCGAGATTGAGCAGATTACGGGGCTTTCCGAGCGCAATCTTCAGCTCGCCTTTAAGGCGCGATTTGGTTGTAGCCCAAAAGCCTGGCTTCTTCAGCTACGACTTGAACTCGCGTTTGAAGCGCTGAGTCGTAGCGGCGCTGCAGGCGCAATACATGAGATTGCCAATCAGTTTGGGTTCAGACACATGGGCCGCTTTTCGCACCTGTTTCGGGCCCGATTCGGAGTGAATCCATCCGCCTTGAAAATTCATTAAAAAGAATTGACGCAGGTGAGGCGGCGCCCAGTCGGGACATTGGCTGACCCTTGGCAACGCTGAGCGTAAAAAAAGGGATCAGATTGCTCTGATCCCCTTGGTGTTTTGGCGCGGCTGGCAGGATTCGAACCCACGACCCCTTGGTTCGTAGCCAAGTACTCTATCCAACTGAGCTACAGCCGCAAGACCGCGAAGTTTAGCAGTTTTCTGGGGGTCCGGCTGCTGTCTCCGGCGGCATCCCCAAGCAATTGGTGCCGCGGTTTATTCCTGGCGGGCGGCTAAGGCGGTCTTCATCAGATCGGCCATGGTGCGGGCCTCGATCTTGTCCATGATGTTGGCCCGATGGGCCTCGACCGTTTTGATGCTGATATCAAGATCATCGGCAATCTGCTTATTGAGTCGGCCTGCCACGATGCGGTCTAGCACCTGTTCCTCGCGGGGTGTCAGTCTTGCCAGCAGCTCACGGGCCCGCTTGGCCAGCACGCCGCGCGAGCCCTCATCGCGTGCCCGCTGAAAGGCACTCGCCACCAGCATGCAGAGATGCTCGTCGTTAAATGGTTTTTCCAGGAAATCAACCGCACCCTTTTTCATGCTGTTGACGGCCATGGGCACCGTGCCATGGCCAGTGATGAAAATTAACGGCAGCGCAATGCCCCTGCGCAGTAACTCATCGTGAAGCTCGGTGCCGGACATGCCGGGCATACGCACATCCGCAATCAGACAGCCGCCCATCTGGCCGGTAAAGCCGGTTGGCACCGAAGCAAGGAAACGCTCTGCGCTATCGAATGCAGTCACCCGAAATCCTTGACCCTCTAAGAGCCACCTCAGCGAATCACGGACGGCCTCATCGTCATCGACAACGTAGACCATCTCCGCATTCGCGGTGCGATAGGCTTGGGGATTCGCGCTCATGACTTCATGGCCTCCGACTCTGGGGTAGTGTTTTTAGGCGGTGTCTCCGCCTGAACCGGTAATGTAAACCGAAATGTGCAGCCGCCATCGGGGTTATCCTCAAACCAGAGCCGGCCCTGATGCGACTCGATAATGGAGCGGCAGATATTGAGGCCCATGCCCATGCCATCGTTTTTGGTGGTGTAAAACGAATCAAAGAGCCGGTCGCGGATTGCCCTTGGAACACCGTGGCCGCGGTCAATCACTGAAAATGCCATCTGATCAGCGATCAGGCTCACCTCAATGACCAGGGTCCGACGCTGCGCTCCGCGCATGGCATCGATGCCGTTTTTCACGAGATTGACCAGCACCTGCTCAATGAGCACCGGATCCACATTCAGCATCGGCAGGCCATCGGGAATTTTCTGAACCAGCTCAATGCCTTGCTCGCGTGCATCGATCTCTGCAAGGCCCAGAGAGTCCGCAAGAATCGTGCGCGGATCAGTCAGCCTGCGGATCGGATCACTGCGCTTTACAAAGCCCCGAATTCGGCGGATGACCTGTCCGGCCCGCTCTGCTTGCCGCGCGGTCTTGGTCAGTAGATCAATCAAGTCCTCGTTTGGGATATCTTCGCCGCGCGACTCCGCCAATCGAATCCGGGAGGCTGCACCCGAGGTGTAATTGGCAATCGCAGTCAGCGGCTGATTCAGCTCATGGGCAAGCGAGGAGGCCATCTCGCCCATGGTCACCAGCCGCGCGGTCTGCTGAAGTTTTTCGTGCTGTTCGCGCTGGGCCTGCTGGTTGGCCCGCTCCTGGGTGATGTCGGTGGCCACCATCAGCTCTACCGCACGGCCATCCACCCATTGAATGCTTCTGATGCGGACTTCAAACCAGCGCTCTACGATTTCGCTGTAGACCTCACGAACATCAGCCCAGGGCCCGCGTGCCGCGGCAGAGAGATAGCGGTGGCCATCGGTAATTGAGTTACCGAACCACTTTTTATAGGCCTGGTTTGCAAAGAGCAGCTCGCCCGTTGGTGTGGGTGCGGCCACTGAGACCGCAGTATCAAGGGCCTGCAATACGGTGATGAATCGTTCCTGGGATTGGGCAAGCTCCTGACGAATACGGGTCTGCTCGGTGATGTCTGTCACTGAGGTCATCCAGCCAGTCTGCTGGCCGCTTTGATCAATCAGCGGCGAGGTATACATCCGCACGGTGAGCCGGCTGCCATCCTTACGCACGATGTTAATCGGCAGGCCTGAGGGCGGGCTCTCACCGGCCAACATCCGATCAAGGTTTCTTCCCAATTGATCTTGGGCATCGCCCGGCCAGTAGGGGTAGGGCGGGCTTGCGCCTGTCAGTTCTTCGGCGGTGAAGCCCACCATTTTGCAAAACGCAGGATTGACATACTTGATGCGGCCCTCAAGGTCGATCACCCGCATTCCTGTGGAAAGCGAATTCTCCATCGCCCGGCGAAAGGCGGTCTCCTCGGCAAGTTCTTGTTCAGCGCCAAGTCGGCGGCGTGTGTTTCGCCAGACAACGATTTGGCTGATCACGGCAAATAAAATCAGTCCGACGACCAACGTGGTGATGACATCGTTATAGATTGTGCTCACTGGCCGCTGAATAAAGCCGCGCAGGCGAATCTGTTTGGACATGGGCTCAAGCGGCACCTCATAGGCCGGCCCGCCGGATGCGGTGTCCTCGCTTCGGGTCTGGCCAAGTCGTTCGCCTTCAGCGCCCACAAGACTAAAAGCAACGCGGCCGCCGATCTCGCTCGGAATGGTGGTCAGCAACATCGACGGCAGCGAGTAGGTGGCAACCAAGACGCCATCGGCAGCCCCATTGCGAATGATGGGCACATGAAGATCAACCTCGATGTCATTCGGGGTGCGAATGGGGCCAGAGTAGTGCGGCTTTTTGGCACTCATCGCGTATTCAAATGCCGTGATGCTGGGCTTTCGTGCCAGAGGGCTGCCCAGCCGATCAAAGCCCTGTGTCGGCAGGCCCTGCGAGGTGCTCACAAACCGCACCACTGAGTTGCGATCCAGCCACGCTACAAAAACGACCTCGGGGTGTTTGACAAAAAAGTTCTCGGCAAATCGCTGCAGATCGCGGCCCGTTGGCTTGACGGGAAGCTGACTGGCGAACCCGCTTACTTCGTCCTGTGCCCGCTGCAGCCGCTCGCCGATCTGCCGTTGGGTGGCGTTGACATCGCGAATCAGTGCCTGCTGCTGCTGATTGGATTCTGATGCGGTCAGATACCAAATGGTGGCAGCCATGAGCATGGCCAGGGCAACCACAGCAACGATCGGGGAGACCAGGATCCAGCGCATTGATCGCGAAGAGCGCAGCGGTCCGAGCTTGATTGGATCAAGGACCTCGGGGATGGTGCTCTGGTCTTTATCGGGCATGGGGTCGGGGCGATTGGCCTGGGCTCGGTCGCAGATGAGACCACACCTTGCACGTTTCTGGCGAGAGGGGTCGGGCTGGCCCGATATTTCTTAATGTGAAATTATAGTTCGTATCATGAAAAATTACTTGTCCTCAGTGGGATCCCCTGCGCACAATTCGGCTCACAACAAACATTTCACAAAAATGATGGGAGGTGACCATGGCCGAGCCACAACGCGTCGACATGGATGAGGTGGAGACAAGGGAATGGCTGGACTCGCTGGAGGCCGTCATCGAGCGCGAGGGACCCGAGCGCGCCCAATTTCTTCTCGAAAAGCTGATTGATAAAACCCGCCGAACTGGGGGCTTCATTCCGTTTTCAGCAAACACTGCTTACGTCAACACGATTCCGGCATCGCTCGAAGAGCACTGCCCCGGCAATCTAGAGTACGAGGAGCGTCTGCGCTCCTGGATGCGTTGGAATGCGATGGCCATGGTGGTCCGAACGAATCGCGGTGAGGGAGATCTTGGTGGCCACATCTCGAGTTTTCAGTCGCTGGCCAATATGCTGGGCATCGGCTTTAATCATTTCTGGAAGGGCCCCGATCATCCCAAGGGCCACGATCTGCTCTTTATTCAGGGCCATTCATCGCCCGGAATTTATGCCCGCGCCTATTTGGAGGGCCGCATCAATGAGGATCAACTCAATAACTTCCGTCGTGAAGTCGATGGCAAGGGCCTATCGAGCTACCCACACCCGAAGTTGATGCCGGATTTCTGGCAGTTCCCCACCGTTTCGATGGGCCTGGGTCCGCTGATGGCGATTTATCAGGCCCGTTTTCTGAAATACATGCATGCCCGTGGCCTTGCGGATACCGAGGAGCGTAAGGTCTGGGCCTTCTGCGGTGATGGTGAGATGGATGAGCCCGAGTCGATGGGCGCCATCGGTCTTGCTGCCCGAGAAAAGCTCGATAACCTGGTGTTTGTTGTGAACTGCAATCTGCAGCGTCTCGATGGGCCGGTGCGCGGCAACGGAAAGATTATTCAGGAGCTGGAGAGTGATTTCCGTGGTGCAGGCTGGAATGTCATCAAGGTCATCTGGGGATCCTATTGGGATCCGCTCTTGGCAAAAGACAAAGAGGGACTGCTGCAGCAGGTGATGATGGATACCGTCGATGGTGAGTATCAGAATTACAAAGCCAATGATGGCGCCTATGTGCGCAAACATTTCTTTGGCAAGCATCCCAAGCTCTTGGAGATGGTCTCGCGCATGAGCGATGACGATATCTGGCGCCTCAACCGTGGCGGCCATGATCCGCACAAGATCTATGCGGCGTTCTCCGCAGCATCGCGGCACAAAGGCCAGCCGACTGTCATTTTGGTGAAGACCATTAAGGGCTATGGCATGGGCAAGGTGGCCGAAGGCCGCAATACCGCGCATCAGACCAAAAAGCTCGATGACATGACCATTCATGAGTTCCGGGATCGATTTGGCATTCCCATTCCGGACGACAAGCTGCATGACATTCCGTTTTACAAGCCTGCCGAAGATGCTCCAGAGATGAAGTATCTGCACGAGCGTCGTACCGCTTTGGGCGGGTATCTGCCGGCGCGCCGCATGAAGGCCGACGAGCAACTCAAGGTGCCAGCCCTGGATGTCTTTGCTCCGGCGCTGGAAGCAACGCCAGAGGGCCGCGAGATATCAACAACCCAGGCCTATGTCCGCTGCCTGACGCAGCTGCTGCGTGACAAAGAGCTCGGCCCGCGTGTGGTGCCGATTCTGGTCGATGAGGCCCGCACCTTCGGTATGGAAGGACTTTTTAGGCAGATCGGTATTTACTCAGTAGAGCCGCAGAAATACGAGCCGGTTGATCGCGACCAGGTGATGTATTACCGCGAAGATGTAAAAGGCCAGATCCTGCAAGAGGGCATTAACGAAGCAGGTGGCATGAGTTCATGGATAGCGGCAGCGACCAGCTACTCCACCAATAACCGGATCATGATCCCGTTTTACATTTACTACTCGATGTTTGGATTGCAGCGGGTGGGAGATCTGGCATGGGCAGCCGGTGATATGCGGGCCCGTGGCTTTTTGCTGGGCGGCACTGCGGGCCGAACCACGCTCAACGGCGAGGGCCTGCAGCACGAGGATGGCCACAGCCATATTCTTGCCTCCGTGATTCCGAATTGTGTTTCGTATGACCCGACGTTCTCCCATGAGGTCGCAGTCATTCTGCATTCGGGTTTAAAGCGCATGGTCGAAAACCAGGAGGACATCTTCTTCTATGTCACCCTGATGAATGAGAACTATGCCCATCCGGGATTTAAGCCGGGCACCGAAGCACATATCCTGAAGGGCATGTATCTGCTGCGGGAGGGCGACGCCTCTGCCAAGCATCGGGTGCAGCTGATGGGCAGCGGCACAATCTTGCGTGAAGTCATCGCAGCAGCAGATCTGTTAAAAGAGTTTGGTGTGACTGCAGACATCTGGAGTTGCCCGAGCTTTACCGAGCTGCGTCGCGATGGCATGGAGTGCGAGCGGTTTAATTTACTGAACCCCACCGAAAATCCGCGGGTGCCCTTTGTGACCCAGCAGCTGCAGGATCGGGCAGGCCCGATTGTTGCTGCGACAGACTATATGCGTCTGTTCTCGGATCAGGTCCGGCCCTATGTGCCGGCGGGCCGCCGTTACATCACTCTGGGCACCGACGGGTTTGGCCGATCGGATACCCGTGCCAAGCTGCGTGAGTTCTTTGAGGTGGACCGCCGCTATGTGGCGCTCGCTGCGCTGCGCGGTCTTGCAGATGAAGGCAAGATCAAGATGTCTGTGGTGAGCGATGCCATCAAGAAGTTCGGCATTCAATCCAGCCGCCCCAGCGCGATGTCCGCGTAGCCGGCACCCCAACAGGAGAACGAAACATGGCAACTGTTGAGTTAAAGGTTCCGGATATTGGGGACTTCAAAGATGTCGAAATCATTGAAGTATTAGTTAAGCCCGGAGACAGCATTAGCGTTGAGCAAAGCTTAATTACGGTTGAAAGTGATAAAGCCTCAATGGAGATCCCAGCCTCCATTGCCGGAAAGATCGTCGAGATGAAAGTCAAACTCGGCGACAAAGTCTCCGAAGGCTCCGTAGTCGCACTCATCGAGGCCGCAGGTGCAGGCGCACCCGCCGCCGGGCCCAGCGCTCCGCTCGAAACCGTTTCTGACTCGCTCCGCGCTGTCCCATCGGCTGGTGCGTCCGTGAGCGGGCCCACTGCGGAATCGGGTCGAGGCGAGTTAAAAGGGGGGCCGAGCCGAGACCCGAATCCGCAGGGAGCCCAGACGTCTGCGGCGGTTGGGCCGGCCCACGTCTCACCCGTCGATCAGTCAAACGTGGTGAAGCCCCACGCATCCCCAGCGGTCCGCATGTTCGCCCGCGAACTCGGTATTGATCTCACTAAAGTCCGTGGTACCGGTCCCAAGCAGCGGATCACCATGGATGATGTCCGCGGCTATGTGAAAGGCGTGATGGCCGCTTCGAGCACGCCTGCCGCAGCCGGTGATGGTGCAGCCCTTGGCCTGATTCCCTGGCCGAAGGTGGATTTCGCCAAGTTCGGGCCGATCGAGCCCAAGCCGCTGTCGCGTATTAAGAAGCTCTCTGGTGCGAATCTGCATCGTAACTGGGTGATGATTCCGCACGTTACGAATAATGATGAGGCCGATATCACTGACCTGGAGGCCTTCCGGGTCTCGCTGAACAAAGAGAGCGACCAGACAGGCGTGAAATACACCATGTTGGGCTTTTTGATTAAGGCGGTGGTTGCGGCGCTGAAAAAATATCCAGAATTCAATGCTTCTCTGGATGGAGATCAGCTGGTCTATAAGCATTACTACCACATCGGCTTTGCTGCCGATACGCCCAATGGCCTGGTCGTGCCGGTCTTAAAAGACGCCGATAAAAAGGGCCTCTCAGAAATCGCCAAAGAGACCTCAGAGCTTGCGAAAAAAGCCCGAGACGGAAAGCTCTCTCCCGTTGATATGCAAGGCGGCACATTCTCGATCTCATCGTTGGGCGGCATTGGCGGCACCCACTTCACGCCAATCATTAACGCGCCTGAGGTAGCGATCCTGGGGGTCTCGAAGTCGTATTACAAGCCGGTATGGAATGGCAAAGAGTTTGTGCCACAGCTGACCCTGCCGTTATCGCTGTCATATGACCATCGCGTGATTGATGGCGCTTCTGCTGCGCGGTTTAACAACGTGCTGCGGTCACTGCTGGGCGACTTCCGTCGCGCAGTCCTCTGATTCGGAACGGGAGACCACGCATGGCAACTGTTGAGTTAAAGGTTCCGGATATTGGGGACTTCAAAGATGTCGAAATCATTGAAGTATTAGTTAAGCCCGGAGACAGCATTAGCGTTGAGCAAAGCTTAATTACGGTTGAAAGTGAT
>Ga0255208_1000364_pt1 | contig 11129 bp, 10 predicted proteins | sample Miss_Miss_RepB_8_FD_183623 | JGI IMG/M metagenome (GOLD analysis project Ga0255208, IMG submission 183623) | Freshwater microbial communities from Mississippi River, Louisiana, United States - Miss_Miss_RepB_8d | ecosystem: Environmental > Aquatic > Freshwater > River | place: USA: Louisiana...
TGTTATACTCGCTAGTGAAGTTAAAATAATTAGTAAAATTAATATAATTTTAAGATCTTTTTTCAAAAAATAAATTAAAGAAAGAAATGTAATTATATAATAAGGGTAACGTTGGTAAATACACAGTATGCATGGTTTAACTTTTAAAAAAAATTCAATGAATAATGCAGATAAAATAACTAAAATGTTAACAAAGAGAATTGCTATGAAATAATTAGTAACTTTATTCAAGCAGCAAAATAATGTGGAAATTTAATATAAAATAAATACATCCCCGCTATTACAAATATAAAACTACCTACTACCCACAACATAAAATTAGTAAATCTTGTTTCAATTTGTTTTTGAATTTTAGGACCATACTTTGAAAATAAATAGGTCAATAAAAAATATCTTGTACCCCTAGTGAATAGCGCGGTTAATGCAAAAAATATAAAATTAAAATGAACAAAACCACTTGCTATTGCCAATAAATTAAAAGGTAAAGGAGTAAATCCGGAGATAAATAGTATGACAATAAATGCTATCATTGTACTTTTTTTATAAAAAATTGATAAAAATTTTTGTGGATCATCTACTCCAGAAAGTTCAAAAATATGAACTCCCACTTTATAAAACATAAAACTACCAATCCCATATGCTACAATTGCTCCAAGAAAAGCGAAAAATGTTGCGATAAAGAAAGTTTCTAACCATTTTTTTGGTTTAGAAATGGACATTGGGATAACAATTGCATCCGATGGAAAAGGAAAAAAAATATTTTCTAAAAAGCACCAGCCAGCAAGAATATACTTAGCAAATTTATGCCCTGCTAGTTTTATCAGTTTATTTAATATATTTTTTAACATTAACTTGTCATGTATATTTGAATTTTAATAATTAAAAAATGAAATTTAAATTTGAAATTACACAACTATTGATATCATTGATTGTATCTCCAGTAATTTTTTATATTATTATTGGGATAGCTAAGCTTGCAGGAGCTACTTATAAAATAAGTCATGGTGATGCTTTTATTATTTGGTTACTTTTAGCAATTTTAGTTAGATTGAGTATTAGTAGTAAATAGTATTTTAACTGCGGAAGTGATGGAACGGTAGACATGATAGACTCAAAATCTATTGCTCGCAAGAGTGTGAGGGTTCAAATCCCTCCTTCCGCACCAATTAAAAATAATATTTCACAAAGATAAAAATTAGAATTAATAAAATTGCGGTTAATAAAGTAAGAATGTTTAAGTATTTTTCTATAAAATTTTTTATACTTTCACCAAATTTCCAAATTAAAAAACTTATTGTTAAAAATCTGATCGCTCTTGAAATGAAGCTACCAACTATAAAAATCCAAAAATTAAATTGAACAAAGCCACTGCCAATAGTTAATAGTTTATAAGGAAAGGGCGTAAATGCATAAAAGAAAACGAACCAAAACTCCATTTCTTTTGTTATTGAATTGGTAAATTCTAAAAAAGAGTCTTGATAACCGTAAAGGCTAATTACTTTAGCGCCAATTGTGTCATAAAAAAAATAACCTAAATAATAACCTAAAGCGCCGCCTAGTACTGAAGTGACGGTGACTAAGAAACCAATAATCATAGCTCTATGTCTTTTGACTAGCTGAACTGGAATCATTAAAAAGACTATTGGAATTGGAAAAACGCTACTTTCAATAAAACTAATAAAATATAAAACTTTTTCAGACTGTTTCTTTAAGCAAAGCGCTAAAATTTTATTGTATAAAGATCTCATTGTAAAAAGCTTATATATTTAATTTTATTATTAGCATCTAAAATAACTCATATAGAATAAAATTTTTAAAAAAGTAGAATATTGTCTATGAAAATTTCAAATTTTAAAAATCTAAATGAAATTTCTTATTTTCAATTTCAAAAATTTAATAAAGAAGAACATCTTTATTTTAACAACCCAAATTTAAAAAAACTTGAAATATACACCTGGAGTGAAACTAGAAGTTATAGTTTAAAACTTGCTAAATATTTAAATGAGAAAAATGTTAATAAAGGTGATCGTGTTTTAATTGTTTCTGAGAATAGGCCAGAGTGGCTAATAGTTGATCTAGCGATACTATTTAATGGTGCAATCGCAGTTCCTAATTATACGACTTATACAATCAATGATTTTGCATTTACGATTAATGATTGTAAGCCAGTTGGACTAATAGTTTCAAATGATCAATTATTAAATACGGTTTTAGAAGCTTGTAAGAAAATAAATTATAAATTTAATTTTATAATATATTTAAATCAAAATAAATTTGAAGCAGCTCAAAATATTATTAATTTTTCCGATATAAAAAAAAATTCAATTGATGAAGAGGTAGTCTTATCTTTTTTTAAAGATAAAAATAAAGACTTATTAAGGATCGATCCAGCATGCATTATTTATACATCTGGAACACAAGGAACACCTAAAGGAGTTATCCTATCGCATGGTGGTATATTAAAAAATTGTGAAGGTGCTTTAGAATTTTTAGACTTTATAAAAAATTCAAGGAGTACTTTTTTAACTTGGTTGCCATTATCTCATTCATACGAACATACAGTTCAGTTCGTTCAATTAACTTTAGGCGCTAAAATATTTTATTCAGAAAGTTTAGATAAATTAATGAGCAATTTAAAAATTGCTAAACCAACAATAATGACCGCAGTTCCAAGATTTTATACCAATCTTGTAAATAAAATAAAAATTAATTTACAAAACCAAAGTCATTTAAAAAAAATTATTTTTCAAAAGACCTTACAATTAGGTGAAAAAAAAGTTCTGGGCATTCAGATGTCCTTTTTTGAAAAAATTATTAATTTTATTTTAGATTTAATTGTTAGAAAAAAAATTAAAAATCAATTTGGTGGAAAGATTAAGGCATTTATCTCTGGAGGAGGTCCTTTAGATTATAATGTTGGTCTTTTTTTGAACTCTTTAGGGTTGCCAACTTTACAAGGTTATGGCCTTACCGAAGCATCGCCAGTTGTAAGTTGCAATCCTATTAACAAAATAAAAATAGATACAGTTGGAAAGATTTTTAAAGATGTTTCTGTAAATATTGCAAGTGATGGGGAGATCTTAGTTAAAGGCGAAAATCTAATGTTAGGGTATTGGAATAATCAAATAGAAACTGAGAAAATTATAAAAAATGGCTGGTTATATACCGGCGATATCGGGGAGATAGATAATGAGGGCTACTTAAAAATTACAGATAGGAAAAAAGATATCATTGTTAATGCAGGAGGAGACAATATAGCGCCAAGTAAAATTGAAAATTTATTAGCAAATTATCCTGAAATTATTCAAAGTTATATTTATGGAGATAAAAAAAATTATTTAGTTGCTCTAATTGTTGTTAGCAAAGAATTAGAAGATAGAAAAAATAAAATTAGAATTATAATTGATAAAGTAAATCAAGAACTCAGTATCATTGAAAAAATAAAAAAATTTATAATTATTGATGATCCTTTCACTATCGAAAATCAAATGTTAACTCCGACAATGAAAATAAGAAGACATCAAATAAAAAAAGTTTTTGGTGAACAATTAGAAAAACTTTATTTTTAATTTGGTGCACTCGAGAAGATTCGAACTTCTGACACCAAGTTTAGGAAACTTGTACTCTATCCAGCTGAGCTACGAGTGCAATTTAGTAAAATATAAATGATTTATAATTTAAAAAAAATATCAAAAAACTATTGTAAACCAATAAAATTTGAATCAAAAAAAAATTTTAGACTCAATTCAAAATTTTTTTGAATAAATAACAATTTGACTTAGTAAACGATATGTTTTTAAGTATTTGATAATGCGAATCACTTAAATTATTTAAGTGATCATTAACGTAACGGGAGAAAAAAATGGCTAAAAAAAGAAAAAAAGCTAAGAAAACTTCTAAGAAGAGAAAAGCTTCTAGAAGAAAGCCAGCAAAGAAAGCAAAAAAAAGAAGAAGATAGTTTTTTGAGTTTTCAAGAAAAACGCTCTTCAAATTTTTTGAAGGGCGTTTTTTTTATATAGGCTCTGCAGTTACAGTTTCTTTTTTACCTAGAGCCTTATCCAATTTCTTTTTAGCGTCCTCATTACTAAGTTGCATTCCTATTGCCACTTCACCTAATAGACGGTCATATGCTTTTTCGAATAATTGTCTTTCACTATAAGATTGATCAACTGGAATTTCAGTATTTTTATTTAAATCTCTTACAACTTCAGCAATTTGATAGATTTCCCCAGAGTTAATTTTTTGGTCATATTCTTGCGCTCTTCTACTCCACATTGTTCTTCTAATTTTCGGTTTTCCTTTTAATATAGATATTGCTTTATTAATCTGATTGACACTAGATATAGGTCTCAAGTTGCCTTGTTGATTAACAGGAATTGTTAAAATCAATTTATCTTTAGTCACTTGAATTTTATAATAAGTCATTTCGATATCTGCTATGACGCTGTTTTCAATGGCAACAATTTGACCTACACCATGCTTTGGATAAATAACGTAATCTTTAATTTTATAAATTTTCTTATCAGACTCTTGTTTTGCAACTTTGGTAATTACAATTTCAGCTGCTGCATTTTGTTGAGACGCAGTTAATGGTTTTTGTTCGGCGGCAGGCTGTTGGGTAATCTTTTTTGTTTCTGGGTTTTTAGGTCTTCCACGTTTTCCTTTAGGCTTGATTTCAATTGGTGGCTTTTCTTTTTTAGGAATTTCTTTTTTTAAGGGTTTTTTTTCTAATTTAATTTTTTTATTTTTTTTTATAGTTGGTTCTTTTTTTTTATTTTCTGATTTTTTACTTTTAATTATTTTTTTCAAAAATTCCATGGCGCTTAATATAGCATCTAGTTAGTTAATACAAGCTTAGAGGATTATTTATTACCAGCGCCTGGTTTATCGCTAAAGTATTTTTCAAGTTTGTTAGGCACATTTTTAAATTGATCAGCTTCAGGCAGCGGGTCTTTTTTTTTATTAATATTTGGCCATTTTGCTGACATCTCTTTATTTAATATTACTAATTTTTCGGTATTTTTATTTGTATCTGGCTCAATCGCATTGATAGGACATTCAGGTTCACAAACACCACAATCAATACATTCATCTGGATTAATTACTAACATGTTTTCACCTTCGTAAAAACAATCTACGGGACAAACTTCAACGCAATCAGTTAATTTACATTTAATACAATTTTCATTTACCACGTATGTCATGTTTAATTCTTATGAACTTTTAAGAGTTTAGTTTTTTTATAATATTATTATCTATTCTAAAAATACAGATCTTTATTTAATTATTTAAAGATAAATTTTTTAGAGTAGCAAATGGGTTATTAATATTTTTTTTAATACTATCGTTTTTTAATTTTGTCTTAACTTTTCGTTTAAAATCATAACTAAATATGTCTTTGTCTTTATCTATTTTCTTATAATTCATTAATTTTAGCAATTTTTCAAAATCATCTTTTCCACATCCTAGTAGATTAAGCATCTCAGCGGATACAGAAAATTGGTTGTTATTTGTTGAGCTTATGATTTTGATAAAAAGTTTTTCTAATATATCTACTCTAACTATATAATTTTCAAAGCTTTCAAACCCACATATAAGTAAAAATTCTTTATTTTTTGTTTCAAAATTTTTTAAAAAATTTAGTCCAAAGGTAGGGCACTTTTCTCTTTGAGTTTTATTATTAAAACAATTCCAGAAAATTATTTTTAAATTAACAGCTTTGGGTTTGATCATTAACGGTTGATAGATGTGGTATCTTCCAATTTTGATCCCAATTTTTTTAATATTAGCTCTTTGTTCTTTATCTAAGTTTTTTAGTAGATCTTCAGCATCTAATCTTTTTAATACTCCATGATTTTCAAATAATCTAAAACATAAGGCACGAGCATAACTATTCTCTAAATTAATTTTAGAGGTTTTTATTAGATCATTTAGGTGAAGATTTTTTTCTTTATCAATCCATTTTTCCAAATAATTTTTTAATTCACTCTGTTCATCTACATCTAAAGAATCATCAATTAATAATTTTATTCTAGGATTTAAATAATCTTTTCCTGGCACAATTGTTGCAATAGGGTTTTCTTTCCAGAATATTTTAAAATCCTGTTTTAATTGAAGAGCTGCTGTATCGATATCCTCTTTAATTATATTATTAATTCTTTTTTTTAATTCTTCCGCGACCCCTTGCCGAGCAGCTTTTTTCATAGACTTGATGTCTGATTGAAGTGCCGTGCTTGAAAAATCTAAGTTAAGTCGCAAACCTTTAATAGTGCCAATAAACTGTTTATCAATAATTACCTCATCTTTTTCTGAAATTTTAGTTTCTAGTTTTGCATCTTGTTTTAAGTGTTTAGAGAGAATGCTTATTCTTCTATCAATAAAACTTTTTGATAATTCCTCATGCAATTTTGCAGAAAGTTTGTCTTCAATATCTTTTGTTTTAGCAATCCAATAATCACTATTTTCGACCCAATTTTTTTTATATGAAACATAAGCCCATGTTCTTACATGTGAGATTCTATTCGCAATAGCGTCAATATTTCCAGAATCATTATCCAGACCATTTAATTGTGCGCGCATCCACTCGTTAGGTATTTTTCCTTTGTCAGAAACTAAGAATTCGAAGACTTTTTTTACAATATCAATGTGCTCGTTATAAGAACTCTTTGTAAAATCTGGTATTTGGCAACATTCCCATAAAATTGAAAGATTATTATTTTTATAATCAGTTTTAATATAATTATTTTTAACTATTAAAGTCCTCAATACATTTTCATCTAGCAAATCTTTATTTCGCAAAAGACTATAATCGTTAGGTTTTTGATCAAGGCTATTTAAAAGACTTTCAATATTTGAAAAATTTAAATTTGAATTTCTCCAATAAATATTAATGACACTATCAAATTTATGATTTTCTAATTTTTCTATTTGTTCAGGACTTAATTCATCACATTTTCCAGTAATACCAAATGTACCATCATTCATATACCGGCCAGCACGGCCAGCGATTTGTCCTATTTCTGTAAGACGAAGATGTCTATTTCGTCTTCCATCAAATTTATTAAGACTATTAAAACTAATGTTATCAATATCCATGTTAATCCCCATTCCGATGGCATCAGTTGCTACAAGAAAATCTACATCGCCAGATTGATATAATTGAACTTGAGCATTCCTTGTTTTAGGACTTAATGATCCCATTACGATTGCCGCCCCACCTCTTTGTCTTCTAACAAATTCTGCAAGGGCATAAACTTCATCAACTGAAAAAGCAATAATTGCTGTACGACCAGGAAGTCTTGATATTTTTTTATGACCAGCGTACGAAAGTTTAGAAAATCTTTCTTTAAATATAAATTCTACTTCCGGAATAAATTTTTCAATTATATTTTGCATTATGTTTGATCCAAGAAACATTGTTAATTTGTCTCCACGCATATTTAATAAACGATCGGTGAATATGTGACCTCGTTCAGGATCTGCACACATTTGAATTTCATCTACTGCAATAAATTCAGCATTTATATCTAAAGGCATTGATTCCACTGTGCATAAAAAATAATCAGCATAAGGAGGTATAATTTTTTCCTCTCCGGTTATTAATGCAACTTTTTCAACACCAATTTTTTGAATACATTTTTCATAAACTTCCCTTGCTAGTAATCGTAGTGGAAAGCCAATAATTCCAGAGCCAAATTGCAACATTCTTTCGATTGCAAAATGAGTTTTGCCTGTATTGGTTGGTCCAAGAACAGCGATAATTTTTTTTTCTAATAAAGACATTTTTAGTATTAAATTTTTTTTAAGATACTACCTATTGTTATTGGCCAAGAACAAAGCAGGCATAAAAGATGACCGAATCATTGGAAAAAATGTTCTCATTTTAATAAATATTTTTTAATTACAATTTTTTAATACGCTTAACACACAATAGTGGCAATTTAGATTTTGAATATATTTTTTTAATAGTTTCTTTTATGCCCATGATAACTACTTTTTTTTTGGCACCAAAAGCATGCACTAATTTTTTATTACTTAATGCAATTGCGACATGTCCTTTCCAAAACAATAAATCACCTTTTTTAATATTTTGAATAGAAATTTTTCTTTTGAAAAATTTTTTTTGATCTTTAGAGTCTCTAGGACAATATATATTATTAAATTTTAATAGTTCTTGCACTAAAGCAGAACAGTCAAGTCCTTGAGGGCTATTTCCACCCCATAAATATTTTGTATTTAAATATAATTTTATATTATCGAGAAAGTGATTTGTTTTAAAATTAATAGGTTTAATGTTTTTTTTTAAAACCCATCCATTATTGGTTTGAATAAAGTTATTTTTATCATTTAAAATAGATATTTTTGAATTAAAAAAGATTTTTTTATTAAGCTTATATTTTTTATTTGGTTTTTTATATAAATTACATTCTCTAGAAATAATTTTATGAGTTTTTTTATTTTTGTCTAAGTATAAATCTTTAGCTTTAATAAAACCTTTATATTTATCGTAAGTTTTATATCCCTTGAAAAAATTACCAATTTTTTTTTGGCATTTAAAATCTTCTCCCAAAAGAATTTGAGTAACAATTTCAGAATTTCTATTATTTTTTTTATAAATATTCGCTACGGGATTTTTTACTGTAAGTAACATTTCTTTATACGTACCAAAAAGTATTATTTAATTTTTACTAAAAACTAAAATTTTTATATTAAATTATTGCTTTGGTGCTGGTGCTGGTACGTTTTTTTTCTGCTCAGCCTGTTTCTTTTTAGCATCCGCCTCTAATTTTTTTAATTTAGCTATAGCTGCATTTTCTTCATCTAAAGTAACGATTCCATCTTTATTAGCATCTGTATTATCAAATCTTGCCGTAGCTTCTTTTATAGGGTTTTCAAAAAATTCATCTTTTGAAATCATGCCATCTTTATTTTTATCAATATTATTAAAAATATTTTCTAATTCTTTTTTATTAAAATCTATGTAATCTTTTTTCTTCAGTGGGAAAGGAGAATTCTGAGCGAAAACTGAGTTGCAGAGTAAAACTAAAACTGTAGATAATAATATTTTTTTCACAAATGATGTATATGCCTCAGTATTATTTCTGTAAATCATCTTTTGCTAATTTTAACAGTTTTATTTATCCAGATAATTAGAAATAGAACTGGAACTCCAATGATTGCAGATAAAACAAAGAATGTTGGGTATCCAAATAAGTTTACAAAACTACCAGCATAACCTGCGATAAGTTTAGGTAAAAATAACATAGCCGAGCTAAAAAGAGCATATTGGGTGGCTGTAAATTTTATTGATGTTAAGGCCGAGAGATAAACTATAAAAGTTGCCCCAGCAAAACCACTTGCAATATTATCAGCGGTAATAACAAAAGCTAAAATTTTAACATCTGCTGTAATGATTGCTAACCAAGCAAATAATAAGTTACTTAAAGCTGAAATTAATGCGCCAATAAACAAAGATCTCATTACTCCTAAATGAACTGAAGCAAGACCACCTATAATTCCACCAACAATTGTTGCTATCGTTCCAAAAAATTTGGAATAGGTAGCAATTTCTGCAATTGAAAAACCCTTTTCTATATAAAAAACATTAGCCATTACACCTAAGACTACGTCCGAAATTCTATATAAGCCTATGAGTAGCAGAATAGATGTTGCTTTAGATCCGTATCTTTTTAAAAAATCTAAAACAGGTTTTGCATAGGCATTTTTTGCAGATTCTTTATTAATAAAATTTGTTTTTATTAGTAAATATATAATTAAGAAAAATATTAAAAAACAAAAAGTAATTTTAATAAATTCATTAATAAAATTTATTATAGGTTCCTTACTATTTATTAAATCTTTAAAATAAGAATAACATAAAATAAAACCAGCCAGAGAAAATAAAAAAGCAAAAAAGAATTTTATTTTTTGATTGTATTTTTTTTCAATATCTCTTTTAATTTTTGGCTCGGAAGAATAAAAAACAGTTATTACACCAAATAACATAAGTACGGCCATTATTTGATAAACTTGTTGCCATACTTTTTGATCATAGATTTCAGTTCCTAAGAATGATGCAATCCAAAGACTTCCAGCACCAGCAACAATCATTCCTATTCGGTAACCCGTTAAATACATTGATGATAGTGCTCCTTGCAAAATTTTTGGCGCAGACTCAATTCTGAAGGCATCCAAAACAATATCTTGGGTTGCACTTGAGAACGCAATAAATATTGCTCCAATAATTGTAAAGATTAAAGAATTTTTTGGATCGGTAAAAGAAATAAAAATTAATGAAAAAATAATCATTAATTGAGATAATATTAACCAGCTTCTTCTGTGTCCTAAGTTTCCTAATATTGGAATCTTTAAATTGTCCACAATCGGTGTCCAAATAAATTTAAAAGAGTAAGCAAAACCAACCCAACTAAATAAAGTAATAGTTGCTCTATTCACTCCTGCTTTAAATAACCAAACTGACAATGTAGAAAAAACTAGAAGGATAGGAAGACCAGCAGCAAAACCTAAAAAAAACATTCTTAGTGAATTGGGATTTAAAAGTGGACTCAAATAAGAGAGCGGCATTAAAAATTAATTTTATTTTTTTTATCTAAAATAGAAAGAAAACTATTTAAGAGTACTTAAATAAGCAATTAGATCTGCTCTTTCCTGATCTTTTGCAATACCCGCAAAAGCCATTTTAGTTCCTTTAATATAGCTAGCTGGTTTGTAAAGATATGCATTAAGTTCATCAACTGTCCAAGTTTTTCCAAAAGCAACTAAAGCAGAGGAATATTTAAAATCAGGATGTGAAGCTGATTTTTTTCCGACAATCCCCCACATTGGAGGTCCAATTTTTACAGCCCCACCGCTTACATTAGTATGACAAGCAGCACATTTTTTAAAAGTGTTTTCTCCAGCGGCAACATTTGCAGAAGCTAATAAAACTTTTATATCCGCAAGTTTTTCTTCTTTTTTATTTTCTTCTTTGCTAGCAGTTTTCGCCTCCTCAACCACTCCTTCAACTTTGTAGCCTGGAGTTTGAGGTTTTTTTACCTGATAAATAAAATCTGTAATTTGATTTAAACCAATTAATAATAAAGCAACAATTAGTACCGCTGCAGCAATTT
>Ga0255208_1000370_pt1 | contig 11049 bp, 12 predicted proteins | sample Miss_Miss_RepB_8_FD_183623 | JGI IMG/M metagenome (GOLD analysis project Ga0255208, IMG submission 183623) | Freshwater microbial communities from Mississippi River, Louisiana, United States - Miss_Miss_RepB_8d | ecosystem: Environmental > Aquatic > Freshwater > River | place: USA: Louisiana...
GGTCTATGGCCTATCAGATGCGAGCCGCCAGATCCCCGATGGCCAGGTCAAATTCCCCCACCCTTGGCCACCCCAAATTCCCCCAGGCAGGACCGGTCAGATTATGACGACTCGGGGGTGATGGCGATGCGAGCGGCGGCCTCTTTGAGGCGGTAGCTCTTGCCCTCGAACTCCAGCATCGCGCAGCGGTGCATGAGGCGATCCAGAATGGTGCTGGCCATGGTGGCGTCGCCCAGGTATTTGCCCCAGTCCTGCACCACGCGGTTGGAAGTGATGACGATGGCTCGGCGCAGCTTGTAGCGCTGGTGCACGATGGCCTGCAGGACTTCGGCGGCGTGCTCGCTGATGCGCCTGGCCAGGAACAGGTCATCGAGGATGAGCAAGTCCGGTGCGACCCAGTCCTTGAGCAGCTCGGTGCGCTCTGCGGTGCTGGCCAACGCGTAACGGGCAAACTCGGTATCGGCTTCCAGGTAACGGACGTCATAGCCCTGCAAGGTCGCCTGGTAGGCCACGGCCTTGGCCACATGGCTCTTGCCGGTGCCGGGCTTGCCGATGATCAACGCGTTGGCGCCCTCGCCGATGAACTTCAGCGTGTGCAAATCGAAGCAGGCACTGCGCGGCAGCTTGGGATTGAAACGCCAGTCGAAGTCCGCCAGAGAGAGCCGTTCATCCAGGCCCGAGCGCTTGAAGCGGCGCTCGGTCAGGCGCGAGCGGCGCCGGTCCAGCTCGTCCTGGAGCATGGCGGCGAAGGTCTCCAGGAAGGGCTGCTGGGCGGCCTGGGCCTGCATCACGCGGGTCGACAGGGTCTCGGCGATGCCGGACAGGCGCAGCTCGCGCAGGGCGCGTTCGATCTCGATCATGTTCATGCCCGGCCCCCTTGCTCGGTGGTGGTTGCAGTGGTGCTGCCGGTGGCGGTGGTCGCTGTGACGGCGGCCGCGTGCGCGAACAGATCGGCGTACTCATCGGCGTCGCGGATGAGCTCATGCTGCTGGGTCAGCGTGTGGGAATCACTGGCAGGCGCACCGCTGGAGGCGGTCTCGATGGTCGCCAGTGCCTGGGCAAAGATGGTTTGAGTCAGAGCCAGCACGCGCTTGTAGCTGTAGATCCCTTGCTCCAGGGCCTGCGCGCAGGCCGCATTGATGCAGTGTGCCGGGTAACGCCTGGCCAGACTGACGATGCCCCAGAGCTTGCGCTGGCCCACTCGGCCCTCGATGGCAAAGAGCAACTGGCACAGCCGGCTGGCGTGCTCACCGATCTCGCTGGCCTGTCGCAGGATCAGACGGGTCTCGCGCGAAGGATTGAACACCCGCTCGTCCATGGGCAGCACCACCGTGCCGGGGCGCTCGGCCTTGGCGTGGGTGCGCAGCAAGGCCGCGGTGTTGATGTCACGGATCTCGATGCGCTGGGCGTAGATGCGCACCAACACCTTGGAGCCGATGCTCGCCGGTCGCGCGGCGTAGCTGCTGTGATCCACCCGCACGCAGCTGTCGTCACAGACGGTACGCACCGCCTCGTCGAAATACTGCATGCCCAGCAGCGGCAGGGGCTTGAGGTGAGACCTCTCCTCCTCGAACATGGCTTGTACCTGACGCCGCTCGGTGCCGTGGATGCGCTTGGCCGCCCAGTTCTTCTCCCAGTGCGCCAGGAACTCGTTCTGGGCCTCGATGGACTCAAAGCGCCGGCCCTTCAAAGCCGTGGCCTGCGTGTGGCCAATGGCATGCTCGACCGTGCCCTTGCGGTTGGGGTCCCGTACCCGCGCCGGGTCGGCCACCACGTCGTAGTGCACCAGGGTGGCGGCGTAGACCTTGTTGAGCTCGGGCTCGTACAGGTCGGGTTTGATGACGCCCTCCTTGAGATTGTCCAGCACCACGTACTGCGGGCAGCCTCCAAAGTGGCGAAAGGCCTGCTCGTGCAGCTCGGCCCAGACCTGGTGGCTGGACTTCCAGACCACGCACCGGAAACTGGCACGGGAGTAGCGCAGCGTGGCCACGAACAGACGGGGTTTGCGATACCGGTCGCTGCCGGGCACGCGGGTGGGCGCGCCCTCGCCGTAGTCCACCTGCATCTCCTCCCCAGGCAGGAAGGACAGGCGATCAAACTGCTCGGGCTCCTTGTGGCGCAGCTTTGCACAGAACCGTTTGACGGAGTTGTACTGCCCGGCAAAGCCGTGCTGGTCGACCAGGTCCTGGTAGATGGCCGTGGCGTTGCGTTTGAGCCGCAGCTGGGCTTCGATGAACTCGCGCCAGGGTTCGCACAGGGAGGTGGCCACCGGCACAGGAGCCGGTGGCCAGGGTGGGGGAATTTGCTGGGCCGAGCCGGTGGCCACCCCGGGGGAAATTGACTGCAGTTGCTCCAGCCAGCGCTGGTGGTAGCTCCTGACCGTCTTGCGGTCGATGCCCGTGATGCGGGCGATCTCGCGTTGCGATGTGTTGCGCTCCAGCAGTGTCTCTATGGTGGCGCGTTGGTTGGACTTCAAGACATTCACTCCTTGGCCTTCCCTCGAGGAAGACCGGATCAATGTCCTGCCAACAGGTGCCGACGACGCCGGCGTTTAACCTCTATCCCCGATCAGTTCAGGTGGGGGAGTTTGAGGTGGCCATAGACGGGGGAATTTGGGTGGCCATCAGGGTCACGAAAGTCGTGACATGTTTTTTGCGATGATTTGAAGGGTGAAAGGACTCAGAAATGGCTCTCATGAAATGTAAGGAGTGCGGAGGGAAGGTCAGTACAAAAGCCGCTGCATGTCCGTCATGTGGCGCAAAGATAGGTCAAGGGAAAAGCTTTTTTGCGGAGCTATTCGGAGGCATTGTTTCTCTGATTATTCTTGGTGCAATGGCTCTTGTGTTTATTGGAATGTTTTCTGATGGGGCGAAAAAAACCGAAGAAGAACTAAAAAAAGAATTGGCTGAAAGATGCAACGAGGCAGCCAAGTCAGCTCCACAAGGATTAGATAAAAAATCGTTTTCTACGAATTGTGTTCAAGGTGGATTGGTTCAGTTGAGAAATCAAGGTCAAATCAAGTAAAGGAGGTGATGTGCGAAAGAGTGGAGAAGCTAGAAAATATTTGAAAGAAACTCGACAGCAGTATCAATCCATTTATTCAACCGGGAACGTTTATGCATCTATCAGAGAGGCGAATAGGCTTCTTAGGAAAGTCAAGGCTTTAGAGAATGGTGTTTCGTGGAATGAAAATCCAACAGGATGGGCATGGATTCGGTTGAAGTTGATGGAATTGATGGAGTATGTTGGTTTCGAATTATTGATTATGTTGAAAAAGGTGATGTTCGGTTTGGCAGTGCTTGTTGGTTGGATATTGGTATTGGGTGTTGTGATTGTCTGGCTCAGAGGGTTTAAATGATTTGCAACAGATGCCCATTTGACATTACCTGCAAAGAAAGGACGTTGCTATGGCGAAGTGGCCAAGAGTGATGGTTGTTTGTGGAGCAATTTTGATGCTCAATGGTCTGTTTATGGATACGACGATAAGCACTGGGCTTGGTCGAATTCATAATTTGGGGCTAATGCAGCGAAGTTGGAACCTTTTGATAATTGGCAGTGTTTTGCTGATTGGGGGGTTAATATGGGGGGGCTCTACTCTCGGACGGAGCGAAGAAAAGGATGTTCAGGAGTCGGTTGATTTGAAAAATCAGCTCGAAAATTTTAGTGAGGAGCTTAGAAAGACGCGTCAAAAGAATAAAGAGCAATGGCAAGCACTGATTGATTCGGTTCCGAGGGATCATTTTCCATTAAGATTGTTTATCAGTCTGGCAACAGGTGCGACCTTATTTATTCTTGTGCTCTCGTTGTTTGATTTCCAGGAAATGAATTTCCTTAAATTTATGCTGGCATTTTTATTCTTTCCGGTGGGATTTTGGATGACGATTAAGCGTCCTGATGCCTATGGATCTGCAATGCCCGTGTTGACTTTTGTGGTGTTGGGGTTGCTGATTTTTTGGTTTGGTTTATGGATAAACGTAGGGAAGGATGCGGGATGGTTTGCTGTCATTTCATTTGTCCCTGTGCTGATTTCACATTTTTCATTCCGAAGGCTTAATGTGAGGCTTAATAGTCAATATTTGCTAAAATTTATCTTGGTTTTTATGGCGTCTGTAGCAATTCTGGCAATCGGAGCCTCATTGGTTTTTAAAGATTAGTTAGGGAATTTTCATTTAAGTCCCCGCCCTGGAGAGATCCTCGGCGGGTTTTCTTTGTCCAACCGAAAGGAGTCTTATGCACGTACTGCGCCACCCCAATGAGGTGCTGGCATTTGTGAGGAACTATTCAGACACAAGCGTCGCGGTCCTGATTCAGCAGCGTATGGAAGAGCTGATCGACGAAGAAACAAGCATGGAGGATTTGTTGCTGCTCATGATCCTCGAATCCGGTGACGGCATCGAGCAACTGGAGGACCAACTGGACATGCATGTCATGACAGACCTGGGCAGCCCCTTATGGGACGTGATCGAGGAACACGCCACCTGTTATGAGCTGGTGTTCGTGTTGACCTCGTCAGGGTATGGAACCTTGGTCTTTGCACCCAAAGCAGAGGCAGCCCCGGACATCTTGGCCTTGTGCCATCAGCATGCGTATCGAAGTCCGCCTTCTTTACCACCCGACGCAATCGACGCACCCGTCGACACAGAGACCGCCCTTCGAGGCGGTTTTTTATTGCCTGTTCAGAAAGGAAGCCAATGAAGCCAGTTGATGAATTTGTGGCCGCCATGGTGGCATGCCTGACGGATGACCTGCATGAACTGTTCCAGGAGCGTGCAGCAGTTCGCCAGTACGACGGTGGCCAAAGCCGTGAATTGGCCGAAGCCATGGCCGTGCTGGATGTGATCCACATGCACCCCAAGCGAGCCTGTGCCTGTTGGCAGTGAAGCGCACTGCGCTAAACGAACCATCTTATTTGAAAGCAACCCCACGCCATGTGCGCACAACCCATTAAAAGGAAATCCATGGAAATCGAAAACGAAAACGAAGTCTCGGACACAGAACTGTCCCTTATTGAAACCATCCACACAGGTGAATGTCCTTCCCTGTCAGGTCAATCCAGTTTGACCTACGCCATCGGGCGGCATCCCGCAGACCAGTCCCTGCATTTGCGGATCGCTGCCAATTCCGGTGGCGGCATGTTCTGCGATGAATGGGCCAGTGGTTCAGCGATAGACGCCTTGGTGCAATCAAGCACCGTTTTGATCTCCCGCTCGATGTGCAAACTGCATGCTGGACGAAGTATCAACACGGGTGGATTCGTGTTGTCCGTGCTAAAGCATTTGGGCTTGGTGCGTGTCAATGCAGAAAACAGTCGCCATCACGAAATGGTCCCCGGTACCACCTTTGAACACGTGGCATTGGAGGCCATGGGGCAGGCGGCATCCGGCGACAAGCGCAAGACCCTCAAGCTCAAGAAAGGCGAGGTCTGAGCTGGCGTCCATCACCGCAGCATTGATTGCTGCATCCCTGCTGGGCATCTGGTTCAACGTAACCCGTTGGATGGCCATTGCTGCAGCCGCTGCTTTGTGCCTTTTGTTCCCTTGGCTCGTGGTCTTCGTCATTGTTGGCGTGGCCTGGGCATTCCTTCACTTCAAAGTCCGTAATCACAGGAGATAAACATGACCTACCTCGACAGCATCAGCACCGCCTTGCAACACGTTCTGGATTGGGACGACATTCCCGAAGACCTGTTGCCACTCATGATCGTGTCGGAGGCCTCGCACCTGAGCGCCACCGATTCCGACACCGTGGGCCATGCGACCTGGCACTGAGTAGGGCGGCCACCACCTGCCCCCAACCGGCCCACATGCGGCCAACCTGCCCACCCCTCGGGCATTCCCCGGCCCCCAGCGGCCTCCGCCACCGGTAGCAACCGGCCTCGGCACCACTCTCCCTTCCCCAGTCCAACACCAGAAAGCACACAACCGTATCTGCACCCGCAGAGGCATCAGTGCGTCTGGATTTGGATTGGGGGAGGGGTCTTTCCTCAATATTTTTTCGGATCAATTTATGACCACACCAACCATCATCAACACCATCGTCCCTGAGTCCGAGCGCATGAACATCGTGGACGGCCTATTTGGCATGGCCTACATGCTCAAGCTGGAACCTGCCGTTTTCAGCATTGCAGAGGCATTGGCAGAGACCTACACAGGCGGCTACTGGGAGTTTCATGACCTGTCCAACGGGGGCTTCTATATGGCCCCACGTCATGACACAGAGTTCACCCTCAGCTGCGAAAACGGTTTTGAAGGCAAGCTGTCCCCGGATGCTTTTGGCATCACGGTTTGTTTGTACGCGTTCAGTGAAATGTCCTTTGGCATCGACCGCTTGGCAAAGGTTTGTGCCGATCAGTACCACCTGTTGCGGGAATATGCCGCCGAACACCCTGAGGCACGGTCAATCTATTGGGCCATTGACTGACGCGTCCGGTGGTATCCCGGCCCCCACGAATCGACGCAACATCCGAAACGCCGAAACGGATGGGGGTGGGGACGCCTGTTGCAGCGTTGCGGCAGTTGCGGATTTTTTGAGGGTAGGTCGGAATTTGTTGACAGCCCCCGTGGCTTCGACCACAATCCGAGACCTTACCGGTTTGCTCTGTGGTGGACGAGCAGAATCCAGCAAAACGGTAATCGACTTTTTTCTTCGGCAAGTGCTGATCGTCTGGCCCTCACCTCTGGTGATCCTTTCAGCATCTGTACGGAATAAAAATGGAAAAAAGTCATTCCAATCCACAATACCCCTCCGATCCCCAAACTCCCTCGCTAGATTGCAGCCTTCTTGCAGAGCTGTGGCGTAACAACGACCATGGGCATTTCCTGGCAGTCCGAGACCCGGTCTCTGGATTCTTCCAGTCAGTCCACATATCCGACCTGAACCAGGTTGACGAAACAGCAAGCAAGTTCGATCTTGCTGGCAGGGACGTCTATCACGCCTGCGCTTGCTTCCATGATGAGGCGGGTGATCGCAAAGCTCACAACGCTATCGGCGCATATGGCTTCTGGGTTGACATCGACTGCGGTCCCGTCAAAGCCGAATCCGGCAAAGGCTATGCCGACGAAGCGCTCGCCGAACATGCGCTGGCCGCTTTCTGCGATGACAACGACCTGCCACCCGCAAACTGGATCATCCACAGTGGCGGTGGCGTTCACGCCTACTGGATCATGGATCAACTGGTCCAGAAAGAAGATTGGCGCGACCATGCAGTAAAGCTCAAAGCGCTGGCGGCCAAGGCAGGATTCTTGGCTGATCCTTCGCGTACCTCCGACATTGCCAGTCTGTTGCGTGTGCCCCGCACCACCAACCACAAGTACGATCCAGCCCGTCCCGTGGTGTTGGTCCGTTCATCCGCTACACGTATTCCCGTGACCGTCATGCTGCAAGGCATTGATGCCGCTTGGGCCAAGCATTGTGGCGCTGTTGCGGCAACGGCGAAACCTGTCCTCTGCACCACATCCGGTGCTGATATGGGCGACCACAGCGAGAGAGATCATGGTCCGTTGGACATGGCCCAAATCAAGTCGGCATTGCAGGCGCTTGATCCCGACTGTGATGAAGCCACTTGGAAATTCCATCGCGTGGCTGTGTTGGCGCGAGAGGCATTGCAGCACCCTGAGCATGCCGATGCCTTGAAATTGTTGGCGCGTGAATGGAGTAGCGGCCAGTTGCGTGGCACGCCTGCAAAGTCCTGGACCACACCCGGCCAAAGCAATGGTCAGACTGGCGAACAGGTCTTTGATGGGGTCTGGCAACGCTTCTTCAATCCCAGCTACACAGGCAAGACCGCCACTTTGGGGACAGTTTTTTATCATGCCCGTGAAGCAGGGTGGTCGTACACCAAGCCAGGGAATGAGTTGGCAGGTGCTGAAGCGGTGGATCAAAAGCCATCTAGACCGACGAAGAAATCTGCATCCAAAAACGATGCTGGCTCGGTGGCGAAGTCACTTTTCAAAGAGGTGTTACCTGCCGATGAGCCGGTTGATCCTGCTGGTCTGTTTTCTAAGATTGAACAGGTGATCCGAACCTATATTGTTTTGGAGCAGGAACAGGCTGATGCTGCGGCGCTGTGGGTTGCGCACACCTATCTGATCGAGGCGCTGGACATTTCCCCCTTGGCCATCATCGACGCGCCTGAACGTGCATGTGCCAAGACCCTGTTCCAGAACGTGCTTGCCTTGCTTTCGTATCGCCCTTTGCCTGCGGCCAATGCGTCACTGGCGGCAATGTTCCGCGCCATCGAGCAGTGGGGCTGCACACTGTTTATTGACGAAGCCGATACCTTCTTCAAAGAAAACAAGGAACTGCAAGGCGTTGTCAATGCGGGCTACAAACGCGGCGGCGTGGTCTTGAGGGCAGAAGCCAGCGGTGACAGCTACGAGCCTAAAACGTTTTCTGTGTACGGCCCCAAAAGCATTGCCGGAATCGCGCTCACCAAGCACCTGCCTGACTCCACCATGAGCCGTGGCATCGTGTTCAACATGCGTCGCAAATTGGCCACAGAGAAAGTCCAGCGCATGCGTAGTGCCGAAGCTGGCTTGTTCGACGGCTTGGCATCACAGTTGATGCGCTTTGCTGTTGACTATAAGGGCAAGGTTCGTGATGCAAGACCTGAGTTGCCTGACGCCCTGAGTGATCGCTCGCAAGACAACTGGGAGCCTTTGTTGTCGATCGCCCAATGCGCTGGGGATGAGTGGGTTCGTCGCGCCATCAATGCGGCTTTGAAGATGTCTGCCGCCAGCGAAGCGCAGGGTAGTGCCAGCAATGACCTGTTGACCGACATTCGTGAGGTGCTGAATAGCTGGACCCATTCGAACATCAAATCTGTGGATCTGATCGAAAAACTTTGTGAAGACCCAGAAATGGGGTGGGCTACCTATTACCGTGGCAAGCCGCTAACGCCAAGACTGTTGTCGAAATATCTGAGTGCCTACAACCTCAAGCCACGCACGGTCCGTCAAGAAGATGGATCCACGCCAAAAGGCTATTACGTGGATGAATTTCAGGACGTTTTTGAACGCTACCTGAAACCTCTGGACGTGGCGTGATATTGCCGCCCTGAGAGGGTGTTGCCGCAACAACGCCACAGCCTTCTACCGGACGTTTCGGCGTTGCGGATACCTACCGGCAGTGCCCTCTTGATACCGCTTTGATGCCTGATTGACTCCTTGGCTGGGTGTTGGGCATCCCCATGCTACGCAACGAATTTTTGAATCTATGTCCCGTTTTTATCCCCGTGGCGCGAGCCACTTCCCGACCGCATGGAAACGTGCGGCCTTCCATTAACCTCTTTTCCAAGGAGAATGAAATGCCCGTGATCCAGTTGTCTGCTCAAGCCTGCCAAGCTGCTGCCTGCAAAGACGGCAGTGCCAAAACCGATTATTACGACACAGCCATTACAGGCTTCATCCTGACCGTATCGGCCTCGGGCAGCAAGGTGTTTTCACTTCGCTACCGTGACCAGTACGGTAAGCAACGCCAGCACAAGATTGGCGATGCAAAGTCCCTTACTTTTGACAAGGCACGATTGCAAGCCCAAAAGTTGCGATCGAAGGTCGTGCTGGGTGAAAACCCGGCTGAAGACCGTCAGGCTTTGCGCAAGGTTCCTACCTTGGATGAGTTCGTCACCGATGTGTATTTGCCCCATGTCCGCCAACACAGGAGAAATTTTCAGTCCACCATCAGTTTTCTGAATCATCACATACTGCCTCGATTCGGCGGCAAGCATCTGGATGCCATCACATCCGAGATGGTGTCCGAAGCCCACCAAGCGATGCGCACCAAAGGCTATGCTCTGGCCATGGCGAACAAGTTGCCAGTTCTGTTCAAGATCATCTACAACCTGGGCAAGAAAAAGAAAGTGCAGGGCACAGCCAGCAATCCTGCCGATGACGTGGTCTTGTTTGTGGCAAATAACGCGAAAGAGCGTTTCTTGACTGCTGATGAGACCCAGAGGCTGCAAGATGCATTGGAGCAAAGTGACAACACCCAGCTCAAACACATCGTGCCGCTGATGCTGCTGTTCGGTTGCCGCAAGAGGGAGTTGCTGGATTCCAAGTGGGTTGACTTTGATCTGGAGAGGCGCAACTGGCACATCCCCATGTCCAAGAATGGCAAGGCCCGCAACATTCCAATTTCTACCAAGGCGTTGGAGTTGTTGCAGAAGCTGCCAAGGTGGGAGGGCTGTCCGTATGTAGTGCCGAATCCCGAGACAAAGAAGCCCTTTGGCAATCTGTATTGCAGTTGGAACACGGCTCGCATCCGTGCTGGTCTGCCTGAGGTTCGCATGCACGACTTGCGCCATAGCTTTGCCAGCAATCTGGTCAATTCCGGACAGTCGATCTATGTGGTGAGCAAGTTGCTTGGGCATTCCCAAGTCAAGACCACAGCCCGCTACAGCCATCTTTCGGATGCAACCCTGCTGTCGGCAGTCGATGCAGCGGCCATGGCCATCGACAAAAGTTGGACCCCGCTCCAGCAGAAAGCTGCCTAAAATTTAGGGTCAGTCTCCCGCCACCTGCACCCCCATTCGGCATCAAACCGCTTGGGTGGTGTGGGTCGGTGGTAGGCGAAAAATGGGCATCGGGAACACGGCAGAACACTTTGGCATTGGCGATAGACGAACTGCATACCTGCGCCAGTTGGGTCATCGGTGGGTGTGGTCAAAACGCAGACCCCAAAACTCCAAAAAAGCCTTACAAATCTTCGCACTAGCCAGACCTTTGGCCTGTTCAACACATTCCAGTTCGCCCACGCTTACGCCCGCGGCGAAGGCATGAAGCACTACACCGAGATGGTGCAGGAGCCCGAATTCGCCGCCCGCGAAAAAGGCTACACCTTCGTGTCGCACCAGCAGGAAGTCGGTGCTGGTTACTTCGACGATGTGACCACCGTGATCCAGGGCGGTTCGTCCTCTGTGAAGGCCTTGACCGGTTCCACCGAAGAAGAGCAATTCCACTGATCTTGAGCAGCGTCTGAAAAGGCGCTGGCTTCAGCAAGCCACCTGATGCTTCGGTGTCGGGTGGCTTTTTTGCGTCTGGGGTCTGCAGGGTC
>Ga0255208_1000371_pt1 | contig 11016 bp, 4 predicted proteins | sample Miss_Miss_RepB_8_FD_183623 | JGI IMG/M metagenome (GOLD analysis project Ga0255208, IMG submission 183623) | Freshwater microbial communities from Mississippi River, Louisiana, United States - Miss_Miss_RepB_8d | ecosystem: Environmental > Aquatic > Freshwater > River | place: USA: Louisiana...
GCGAGCCAAATCAACGGCGTCATTGCCAACGCTTCAGGTGCCATAGGCTCTCTTACCAAAACAGGCTCAGGCACGCTTACCCTCTCAGGTAACAATACCTATAGCGGTGGTACGGCACTCGAGCAAGGCCTTATCCGACTTGGGTCAAGTACACAAGTCACCAACCGATTAATCACAGCAGGGCCAATTGGAACTGGAGCACTTGACGTAAAATCCGGTGCCACTTTGGATCTCAACGGTAATACGCTTGCAAACGCTCTCGCACTAAGTGGTCAGGGTCAGTCGAATCAGGGTGCTTTAATAAACACTTCAACCAGTGCCGCTACCGTCTTAGGTGATATCACCCTCACTGCCGATACGACAATGGCTACCCGCGGCGATCTAGTCTTTAGTTCAATCGATGGAACCACAGGTCTTGGAAACAGCGCCTCCTTGGGCATCAAGACTCAACCCTTGAGTCAATGGACTAGCTTAACGATTTCATCAGATTCTTCGGATCCCTATAGGCTCACTCTGAAGACATCGCCGAGCTTAGGCCTAGGACCTGGCGATGTCGTTCGCTTTTCAAAACTCGTCGGTGGAAAACTGAGCGAAGGATTCGGAGTCGTCACCTCAGTCAACGATGCTGCCGCAAGTGAGTTAAGCATTCGGACTGATTTTAAGATCGCGGGATCGTCTGAGTTTTCAATTGACAAGGTCGATACGACAGCACCCAAGCTCAGCTTAAAAAGCCTTGAGTCCAATGCAAGTAGCAGAATCACAATCGATCGGGCACTAGCTTTAGGAGGACTTACTGTTGACTCACAAGTTGCACTCAAGGTGACTGGTCAACAAATTGCTACGATCGGAAGCCAATCATTTAGTGGGCCCGTTGTAATTGATAACGCTTCGATTGGAGGTCCCTGTGCTTCCACTTGGCTCCTCGAGTGTTACTTCAATGAACAGATTTTTTCTAATCCAACGGTGTTCTCCTCACTAAAGGGATCGATTGATTTTCAATCAACCCTTAATAGCTACACGGCCAGTCCTTCAAATCGCTCGGTACTAATAACTCACGGCAATGTAGCAGGTGTTAGCACCGAGAACCCGGCTCTTAGGTTTTCCGATTCGGTCGGTGTGCAAGGTGAGTTTGGAGCCTTTATTGCTAAGGCACCCAGTATTGCAATCGGTCCAACGAACAGCTCGCTAAAAGCCAAGGCCATTGAACTTAAGGTCGCACCAGCCTCTGGCATAACAGCAATTCCCTCTGTTATATTAAATGGGCAAGTTACACTTGAACCCACTGTGAGTCGGTTGACGATCACCAGCGAAGGCGGATCATTGGTTACGAGTGGCGGTTTCTTGAGTAAAGCGATCGACCAAGAACTGTCTATTAGCCTCGCTTCAACGACGTCAGGAGTGAATACGGCAGGGACTTTGTGGGCGGATAAGTCCTGGGCGAGTCCGCAACTACCCTTCGGCCAGGTGACCGTAACTGCATCAAAGTTTTCGAGCTATGGTTCGGAATTCTGCTCAGTTCTCGACCCGTTGAACTGTAGCGCAAAAAGTCAAACGGTTAGTGTGTACACCAACAAGCTGCATGCTAAGCTCGAAAGTCCAACCTCAGTCCTTAGAGACGAGTTTCTAATCAATAAGGCGGCCGCTGAGGAAGCCGCAGCCAAAGCGGCTGCTGAAGCTGCTGCCAAGAAAGCTGCCGAGGAAGCCGCAGCCAAAGCGGCTGCTGAAGCTGCTGCCAAGAAAGCTGCCGAGGAAGCCGCTGCCAAAGCGGCTGCTGAAGCTGCTGCCAAGAAAGCTGCCGAGGAAGCCGCAGCCAAAGCGGCTGCTGAAGCTGCTGCCAAAAAGGCTGCCGAGGAAGCCGCAGTCAAAGCGGCTGCTGAAGCTGCTGCCAAAAAGGCTGCCGAGGAAGCCGCAGTCAAAGCGGCTGCTGAAGCTGCTGCCAAAAAGGCTGCCGAGGAAGCCGCAGTCAAAGCGGCTGCTGAAGCTGCTGCCAAGAAAGCTGCCGAGGAAGCCGCAGCCAAAGCGGCTGCTGAAGCTGCTGCCAAAAAGGCTGCCGAGGAAGCCGCTGCCAAAGCGGCTGCTGAAGCTGCTGCCAAAAAGGCTGCCGAGGAAGCCGCTGCCAAAGCGGCTGCTGAAGCTGCTGCCAAGAAAGCTGCCGAGGAAGCCGCTGCCAAAGCGGCTGCTGAAGCTGCTGCCAAGAAAGCTGCCGAAGAGGTGACTGCAAGAGCAGCCGTTGAGGCAAGCCGGGTTGTACAAGCGGCTACTCAGGCTGCAACTAGTTCAGTAGCTGCAGCAAATAATGCTGTTAGTGCGGCCGCTCGTGTCCCAGCAGTCACTCCGACGCCAACGCCCTCAACGGCGGTTGCTGCGACACCAACTGCGAGCACTTCCGCATCTCAATCATCCACCGCAAGCGCGTTGCAGGACTCATCGAGCAGCCAGGGGGCAACCCCAAGCTCGGGAAGTCCTCAATCATCTACAAATGACGCGTCGTCAACCCAAGGCTCGACGTCGCCGCCCAGCAGCTCACCGTCTGGATCTTCCACAGCGGGATCGGGGGTACAGAGCCCTACCCCTGCAAGCCCATCGACTTCAGCTGCTGCATCGAGGACAGCCAGCTCTGGGCAAACCAGTACGCCCACTGCGGCGTCGGCGTCGACGCTCCCAGCAGTTCCGCCTTCCCCACCTTCACCCGTCCCAACGAGCAAACCGCCAACGCCCAAGGACAACGCGGATGCAAGCGATCGCACTTTGGCGAGCGTCAAATCACCTCAGGCACCCAAACCCGCATCTCAAGCCCAAAGAGTGACCACCAAACTTGTTGCAGTTTCAGGTATGGTAGTCACTCAAGTCTCTAGCCCCCCCGCTCTTCCCCCGGGAAGTACGCTCGATCAAAACGTTCCAGCATTACCTAATCCTGGTAAGTGGTGATGAGATCGCCCAGCCTCAAACACCTACTGGTCAAAGCGCTAAGCTGTTGGTATTTATGCGCTTTTGTTACCCAGGTGCACAGTGATTCAAGGACCAATAAAGAAGAGTTGAGCGCGACAAGCTCTTTCCAAACCCTTAGCCGGGAGTCATGTGAGCTTAGGCCACGTACCGATGTAGCTTCGAGCGACGGGCTACCTCCGGACAGCGAAATCAGATGTTCAGGCCGATCAGTCGGCTCACTCATCCACCAACGAAGCTACGACAGCAGAAACGGTCTCGATCTTGATCAAGCTCGGGATAATTTGCTTAACGGAAGTGCCTGGAAAGTCCTTGCACAACGTGTGACTTGCGGCAATGGCATCAAGCTTCAAGAGACTGTTTTTGCCTTTGGTTGTCGGTCCAACGTGGGTGGTTTCCCTCATCTTGTTACGCTAAGCCTTAGGGATTCGATCATTAGGATCGCTGACGGTCCTCCAATCATCTTGCCTACGCTACTAGCGGTCGCCGCTGGCCCTGCAAACCGTAAGCTTCTCACACCCCTTGAATCGCAGGACTACTTTAAGCGTCTTTTCAATCGCGAACTGAATCTCGCATCGGTAGAAGATCTTGATGACTTTAAGCTTCTTTTGCGTCAGGCAAAGGTAGCAAACGCCAATGGCGACTTCCAGGATGCAGAGCAACAGCTAAGCAAAGCGTTGTCGATTCAGCTGCGTCTGCTTGATGCGAACGATCCCACCATTGCAAATACCATACTCGATCTAGCGCTCAATATCAGTAACCAGGGCCGTGATGAAGAAACACTAGACTTGTTTCGACGGGTTGAACCGCTCGCCCAACAGTCGACGCGCGAGGCCGACCGCGCCAGGTTCGCATCTTTTCAGGCTTACCACGCTGCAAACCTCGGACGCTACGAACAAGCCCTCAAGTTCTCCACAGCCGCTGTAAGCGCTTGGCGCAAGCTGATCGTAGGCCCTAACCTCAATTTTTCAATCGCTGGGGCAGCCGAAAATGAGATTGACCCTCGAGCCAGTGAAAAGGGAGAACTAGCCCTTTCTCTCAATTTGCAGGCAAATATGGCCTTGCGCGCTGAGGAAATTGAGCTTGCTGAAGCCTCCGCGTCTGAGGCGCTCCGGCTACTAGACGGCACAAAGGGTCTACCGAGTTGGTGGAAACCCGACGTTCTAGTAACGCTGGGCAAGATCAGCTCAGCGAAAGGGCGATTATCGGCAGCGGAGACTTATTTGCAAACCGCGCTTGAGATTAGGCGTTTTGTATCTGGCGATGGCGCTCACAATATCCCGATTTTGATTGCACTAGCAGGGGCTTATCAACGTGAGGCGATGAATACATCAGCGATCATCACCTATCGCGAAATCTTTAAGTTAATCAAATTTAATCAAAACCAAGGTTTCTATAACCTGCGAGCTGAAGACTTGATCCCCTATGGACGGGCAGTGATAGCCTACGCAAATGCATTGACCGATGACTCGCAACGGCAGGGGTTATTTGCCGAAGCGTTTGATGCATTTCAGTTGTTTCGAAGCGGAGCAGCACAACAAACCTTGCTCCGAGCCTCTGAACTTGCAGTCCGAAAAAATGAGGACCTTGCAAATACGCTGAGTCTTATCAAGTCCGCGGAGCGTACTTCGCAATTCGCCACGCTGGCACTCAACGCTGAAACATCCCTACCCGACGATCAGCGAAGCAAACTCGTCGAAGAACGGCTAGCGTCCGAGCGGAACTTGGCAGAGCAAAAATTGCAAAGCGGCCGCCAGATCCTCTTGGAAAAGTTTCCAAGCTTTATCGAGTTGCTAAAGCCAAAGGCACTTGATTTACTGGCCATCCGTCAGCGTCTCAACCCCAGGGAAGGGCTTTTGGCATTCTTAATTGGAGAAAACGAGAGTTTTGTGCAGTTAATAAGACGAGACGGCATTGAAATAACGCGATCAAGTCTTGGACGAAACGCACTTAACGATCGAGTCAGCCAAATTCGCAAGGCCTTTGATGTTCAGGCTGGGGCACCAGCAGATTTCAACCTCGAGGCGAGTTTTGATTTGTACCAAGGCCTCCTTGGGCCGCTGCGGACAAAGCTCCAAGGCCTCGAGCATCTTATTGTCATTGGGACAGGTCCCCTTGCGAGTTTGCCGTTTTCCGTACTCGTTGATTCAAGCTCTCAGACTAGCACCCATCAATACAACCAAGTGGATTGGCTTGGACAAAGATTTGAGCTAAGCCATGCCGCGTCGATCGAGCAGTTCTACAAATTGCGTACATTCCGCTCAAACAAGCAAGCAGTCAAAGGTATGCTCGCTTTTGCCAATCCCATCTTGCTCGGTAAGTCGGCCCAAAAGGCTCACTCCGACGGATCTTCAGTAAACCCAACGATCAGCGGCATGCAAACGCTCGCGACTTCTTGCCGACAGGAAGGACCTGCGCCTTCCGAGCTTCTAAGAGCTCTAGATCCACTACCCGAAACATCTATCGAAGTTAGGCAAATTGATGCTTTGTTGAAACGCAATCAACAGATAACCAATCAATCCAATATAGCAAACGATATTTTTCTTGGTGATGAAGCCAGTGAAGCGAGACTTCGAGCTCAAGACTTATCTTCATACCGTATTCTATATTTTGCAACTCATGGATTGTTACCGGGTGAACTGAAGTGCCAAGCCGAACCGGGTCTAGTCCTAACGCCCCCGCCTGAAAGCTCCACTCGCGACAACGACGGCTTACTTGAGGCTAGTGAGATCGCATCAATGCAATTAAACGCAGAGCTTGTTGTGCTGTCAGCATGCAATACCGCGACTTCAGGCTTCGGCGGAGATACCCTATCCGGGCTCGCCCAAGCATTCAGTTTTGCTGGAGCAAGAAATTTATTGGTCAGCCACTGGCAGGTACCCTCCACTGCAACCGCCCAGCTAATGACATCCTTCTTTAGCGCTCTTGGCGATGACAATGAGCCGTCTCAGGCAAGATCATTACAAATTGCACAAGCTAGCCTAATAAAGAACGTACAAACCTCACACCCTTATTTTTGGGGAGCTTTTGTGCTTATGGGCGACGGACAGGCCGATCGAGTGCTTCCAATACCGAGAGCATCTCCATGAAGCTGCATAAGCTAATCCTTTACACATTAGGCTTAGTGGTTCATGGTGTGGTCCACGGCCAGTATGTCGTTATGGAAGCCCGCGGAGTCAATTTTAAGTCCGGCCAATCGATCGCTATAAATGCGGAGATAAGCCTCAAAGAGGGGGAACGCTTAGTACTCATCGGCGGAGATGGCAGAAGCGTAACAATGCGCGGACCCTACGCGGGGTCCATACCAGGTAAAGCAGCTTCAACTAACGACGCAAAGCAAGTCCTCGGCGTGCTCTTGGCCAGTCGCGACGCTCGAACAAGCTCAGTGGGTGTGGTCAGATCCGGCGCAGCTAGTGTCAAGACGCCCGACCCCTGGGCAATTGACGTGACGCGCTCAGGCGCACGTTGCCTGCGCGAAGGAGAAACGCCTGAACTTTGGCGACCTGAGACATCGACCGCTATTTCTTTTATCATATTCCCTGTCGATCGATCTTGGCGGGCTGACTTCAAGTGGGAAAAGGGGCAGGATCGTATGCGCCTTCCAGATCTTTCTCGCTTCGATGGCGTAACGACCTTACTTGTGAACCTTGATCAACAAGAATTTGCACTTAGCTTTCACCGGATTCCCCAATCAATTCAAGACCCGGTGATTCTCTCGGCATGGATGCTAGAAAAATCATGCATTCAGCAAGCTGATGCACTGCTGAGATTGTTTGTCACGCAAAACAGCATTAAAGCAGACTGAGGTGATTAACCAATCATGAGGCAGAGCAAACGAGCACTAACGTGGCTCTTTATCCTGACCCTTTCTATGGTCATTGCCCTATTACTCGATCGATTAGCCTTCGTTGAAAATGCTGAGCGCAAACTAGTTGATCTTCGCGTGGCTGCACTAGAACCACCGATGGCACAGTCTGAAGATATCGTGGTGCTTGCGATTACCGAAGAATCACTCGAGCAATTTCCCTATCGATCTCCGATTGATCGTGAGTTTATCGCTAACATCTTAAAACTACTTGAACAACGCCATGTGAAGGCAATTGGTCTGGACGTTTTGCTCGATCAGCCAACCGAAGAAACCAAGGATCAGGTACTTAAACAAACTTTACTTGATTTGAAAACACCATTGTTTGTTAGCTATACCAATACACCCAGTGTCGTCAACGAAAAGCAGCTGGCGTATTTGAATGCCTTCTTACCAGATAGGCTTCGGGTTGCTGCAAACCTCGCCACCGATCCTCTTGACGGAACAGTTCGTTGGATTTTCGAGGGTGAATCGAGTCCCGGTTTACCCAAGGGCTATGCGCGGGCGATCGCAGAATCACTTGGCGTGAAACCGCCAAGTGGACTGCTGGAGATTGCTTGGCGGCCAGCCCCTGATGCAGAGACAAGGCCCTTTAAAGTCTACCCAGCTCATGCCTTAGCCGTGCTACCGCCTGCATGGTTTGAGCAAAAAATTGTCATGATAGGTGCCATTCTTTCCTTGACTGACAGACACCGAACGCCACTCGCGATTTACCAAGATGGCGAAAACGCTATGATGCCTGGTATATTAATCCAAGCACATTCCTTAGCGCAGCTTTTAGAAAACCGAAGCCCTCCCGCTATTCGATTTATTGAAAAGTTCTTCATGTGCGGTTTGCTCGCGCTCATAGGTACTGCGATAGGCATGGCTAAACGAGGTCTCCTTTTCACCATGGTTTCAGGTGTCATCGTGGTGGTAGGCCTATGGCTTGGCCTGCTTCTAGGTTACGCACGAATTTTTCCAATGCTGCCGATCATCGTTCCTAGTTTTGGATTGATTTTTGCCTTGGGCATTACCGATATGCTTATTGGAAGAGCGGAACGTAAGCAGCGCCAATTTGTTCAAGGGGCATTTTCTCGATACGTTGCACCAGCAGTTGTACAACGACTGGTTGAAAATCCAGATTCGCTTTCCATTTCAGGCGTCCGTCAACAAGTCACCTTCATTTTCACGGATATCGCTGGATTCACAACCATGTCGGAGAAGCTCAGCTCCGACAAGTTATCGGAGGTACTTAATGATTACCTTGACGGGGGATGCAAAACAATTTTTGAGCATGCAGGAACGGTTGATAAGTTTATAGGCGATGCCATCATGGCGGTTTTTAATGCACCAATTGCCCAAGAGGATCATGCTGTTCGTGCAGTGCGTTGCGCGCTTGCGCTTGACACATACGCAGAGGCCTTTCGGAAGAAGCAAAACGCTCAAGGTATTCCAATTGGTGTTACAAGAATTGGCGTACACACCGGACAAGCGACTGTCGGCAATTTTGGTTCGCAATCGAGGATGGACTTTACCGCCCTTGGTGACACCGTTAATACAGCAGCTCGAACGGAAGGGGTCAACAAATACTTCGGGACTCGCATATGCTGCACTCAAGAAATTGTCGACCTCTGCCCAGGTATGGCTTTCTTGCCAATTGGGGATGTCGTGCTCAAGGGCAAGCTGACAGCAGTGACGCTTTATTGCCCTGTCTCAGCATGGCAGGCTTCTTCAGGCTTTGCTGTTGCCTATCTTAATGCGTATAAAACGCTCCCGAATGTGGAAGGTGACGGATCGCTCGATAATCGATTGAACTTTGAGTCATTACATGCTCAATTTCCAGATGAGCCGTTGCCGAAATTTCATCTCGATCGAATGGCTCAGGGATTCAATTCCCGCCGTGTCGTGATGGAGGACAAGTAAGTGCCCGATCAGCGAATGTCAGTATCACAATTAGATCGTTCATGGATACCTCATTGCTATCGAGATCGAGCCTCACGACGTAAAGTGATTCGATCGCTGGGCGTTTCAGCAATTCTTGCTTCCTGGCTCTCAATCGGTTTTTTTGAATCAGTAGCAAGTGCACAGGTAGTAGTCCCATCGCAGGCTGATATCACCCGTCTGCGCCCATCCACGATTCCCCTGCCAGCGATGCCGCAGTTTGATCTTCGACTTGAAACACCTGAAAAATCACCGATTCCGCGTGCAGTTGATGATTTACGATTTCAGCTGCGTGATATCGTTATCGAAGGCATATCGATCAATGATCCAGAATTTTCTAAACAACGCTTTGCTCCACTTATCGGTCCAGAGATCGGACTCGAAGACATTCGCACTGCCACCGCCGCACTTGAGGAAACCTATCGGAAACGAGGATTTTTTTTAGTCCGTGTACTAATTCCACCTCAGCAGATTAAAGACGCCACCTTAAGAATTCAGGTGATTGAGGGATTTATTGAAGCGGTTTACACCCAGGGTGGTACGGCAGCCATGCGCAAAAAAGCTGATGCCCTGCTGCGCCCTATTCTTGAAGCCAGGCCTATTAATCTAGCCGCACTTGAGCGGGCTTTACTGAGTCTAAACGATCTGCCGGGACTCGCTGGCGGAGGCGTCTTGCGCCAGGGGCGGCAGCTTGGTGGCTCCGAGTTACTTATAAACCTTGGTGATACAGCCCCCGATCTCTATTCAATCGGTTTCAATAACACCGGGCCGAAGACCTTAGGTATTTATGGCGTATCCTTAAATGCCTCCATCAATAATCCCTTAGGGCAAGTTGGGCAACTCTCGTTCGGATTGAACAGTGCTCTCAATACCCAACAGCTGAGAACCCTTAACGCACGGTATGCGACTGACCTGGCAGGCACAGGCATTATTGCTAGTCTGGGTGTGCTCTCAGCCAATGCACAGCCCGCCGGGTCATTGAAGGAAGTGCTGGGATTAACTGTGAGCAGCCAGACTGAGTCAATAACACCAAGGCTACGATACGCTTTGAAGAGAAGTCGAGAGCATTCGCTCTACTTAGATAGCGGCTTAGCCCTGACCCAAACCGAAATCAACGGCGTTCCAAGTCCAGACTGTAACATTGGCTCAGCAAAAACAGTTGATAGGATGAGCAATGCAGATATCGGCCTAAGCTGGGTTTGGTCTCAGACATTAGGACACTTACAGGTCGTCAGTTTCAATTTGCATCAGGGAATGGAAGGACTTGGCGCACTTCGAAGGCAAGACTATGACTTTCGTTGCAAAACCCCATCAACGAGGAACTTTGATCCGGGTTTCCAAAAGCTCAGCTTTAGCATGCAGCGAATCCATTTACTGGGCAAGGGATTTAGCGCTCAAATTCAAGCGGCGGGTCAATGGACGCGAGACAATCTGCTTTCGGGCGAGCGCGTCGCCTTTGGAGGTACCGTGATTGGGCGTGGCTACGATGGCGGTGCAATCGCGGGAGACCGGGGCTATGGAGGATCGCTTGAGCTACGCTACGACGTCAAACCAAAATCAGTAAATAATTGGATAACCAACCGAGATCAAATTCAACTATTAATGTTTACTGATGTTGCAAAAACAATGACACTTCGGGATCCATCCGATCCACAGTCTAGATCAAGTGAGGCATCGATCGCATCTTCAGGCATAGGTGCCCGATTGAAACGATCAACAACTTGGAACGCCGATCTGTGGTTGGCCCATGCGCATAAAACCATAAATAGTGCTGATGCACGAGGTAACCCTCGATTGATTTTTAGTTTGGGTGGAACGTTTTAGAACACTTCAACACGAGTGGACCGCAGAGAATCGAAAAACCAAGAAGAAAAAAAGCTGCCTGCCAGGCTAGAGCATGCGACGCACCGCCAAATCTATCTAAGCAAAAACCAAGCATCCATCCCGCAAGCGCCGATAAGCCGAAACCAACGGTGGAATGCATGGCGAGTGTCGCACCTCGAAAGCGTGGATCCGCGCTTGCACTCATGCCCGCCGTCAGTGAACCCGAGTCTGCTGGTACCGTCAACGCGTAGATCAAGATCAACGGAAGCAGCAGCAAAATGGAACCATCGGCGTTCAATCCAATCAGCAAAGCGATCGCTGCCGATGCAAATTGAATGCCTCGAATGGCTCGATGCCTGCCGAGGCGAATCGATAACTCATTGCCCGCAATACTTGCCGGCATAGCCAACACTGTAAAAATCACGCTGATCATCATGGGTGTTGCCCATGATGTAATC
>Ga0255208_1000372_pt1 | contig 11012 bp, 12 predicted proteins | sample Miss_Miss_RepB_8_FD_183623 | JGI IMG/M metagenome (GOLD analysis project Ga0255208, IMG submission 183623) | Freshwater microbial communities from Mississippi River, Louisiana, United States - Miss_Miss_RepB_8d | ecosystem: Environmental > Aquatic > Freshwater > River | place: USA: Louisiana...
TCTTCTCGTGGGCACCGATCGTCGAGACCGGCCTGACGCAGCTGCGGGTTGGCACGCCGTCGATATGGACCGTGCAGGCGCCGCACACAGCCACGCCGCATCCATACTTGGTGCCGGTCAGCTCGAGCTGCTCGCGCAAGGCCCACAAAAGCGGGGTTTGCAGATCGGCTTCGAACTCGCGAAGCTGTCCATTGACGGTAAGTTTGATCATCGACGTTTCCAGATTGCCTTTGAGCAATGATCGCGGGCAAGGCTGTAGGAATTCTGTCAGTGGCAGCCCGACGTGCCGCGGATTTCCAGCCAGTTACTCAACCCTCGTTCGCCAGCGCCCTTCCAATCAGAATCCGCTGGATGTCGCTGGTGCCTTCGTAGATCTGCGCCACCCGCACGTCGCGATAGATCCGCTCGACCGGGAAGTCGCTGACATAGCCGTAGCCGCCGTGCACTTGAATGGCGTCGGAGCAGACCTTCTCGGCCATCTCCGACGCAAACAGCTTGGCCATCGCAGCCTCCTTCAGGCACGGCTGACCGGCGTCCTTCAGGCTGGCGGCATGCCCGATCAGCTGGCGCGCGGCCTCGATCCGGGTGGCCATGTCGGCCAGCCGAAACTGCACCGCCTGGTGCTCGAAGATTGGCTGTCCGAACGCCTCGCGCTCCTTGGCGTAGCGCAGCGCGGCCTCGAATGCGGCGCGCGCCATGCCGACACACTGCGAGGCGATGCCGATGCGTCCGCCCTCCAGGCCGGACAGCGCGATCTTGTAGCCCTGGCCTTCTTCGCCGATCAAATTGGCCGCTGGCACCCGGCAGTTTTCGAAGGCGATCTGCGCGGTGTCTGAAGCATGCTGGCCGAGCTTGTCCTCGAGCCGGGCCACCCGATAGCCGGGCGCATCGGTCGGCACCAGGAACGCCGAGATGCCGCGCTTGCCGGCCTGTTTGTCGGTGACCGCCATGACGATCGCGACGTCGGCGGTGCTGCCCGAGGTGATGAACTGCTTGACGCCGTTGATCACCCAGCCGTCGCCATCCCTGGTGGCGGTGGTGCGCAGGCCGGAGGCATCCGAGCCGACATGCGGCTCGGTCAGGCAGAACGCGCCGAGCATGTTGCCGCGCGCCAGCGGCTCGAGCCACTGCGCCTGCTGGGCCGGATTGCCCCAGGCAAGCAGGATCGAGCAGACCGGACAGTTGTTGACCGACACGATCGTCGAGGTGGCGCCGTCGCCGGCGGCGATCTCCTCGAGGATCACCGCCAGCGCCGTGTAGTTCAGGCCCGCGCCGCCCAGGGTCTCCGGCACCGCAATGCCGTAGCAACCGAGTTCGGCCAGCCCGCGCAAGGCCGCGCGCGGAAACTCGGCTTGCTTGTCCCAGCGGGCTGCGTGCGGTGTCACTTCGCGGCGCACGTATTCGCGCACCGCGTCGCGCACCATCGTCAGGTCCTGATCAAGTTGCATCGTCTTGACTCCATCGGCCGGCCTGGCAACAGCCAGCCTGGTGGGTGACTGCCGGCCACCCGGGCATGTTCAGGCGAATTCCGGATCCGGTTGCTGCGGCCGGCGGGCAGTGACTTCGATTTCGACCTTGATGCGCGGATCGACCAGTCCGACGACCATGGCGGTCGCGGCCGGCCGGGCCCGCGCGAAATACTCCCCGAACACCGGCGCCAGCGTCTCGAACAGCGCCGCTTCGGTGATCAGGTAGCGCACCCGCACCACGTCATCCAGCGTGCAGCCCGCCGCTTGCAGCGCCTGCTCGATGTTGCGCATGCACTGACGGGTCTGCTCGACCGGGTCGGAGCTGATCGTCATCGTTGTGTAGTCAAAGCCGGTGGTGCCGGACACGAACACATCGTTGCCATCGACGACCGCTCGCGAGTAGCCGGCCAGGGCCTCGAAGGTCGAGCCGGACGAGATCAGGCGGCGCGTCACCATGCCAGTGACTGCCCGCGGTAGTCGAAGAACCCGCCGCCCGGGTAGGCGCGTGGGTCGGCGATCACCCGGCGCATGCCGGCGATGCTGTCGCTGGCCTCGACCTCGGCGTTGGGGCCGCCCATGTCGGTGCGCGCCCAGCCCGGATGCAGCGCCAGCACCCGCACACCCTGGTCCGCATATTCGACATGCGCGAGCTTGGCCACCATGTTGACCGCCGCCTTGGAGATCCGGTACAGCATGCCGAAGCTGGCTCCGGCCTCGGCGATCGAGCCCATGCGGCTCGAGATGAACGCCAGCGTGCCACGCGAGGCAAGCAGCAGCGGCGCAACCACCGGCAGCAGCCGCATGGCTGCCAGCACGTTGGTGCGCATCACGAGATCAAAGTCGGTGTCGCCCGGCGGATTTGCGATGCTGCTGGTGCGCGGTCCGTAAACCCCGGCGTTGCACACGACGACATCGATCTTTTCGCCATCGAGCTGCCAGGAGATGCCGGCCACGTCATTGATGTCGAGCACGTCCAGGCGCAGTGTCTGCGCGCCAAGGTCACGCAACCGGATCCGGTCGTCCTCGCCGCGATGCGTTGCGAACACCGTCCAGTCCTGCTCGCGGTACTGGCGCGTGAATTCCAGGCCCAGGCCCCGGGAGGCGCCAACAATGAGAGCGGTCGGCACTTAGATCACCTCCACACCGAGCGCCACCGCCTCGCCACCGCCGATGCACAGCGAGGCGATTCCGCGCTTGCCGCCGGTCTTGCGCAGCGCACCCAGCAGCGTGACGAGGATTCGGGCGCCAGATGCGCCGATCGGATGCCCGAGCGCACAGGCACCGCCATGGATGTTGACGATCTCGTGGACGAGATTGAACTCCTTCATGGCCGCCATCGTGACATTGGCAAAAGCCTCGTTGACCTCCCACAGATCAACATCGGCAACGCTCCAGCCGGACTTGTCGAGCAGCTTGCGGATCGCGCCGGCCGGTGCCGTCATGAACCAGTCCGGCGCCTGCGCATGCGTTGCGTGTCCGACAATGCGTGCGACTGGCGTGAGGCCAAGCTTGTTGGCGATCGAGGCGCGCATCAGCACCAGCGCGGCTGCGCCATCGGAGATTGACGAGGCATTGGCGGCCGTGATCGTGCCGTCCTTCTTGAAGGCCGGACGCAGCGAAGGAATCTTGTCGAGCCGTGCCTTGAACGGCTGCTCGTCCTTGTCGATCTGCACATCGCCGTTCTTGCCCTTGACCGGCACCGGCGCAATTTCCCAGGCAAAGCTGCCATCCTGGTTCGCGGCCAGCGAGCGCTCGGTTGAGGTGATCGCGAAACGATCCTGGTCTTCGCGGGTGAAGCCGTACTTGGCCGCGCAATTCTCGGCGAACACGCCCATCGCCTTGCCGCGATCGTAGGCGTCTTCCAGGCCGTCCATCGCCATGTGATCGAAGATCGTTGCCGCGCCGTAGCGATAGCCCTTGCGCGCGTTGGGCAGCAGGTGCGGCGCGTTGGTCATGCTCTCCATGCCACCGGCCACCATCACGTCATGCGTGCCGCAGGCCAGCATGTCATGCGCAAACATCACCGCTTTCAGGCCGGAGCCGCACATCTTGGACAGCGTGACCGCGCCGGCCGACTGTGGCAGGCCGGCAGCCAGCGTCGCCTGGCGGGCGGGGGCCTGACCCTGGCCCGCCATCAGACAGTTGCCGAACATCACTTCGCCGACGCTGGCGCCATCGATGCCGGCACGCTCGACGGCGGCACGGATCGCGACCGCGCCAAGCTCCCAGGCGGCCAGGCTGCTGAAGTCGCCGAGCATCCCGCCGATCGGGGTGCGGGCGGCCGATGCGATGACGATCGGATCGTTCATGGGGTTCTCCTCAAGGCGGGGGCGGGTGTGTGCCGTGCCGATGCTGTGAGCGTCAGGCCGTCTCGCCGAACAACTCGCGCCCGATCAGCATCCGGCGAATCTCCGAGGTGCCGGCGCCGATCTCATAGAGCTTGGCGTCACGCCACAGCCGACCGGTTGGGTATTCATTGATATAGCCGTTGCCGCCCAGACACTGGATCGCTTCGCCGGCCATCCAGGTGGCTTTCTCGGCGCTGTACAGGATCGCGCCGGCGGCGTCCTTGCGCAGGGTGCGCACATCGATCTTGCCTGCCTGGGCGCGGTCGCACTGACGGCCGACTTCGTAGACATAGGCGCGGCAGGCCATCATCGTCGTGTACATGTCGGCCAGCTTGCCCTGCATCAACTGGAACTCGCCGATCGGCTGGCCGAACTGCTTGCGCTCGTGCACATAGGGCACCACCACGTCCATGCAGGCCGACATGATGCCCAGGGGGCCGCCCGAGAGCACCGCGCGCTCAAAGTCCAGCCCGCTCATCAGCACATTGACGCCGCGACCCAGGCCGCCGAGCAGGTTTTCGGCCGGCACTTCGCAGTCCTGGAACACCAGCTCACCGGTGTGGCTGCCGCGCATGCCCATCTTGTCGAGCTTTTGCGCAACCGAAAACCCCTTGAATCCCTTCTCGACCAGAAAGGCGGTGATGCCGCGCGGCCCGGCTTCCAGGTCGTTCTTCGCATAAATCACCATCACGTCGGCGTCCGGGCCGTTGGTGATCCACATCTTGCTGCCGTTCAGCAGCCAGCGGTCGCCCTTGAACTCGGCACGCAATTTCATCGACACCACATCCGAGCCGGCGTTCGGTTCTGACATCGCCAGCGCGCCGACATGCTCGCCGGAGATCAGCTTCGGAAGGTAGCGGCGTTTTTGCTCCTCGGTACCGTTGCGGTTGATCTGGTTCACGCACAGGTTCGAGTGCGCGCCGTATGACAGGCCGACCGATGCCGAACCGCGCGAGATCTCCTCCATCGCGACCACATGGGCCAGATAGCCCATCGCGGTGCCACCGTACTCCTCGCCGACCGTCATGCCGAGTACGCCCATGTCGCCGAACTTGCGCCACAGGTCCATCGGGAACTGATCGCTGCGATCGATCTCGCCAGCGCGCGGCGTGATCTCGGCGGCGACGAACTGCTGCAGCGAGTCGCGCAGCATCGCGATGTCCTCGCCAAGGTCGAACTGCAGGCCGGGGATGTTCAGCATGGTCGCGTCTCCAAGTTTCAGCGCTCGCGGCGCGCCGTCAGCCGCCGAGTTCGGCCAGCAGCTGCCGGGCGCGACGCTCGTGGGTGTCAATTTCGGCGAGGGTCTCGCGCAGGTCGTCAAGCTGGCGCTCGAGCATGCGCCGATGCTGGGTCAGCACACCCAGAAAGCGGGCCAGCTGTGCGCTGGTATCGGACGGCGACTCGTACATGTCCACCAGTTCACGCACTTCGGCCAGAGTGAGGCCCAGGCGTTTGCCGCGCAAGGTCAGCTTCAGCCGGGTCCGGTCGCGCTGCGAGTAGACGCGCTGGCGCGCACCGGTACCAGCCCTCGTCGGGGCGAGCAGGCCCTGGTCTTCGTAAAAGCGGATTGCACGCGGCGTTACGTCGAATTCGCGCGCAAGCTCTGTGATCGTGTAACTGGGCATCCGCGCAGGTCGGTGGCAGTTTACGTAAACGTCAATTGTAGCGCTGCCCGTCGTGCTGTCCGCAGCTCTGCCAGTGGCTCTGCCATTAACCCACCCGGGCTGTCCGTTTGCCTAAAGGCTCAGCCAAACACGCCGAGTTCGGCCAGCGTCTGGTCGACCGCCTCGCTCCAGCCGCGGTTGGCGGCCGGCGATGCCGGGCTCGGATGCAGGATTTGCGCAATGCGGATCCGCGACTGAGCGCCCAGGACCCGCTCGAGCCGCTTGGCCGCATAGCCCCCGATGCCGATCGCCCATTGCGGGTCGGTTGCGGCCAGAGCCTCGCGCAGATGTTCATCGCAGGCAGCGTTCAGGGGCGTGGACTCGGCAGCCGGCAACTGCTCGGGCGTGCGGTTGCGTCCGCTGGCCTCAAGAAAGACCAGCGGACAGTAGTTCAGCACGAAGCACTGGGCGAAGAACGCGTCGGCAGTGCCGAAACGCTGGGCTGCCCAGCCCCACAGCCGTCGGCCGCTGACTTCGGAGCGCCGGCAGGCGAAGCCTTCTATCGGTCGTTTCGGATGTTGCAAGGCGGGAGGCGGCACGTCGGCCTGGATGCCGATCCAGTCGCGCACCGCGGCCACCTCGCCAAAGGGCACACCGGTTTGCATCATGCCGAAGGGTCCCGGGTTCATGCCAAGGAAGACCACCCGCTTGCGCCCGCGGCCATGCTTGCGCAGCCAGGCCTCGTGGGCGGTCCATGCGTAGTGCAAGGGGTTGTAGACATGGGCCACCGGGGGCGCAAAGCGCAGCTTTCCGACCTGCTCGCTGAGCCGGCTGGCGGCAGCGATCAGGCCCTGGCTGACGAGATCTTCATCGGGTTCGTTCATGGGCGCCGATCTTAGCGCTGACGGGCAAAAAAAAGCCCGCGACTGAGTCGCAGGCTTAATCCACCTTTGGAGGCGGTGGAGGAGACACCGGTGCCGCGGGGCTGACCCCGCGGCGAATTCTTCAAGTTCAGCGAGCGGCGTGATCGCGCTGGGCCGCGGCGCGAATCTCGGCCGCGAGCCGCCAGTCGTAGCGCTCGATCTCGGCGATCGCCAGCGCCTCGCGGTTGGCGGCCAGCCTTTCGACCGCGGCGCGCAGCATGCTGCCGAGCGGCTTGACCAGGCGGGAGATCAGGGACTGTCGTGCTTTGCTGCCGATTGAACCGATTGCATCAATGCCGTCCGCGATGCGCGTCAGGCCGTCGTGAGAGTGAACATGTGTTGCCATGATGAGAGATTCCTGATTCGAGAGAGGAGGTGGTTATGTTGTGAAACGTATTTTGCGCGTCTCAGAATATTTTTCCAATTGATGTTTGAGATGTAATACATTCACGGTAAGAATGTTTCGGCAGTGGATGTTGGGAACTTCGTGAGCGAGGTAGGCAATGAACTTCCGGACCCTGGACCTGAACCTGCTGAAAGTGTTTGACGAGGTAATGGCAGAGGGCAATCTGACCCGCGCGGCCCGCAACCTGGCGATGACCCAGCCGGCGGTCAGCAATGCGTTGAAGCGGCTGCGCGATTCACTGGACGATCCGCTGTTCGTGCGCTCCGGCTATGGCGTCGAGCCGACCGCGCTGGCCACCACGATCTGGCCGGCGGTGCGCGATGCGCTGACGCAGTTGCGCGCAGCGATCGCGCCGCCGCAGTTCGATCCGTCCACCTCGCGTGCAACCTTCGTGTTGGCGATGGCCGACGCGACCGCTGCGTTGATCACTCCCGGATTGCTGGCGCGCATCGAGCGGGATGCGCCGGGGGTCACGCTGCGGGTGCTACCGCTGACGACCCGCGACCCTCGGGCGCTGCTCGACTCGTCCGAAATCGACATGGCGATCGGGCACTTTCCGGCGGTGATGGCGGCACTGGTGCTGGCCGCGATGCAAGAGGGCGAACACGAGAACTACGGCCACGAGCGGCTGTATAGCAGCCATTACGTCTGTGTGATGCGCCGCGATCATCCACTGGCCAAGACCCGGCTCTCGCTCGATGCATACTGCGAGGCTAGGCATCTGCTGGTGAGTTTCTCGGGACGTCCTTACGGATTCGTCGACGAGGCGCTCGCGGAACTTGGACGCAAGCGCCGGGTCGTGCTGACGGTCAACCAGTTCTTCACCGCCGGCCAGGTGGTGATGCGCTCAGACCTGCTGACGGTGCTGCCTCGTCACTTCCTGGCGGCGAGCGGCATTGGGCTTCGCCTTGCCCAGCGGCCTTTGCCGATGTCGATGCCCGAGGTGCATGTCGACATGATCTGGCATCGGCGGCAGGATGCGCGCTCCGAGCATGTCTGGCTGCGCTCGCAGATCATGCAGTCAGCGCGGCGCTGATTTCATTGCTGGTGGACTGTGCCGGCCGTGTAATCTTGCGCCGGGTTTGTGCGAGTGAGTGTTATCGAAGTGGAATTGACGCGTACCCCGATGGTTGCGCCGCGGCGAAGCCTTCGATTACAGTGCGCCTTCAACGCCGGGCGGCCATCCTTGTTGATGGCAGACACAGACCCGGTCTTACAAAAGCCTTCAGGAGACAGGGAATGCGACGTTCAATTGCAGCGGCGGCTCTGGCGCTGGCCGCGACCGGGGCGTTTGCCCAGGGCAAGGAAATCAAGATCGGTGTGATCTTCGACATCACCGGCCCGTTCGCTGCCGGCGGTTCGGCCGCCGCCAACTTCGGCACCAAGTACGCGATCGACATGATCAACGAGCGCGGTGGCGTTGAAGGCTACAAGATCAAGGCGGTTTACGCCGACGCGCAGAGCAAGGCCGAGGTCGCGATCAATGAGGCCGAGCGTCTGCTGAACCAGGAGAACGTCGACCTGATCATGGGCGTGTTCTCGTCAGCGCATTGCGTGCCGATGGCGCAAAAGGTCGACCAGGCCAAGCGCTTCATGTGGGCTAACGTTTGCGTCGCTTCGAGTGTGTTCAAGGACAAGAATCTGAAGTACGTGTTCCGTGCCCAGGTGCATTCGGATCAGTTTGGCGAGGCTTCCTGCACCTTCCTGAACGAGCAGTCCAAGGCCAGGCTCGGCAAGGAGCCCAAGGATCTGCGTGTCGCGATCATTCATGAAGACGGCCCCTATGGTGCCGGCGTTGCCGCGGGCAACGAATCTGCCTGCAAGGAATACGGCATGCAGGTGGTGATCAAGGAGGGCTACGCGGCCACTGCGCCCGACCTCTCACCGATGATCACCAAGCTCAAGCGCGCCAGGCCAGACGTGATCCTGCACACCGGTTACAACCCGGACATCACCCTGTTCCTGCGTCAGTCGCGTGAGCAGGGGCTGAAGTGGTCGGCGCTGATCGGCCATGGCGCGGGTTACGGACAGTTCGACAAGCTGTTCAGCACGTTCAAGAGTGACGCCAACTTCATCTACAACGTCGACCCGGTCGCTGCGCAATTGCTCGATCCGAAGACGCTGGCGCCTGGCCTGGGTGATATCACCAAGGAAATGGTCAAGCGCTACAAGGCCGACGTGAAGGTCGACGAAGTGCCGCCGCATCTGTCGATGGGCTTTAACCAGTCGTGGATCTTCTTCACCGATGTGCTGCCGCGAGCGATCAAGAAGCATGGTGGCATCGACCCCGAGGCGCTGCGCAAGGCCTCTTTGGAGACCGACATCCCGGTCGGTGGCACGATCCAGGGGTATGGCGTCAAGTTCTTCCCGGCAGGACACAAGATGGCCGGCCAGAACGAGCGCTCCTCGCCGGTCGTGATGCAGTACAACGGCAACGACACCTACATCGTGTGGCCGTCTGCCATCAAAACCAAGGACCCGGTGCTGCCCCTGCCCGCGGGCCATGCCTACGCCAAATAAGCCGATCGGCTTGGGGGAGCATTTGATGCTTGATTGCGCGCGCGTGCATGGCGCTGGGTCTGGTTCGTCGCTGCCATGCTGAGCGTCGATCGACTGACCAAGAAGTTCGGGGGTTTTACTGCCGTCAATGAAGTTTCATTCGAGCTTCAGCGTGGTGAGATCCTCGGACTGATTGGTCCAAACGGCTCGGGCAAGAGCACGACCTTCAACGTGATTGCGGGGCTGTACGCGCCGACTTCCGGTTCGGTCAGGCTCGACGGTCGGGACATCGGCGGCTTGCCGCCACATGAAGTGTGCAAGCTCGGTCTGGCGCGCACCTTCCAGATCCCCCGGCCCTTTCGCAAGCTGTCGATTCTCGAAAACGCGTCGCTGGCTGCCTTCTACGGGGCTTCCGAGCCGGTGTCCCGGGCCCAGGCCCGGCGCAACGCCGAGGAGGCGCTCGAGTTAATCGGACTGCCACGTGATCCGTCTGCGTCGGTGGACGGCCTGGGCGCCGCCGGCCTGAAGAAACTCGAGATGGCTCGCGCGCTGGCGACCCGCCCGAAGGTGCTGTTGGCCGACGAGAGTCTCGGAGGCCTCGACGAGAGCGAGATGGAGCAGGCAGCGCAGATGCTCAAGCGCATTCGCGATGAACGCGGCATCACGATCATCTGGGTTGAGCACATCATGGGCGTGCTGATGAAGGTGATCGACCGCTGCCTGGTGCTCGATCACGGTGAACTGATCGCGCAGGGAAGTCCGGCAGATGTCGCGCATGATCCCCGTGTGATCGAGGTCTATCTGGGTACCGACGCGCAGGCGGTTCAGCAACAGGTGCTGGCCCGGGATGCCGACCAGGCCGGGCAAGGAGCGGAGTCATGACCGCGATGCTGAGGCTGGATAACATCTCGGCCGGCTACGGCAGTTTCCAGGCGCTGTTCGATGTGTCACTGACCGTCGAAGCCGGGGAGGCGATCGCGGTCATTGGGCCGAACGGTGCTGGCAAGACCACTCTGCTACGCGCAATCTCCAAGCTGATCCCGGTCACGCAAGGTGACCTGTCGATGGAGGGCGTGCGCTATAACGACATCCCAGCGCACGAAGTCATTTCGATGGGCATCGCGCAGGTGCCAGAGGGTCGTCGGCTGTTTCCGCGCCTGTCGGTTGAGGAAAACCTGCGTATGGGCGCATTCATTCCTGCCGCACGCGGACATTTTGCTGATCGCCTGGAGTTCGTCTATTCGCTGTTCCCGCGCATGAAAGAGCGGCGCCTGCAGCTGGCCGGCACGATGTCAGGCGGCGAACAGCAGATGTGCGCCATCGGCAGGGCGCTGATGTCCGGCCCGAAGCTGCTGCTGCTGGACGAGCCGTCGGCCGGACTTGCCCCGGTGATCGTCCAGTCGATCTTCGAACTGGTCAAGCGCATCCGCGCGGAAGGCTACACGGTGTTGATCGTCGAGCAGAACATCCAGCAGGTACTCAAGGTCGTCGACCGGGCCTACCTGCTCGAAACCGGTCGCATCCGGATGAGCGGCCCCGCTGCCGAACTTCTGGCCAGTGACGAGATCCGTCGCGCCTACCTGGGCATCGCGTAGGAGCCACGATGGACCAGATCTTTGACATATTCTTTCTCGAGGCAGTCCTGAACGGGCTGCTGCTTGGCGGCCTGCTCGCGTTGCTCGCGCTTGGCCTGAACCTGGTGTTCGGCGTCATCGACGTGGTCTGGATCTGCTATGCCGAACTGATGATGTTCGGCATGTATG
>Ga0255208_1000384_pt1 | contig 10677 bp, 9 predicted proteins | sample Miss_Miss_RepB_8_FD_183623 | JGI IMG/M metagenome (GOLD analysis project Ga0255208, IMG submission 183623) | Freshwater microbial communities from Mississippi River, Louisiana, United States - Miss_Miss_RepB_8d | ecosystem: Environmental > Aquatic > Freshwater > River | place: USA: Louisiana...
AAACCTTGTGCGTGACCGGATGAATCAGCGAAACATCGGCATCTCGAGAATTCAGCACGATGATGGGATATTGGACCGCGGCCGCGGAAGCCTCCTGGCCAGCATCTTTGCTCGCCGATGCGGCACGGGCATCCGACTGAGTCATGAGCCCTGTGACGCCCATCGCAGCTGGCATCGACCAGGCGGCGGCACAAGAAGACGCTGCCGCAATGAGTCTGCGGCGCGAGAGCTGATCTGAATTCATTGGCCGGGATTATCGCCTTATTCCTGAAGGGCCGCCCATGCCTTCTGCAGGCGCTTCACCGAGACCGGCATTGGCGTTTTTAATTCTTGTGCAAACAACGCAACCCGGAGTTCTTCCACCATCCATCGAAACTCAATCATGCGATCTGGCCAAGATCCCCGGTGCTGCGCGGCCCAACGCCAGAGCCCCGCCTCGACCGACGCCACCTCGGCCGCCCAACGCTGATCGCGAGCCGAATCGGCACGGCATTTTTCGATGCGGGAAGCCATCGCCTTCAGATAACGCGGCAGATGGGCAGCTCGCTCCGCCGGGATCGCCGTCAGGAAATCTTTTGCCAGTAGCCGACCAAACTGCTGCTCGAGATCCGCATGGGCAGAGCGAAAGGCCCTCACCCCAGCAATCTTTTTTTGTAGACCAGCGGCCTCTGTCAGGACCGTCGCGAGCCAGCGCACGAGCTCCTGGCCAATCAGCATCACCCGCGGGCGGCCAGCAGCAAGACGCGTCTCAAACTCAACGTCAGACTGTGGGAGGCCGTCAGCCAGGAATACCCGGCCAACAATCGCCGCCTGAAACTGCGCCATCAACTGCTCGTGACTGCCGAAACCGCTGTACGCAATTCCAATCTCTCGGCGGCTGTTGATCTCCTTCTCCAAACCCTTAAAGGCCTCTTTGCAGCCACTCACGAATCGGTCAATCCATTGCTCACGGCCCATTCCCCCAGGCAGCAACTCTGGCTGCTCACGACTCAACCCCAGCTCAGCCAATAGCCTCTCCAGGTCGCGGCCCTCGGCCAGCCTCCGGCCGTGGGGATCCAGTACACGAATATTCATTCGGCAGTGCGGGCTCAAACCATCGAGCTTGAATTCATCACGGCGCACCGCGATTCCCGTCTGCTGAGAAATATCTTTTGCGATTGCGGTGAGCAGTGGCACTGTGCCGGCCCGATCCGCCCATCGCTGACAGAAGGCTTCAGCGTACTCCGGCAAAGGTACGCAATGCCGGCGAATTCGTTGCGGCAGGCTTTTGAGCAGGCCCTGTACTTTCTCGCGCAACATGCCCGGCACCAGCCACTCCAGCAGCACGGGATCCAGCTGCGCGACCGTCTCGGCCGCAGCCAATAAAGTCACGCCATCGCGGGCGTCACCCGGCTCGAAGTGATATTCCAATGCGAAGGATTGCGCACGCTGATCCTGGCCATGCCGATGGATCTTGGGAAACTGATCTGTCGTAATGCCAGCGGCCTCATGCCGCATGAGGTCTTCTTTTTTCAGACAGAGCAACTCTGGATTCTGTTTGACGGCTAGGCGATACCAGGCATCAAAACTGTCGGCATCCACGACTGATTCGGGAATCTGTTGATCGTAAAACGCAAACAGGAGATGCTCATCGACCAGAATGTCGGGGCGCCGAGATTTGTGCTCCAGCGCCTCGATTTCTCGAATGCGGCTGCGATTCACCTCGAAAAATCGATGCCGACAGTCCCAGTCCTGCTCTACCAGGGCCTGCCGAATAAAGATCTCGCGTGCCTCTTGTCGCTGCGATACGCCCAACTGCGCCCAGGCCACCTTACGCCGCTGAATCACCGTCAAGCCGTACAGCGTTGCCCGCTGATAGCCCACCACTCGGCCAGAATTCTTTTCCCAGTGAGGCTCTCCAAAGCTTTTCTTAAGCAAATGAGCGGCGCTGTCCTCAAGCCATTCCGGCTCAATAGCTGCAATGGTGCGGGCAAAAAGTCGTGATGTCTCCACCTGTTCAGCCGCCATCAGCCAGCGCGGCGGCTTTTTCGCCAGCAACGATCCCGGCCAAATCAAAAACTTCACGTCATGGCAGCCCTGCCAGATCGGCTCGTCCGGCGCCCGGCAGCCGACATTGGACAGCAGGCCGGAAAGAATCGCCAGATGAATCGCTGCCTCAGAGGCAGGCCGTTGATTCGGCCGCCAATGCAATTCTGCCGCCAGCTCGGCAAGCTGCTGATGGACCTCGCGCCACTCGCGAATTCTCAAGGGCGACAAAAACTCAGACCGCAATGACTGATCAAATTTTCGATTCGACTCACGGGCCGCTGACAATGCTTCCACATGCTGCCATAGCTTCAATAGAGCGATGAATTCACTTCGAGGATCAGCAAATCGCGCATGAGAGCGATCCGCCAGGGCGGCCTGATCCTGCGGCCGCTCTCGCGGATCTTGCACCGAGAGGGCCGCGGCGATGATCAGTACCTCCGTGAGGGCGCCCAGCTGATGGCCCTGAATCAACATCCGGCCAATTCGCGGATCCACCGGTAATCGTGCCAAGGTGCGGCCGGCCTCGGTCAGCTCACCGGCCTGATCAATTGCATTGAGCTCGCGCAGCACAGTCAACCCATCTGCGACTGCCTTACCAGATGGCGGATCCACAAAAGGAAACTCGCGCACATCAGGCAGGCCAATCGCCTTCATGCGAAGCATCACTGCCGCCAGCGAGCTACGATGAATCTCCGGATCCGAGAACGCAGGCCTCTGTGAAAAATCCTGCTCATCGAAAAGGCGAATGCAGACTCCCTCGGCGAGCCGGCCACATCGGCCCATGCGCTGATTGGCCTGCGCTTGGGGAATGGGCTCAATCTGCAGCTGCTCCACCTTGGCCCGATAACGATAGCGCTTCACTCGAGCCAAGCCGCTATCAACCACATAACGAATGCCGGGCACGGTGAGCGACGTTTCGGCCACATTGGTGGCCAGCACCACACGACGCTTACCCGAAGTGCGGAAAATTCTCTCTTGGTCGGACTGCGATAAGCGGGCATACAGCGGCAATACCTCAGTGGCCTGACGGCCTGACTTTGCGAGCAGGCTGGCTGCCGACCGTCCGCGCAGCTCATCGGCCACCGCCTTGATTTCACGCTCGCCGGGAAGAAAAACCAAAATATCGCCAGGGCCCTGACCATTCCAATCCCGCTCGCACTCCTCGACCCCAGCGACCACAAGATCCACAAGATCCGAATCAGTCGATTCAGCGGGTCGCCAGCGGACCTCAACGGGAAACATCCGGCCAGAGACCTCGATGACAGGCGCTGGCTGATCCTGCCGGCCGAAATGCCGCGCAAATCGCTGTGCATCCAGCGTCGCTGAGGTGATGATGATCCGAAGGTCAGGCCGCTTCTCGAGCAGATTTTTCAGATAACCCAGCAGAAAATCGATATTCAGACTGCGCTCGTGCGCCTCATCGACAATGATCGTGTCATAGGCCCTGAGCATTGGATCTCTCTGCGTCTGGCTCAGCAAAATCCCATCGGTCATGAGCTTGATGGGTACTCCCGCTCGAGAGCGATCCTGAAATCGAATCTGATAGCCCACCGCAGCCTCGGGACCATCACCGCACTCAGTACGCAGTTCCTGGGCGATTCGACGAGCAACCGTAATGGCGGCCAGCCGTCTAGGCTGGGTGTGGGCAATGGTCTTTCCATGGGCGCCCCGGCCAATCGAGAGGGCGATTTTGGGCAATTGGGTGGTTTTGCCGGATCCGGTCTCGCCGCAGACAATCACCACGGGGTGATCGCGAATTGCCTGCGCGATCACCTCCCGGTGCGCGCTCACCGGAAGAGATTGCGGGAACTCAATGTGCATTGGAAAAATTATAATCAGGCCATGAGCGCAAACCCCAGCCGCCTTGCGGCCGCAAGGACCCCTCCGCCCGAGGCCTCAGGCCAGCTCTCGGATCCAATCGGCTTTGTCACCTGGCTGCGGACCGTTGCACCCTATATCCATGCTTTTCGCAACAAAACCTTTGTGATTGGCTTTCCGGGCGAGCTGGTGAAATTCGGCCACCTGGAGACCCTGGTCCACGACGTTGCGCTCCTCGCCGCCATGGGCATGCGGATTGTGCTGGTTCATGGTAGCCGGCCGCAGGTGCAAGAGCAGCTCACGCTACGTCAAATTGAGAGCCGATTCAGCAATGGACTCCGCATCACAGATAAATCCTCGCTGGAGTGCGCCAAGGAGGCCTCAGGGGAGCTACGCCTTGATATTGAGGCCGCTTTTTCCGCCGGCCTCCCCAATACACCCATGGGCAATGCCCGAATTCGAATCATCAGCGGCAACTTCGTCACCGCCCGGCCTGTTGGTATTGTGGATGGTATTGATTTTGAGCATACCGGTGTTGTGCGGAAAGTCGAATCGGAAGCCATTCGGGATGCCTTAAATAGCGGGGCGCTGGTGCTGCTCTCCCCGCTGGGTTTTTCGCCAACGGGTGAGGCTTTTAACTTGTCAATGGAAGATGTTGCCGCCAGTGTTGCGGTGAGTCTGGATGCCGACAAACTCATTTTCATGGCAGATGATAACGGCGTGCCGGCAAATCAGGGCAGGCGAATTGCCGAAATCTCGGAAGATGATGCGGAAGCAACGATCGCCCGATCCGGCCTGCATCCCGATGCGGCCTTTACGCTTGAGCACGCCCTGCGGGCATGCCACGGGGGCGTTGAGCGGGCCCACATTGTTCCATTTCAACAAGACGGCGCCTTACTGCTCGAGCTCTTCACACACGACGGTATCGGCACCATGATCGTGGAAGAAACCCTCGAGGCACTGCGTCCCGCCACAATTGATGATGTCGCCGCAATCGTTTCATTGATCGAACCTTTGGAGGCTGATGGAACCTTCGTGAAGCGTGGCCGCGCAAAGATTGAGCGGGATATCGATCGTTTCACCGTCATTGAACATGACGGCGTGATCTTTGGCTGCGCAGCCTTGTATGCCTTCCCGAAATCCACGATGGCCGAGCTCGCCTGCCTGATGGTCAAACCGGAAACGCAGGGTCAGGGCGATGGCGAGCGGCTTTTAAAAAGTATTGAGCAACAGGCCCGCCAGGCTGGCATGAAACAATTGTTCGTACTGACCACGCGAACGGCCCACTGGTTTTTGAAGCGCGGATTCACGAGTGGCACCGTCGAACAGCTGCCCAAGCTGCGCAAAGAGGCCTACGACTGGGCCCGCAAATCCCAGATCTTGATCAAGACGCTGTAGCGAAACGCTGCTTATTCAGACGGACTGAGCAGCCGAGAAAATGGTCCGCCGCCGAGCTCGCTGAACTCGGCAAGAATCATCGGTGCTTCATTCGGCGATTCGTGCAGACGATCCATCACCTGATCGGAAGCCTGAATCAGGCCATCGATATAGTTGGCGGCTTTGCAATCCCGGTGGGCAAACTGCATGTGCCAGTCTTGGAAGAGCCGCACAGGAATCGAAGTGTCGGCGAGCACCTTGATGTCGTGATGACGGTTATCTTGTCGAATTGCATTCCAGATCCGCTGCAACGGAAGATTTGGGCCCTCAATCCACTGAAAGAACATGCCCCGATCAAACACCAGAATGCCGGTGACGCCCTCGTCCCGATTGCGAGCACGGGAACCCGCCAAGAGATACAACAAATCCAGCTCAGTGAAACCCACTGAGGCCTTACTGTGATAAACGATGGTCGATAAGGTGGTCACTACAACTCCCGAAGGTGCGCCGCACCCTGAGATTATGACCAATGCCGATCAATTGCAATTCACAAAACGAAAATTCGTTCAGTCCTTGCGCTGAATCACGGGCCACCAAGACCGCCCGTTGAAGGCCATTGCGCACCAGAAGTCTGGGACAAATTGAAAGTCTTCCATCCAGAGCAATGTTGAAAGCGGTATCGCAATGTTGTCCATGTCAATCATTGCATAGCCTGCAGCGCCGGAAAACTGCATGGCTTGGGCCGTTACCTGGCCAGAGATCCACTTCAACGGACAACGCTCAGGATAATGCGGAATACGCCAATGATTTGCTCTACCCGCCTGATCAGGACAAAGCACCGCGCTCAGGCGCGACAAAATGGCAGTCACTCGCTCAAGCGGAATTTGCGAAAAATCCCACAGACTGTATTGCGCATCGCAAGAGACGAGCCGCGCGCCCTGGCCTATCAATGCTTTAAATCGCTGCGGCAGCATCGGCGAAACCCGCAAATTCGGCTGACTCGGCAAGAGACTGCCCAGCGGCACCGCCCGATCCTGGACCCAGCGGGCAGCCATCCGCTGGGCAAGCGCAGTCGCGGGGTGCTCATGCTGGGCCTCGACCATCGCCAATAAGGCGGGAACCGAAGGGTGCCATTGAAAAGTCTCAGATGTTCCGCGGTCCTCTCGGCCTGCGATCACACTGGCAGTGGCGGCCGGCGCCTCTGCCAGCAGGGTATTCACCCCGGTGAGAATTTCATCGAGTGCGCGCTCAATGTCATTGGACATCGTTGGAGATTTCCTAGCGCTTTTCGTTCATCGACTGCACAGATTCGGAAATCGATTGCAGTTGTTGCTGTAAGTTTCGAAGAGACTCAACGACCGGCTGTGATCGAGATTCGAGCAGTATATTGGTGACTGAAAACTGGGCCTGCGCAAGCCCAACGCCGACCTCGCGCAAGGCAGTGACTGGAGATGGCCGAGCGTTGGGCAGCTCACTGCGCAGGCTAAAAAATAAAGCGGCGACTGCACAAAGAATTGCGAGCGCGTTTAAAAGCGTGCCCAGCGCGACACCGTTTTGGATCAACAGGAGTGCACGGCCCTCGGTGATCCAGGAAAGATCCTGTAAAAAACCGACGCAAAGGCGCCAGCCATTCACAAAGAACTCCATCACCATCTCGGCGGGTGTCAACGAAGGGCTTGCCCCCTCGGTCTTGGTCCACTCCAGCTGCGGCATGACCATGACCTGCCACTCATCGCCCAGTGGACTCAGGCCAATGAGCCAGCACAGGCCGGCCAGCAGGAGCGCGATGCGGATACGTTTCACAAATTGGCCTCCATTGACAGCAGCGGACGCAGTCGGGCGGATTCAGCAGCCGGCGCATCAAGCCACTCCACCGAATCGGCAGCAGCGGCAAGCCAATAATTTCCGGCAGTCCCGATCACCACTGCAAGCTTAGGCTCAGCCAGGGCTGGCTGCTGTGATGACTCAAATAAGCACCAGGGCTCCGCAATCAAGGCGGGTTGGCCTTCAAGCAATCCAAAATAGACATCGCCAGAGGCAGGCTTCATGAGCTGCGCAGTGGCGAGGATTCGATGGATACTGGACTTTGGCAGCTGCAATGAGCCCTCGCCCCGCACCATCCGAATGGATTGTTCAGACAAGGCTATGAGAGTTTCTCCTCAATCAGCCGACGCAGACTTCCTGGAGACCGCTGGAAATATTCTCGGCGTGCGACCTCATTGCCACGCAAATGGGACACGACCCACGGCCAGTTCTCCTGGATCCAGAAAATTCCACCCAGCCGTGACTGGCCCAACGAACCAGAGAAATCTTTGATCGCCTGCACTTGATTGGCAGACCAGACCTCGGGCGTGACCCATTCGATTCGGGGCACCACCACGATTTGGCTTTCGTTATAGCGCACAAGCTTACGCAGCCGATTCAAATCCCGATTGGCGATCGCTAGGCATCCATCAGAGGCCTGGGGGGCCCGGACATGCAGGCTATCGGGCACGCCGTGAATCCAGATGCCGCTGCCAGTTCTGCCCGAGTGGTTATCAAACGCATTCGGATAGTCCAGCGTCATCGCATATTTGCCCAGAAAACCATCTTTACGCGGATCGCGGATCTCAAACTGGATACGATAAACGCCCAAGGGTGTCTTCTGGTCACCTTCCCGAAATTTGTCGGCACCCCATAAGCCAATGGTGGTGTAAAACTCTTCCTTCAATACAGGCCGGCCTTGCTTGCTCACAAAAACATAGAGCCGCGATCGGCTTGCATCCGCCAAAAGAATCGGAATATTTTTATCTGCAGAGCGGGGCATGACCACCAGGTTTTTTGGCACCATGCCTTCGGGCGTGACCTCCAGCCGAACGCGGGCCTCATCGAGAAGGTCGCGATCTGCGCCGTTTAACTGCACTGGCTTACCGGCTAACGCAATCATCGATTGGGCCTGCAGCCAGTGGGCAAGCCGGGATTTGGGCTCCGATTTCAGTGCGTCGCCGGCAAGGCCTGAGCTGGAATCCAGGCGCCCGGCCACCAGGGCCTCAGCGGCCTTACGCAGCTCGGCATCGGCGGCCAAGGCCGACGATGGGGACAGTGAGGGTAGGCTGAGTAAGGTGGCGAGAAGGCTGGCGAGAAAAAGCCGCATTAGCGACCTTCCTCCCGAAGGATCTTCCATGCACCCGCCTCGCGGGTCATGACCGCCGTTTTTACTGAGTTCAATTTCAGGTTCCCTGCCTCGTAGCGTTGCCGAAATTTAACTTCAGCATCCCCGCCTGGCAAGAGCTTGACCCGAATCTCGCTCACTTTGACCTCTTCCAGGTCGGGCCGTGTCACCCGAGGCCGACGATGGGCCTCCCATGCTGCCCGCGATGGAAACTGCTGCGGCTCGAATCGATCTGAGTAGGCCGCGACATACCGCTTAAAGTCTTTACTCGCCCAGGCTGCAGCCCACTGCTGGATCGCTGCGACCACCGCGGCCTCATCAAGCTTGGCATCACCGGCCGCCCGAGCAGCGGAATCAGCCTTGGCGGCAGGACGCGGATCTCTTGCTTCTTGCGGGCGATCCTGTGTTGCTGCGGACTTCGCCTCTGATTTCGCTTCCGCCTTCGCCTCTGCCTTGGCATCAGCCACCGAGGATTTTGCAGTGGCCTTCGGTGGGGGTTCAACAGAGGCACCGGGCCGCGGCTCTGCCTGGGCCAACACCACGGGCGGCTCAGCGCCTGCAGGAGATGAACCGCGCAGTGTCAGTTGGGCGTTGGGCGGCTTTTTGCCCATGGCCTTTGCATACGACATTGCGGCCTGCTGACTGAGAATTTCACGCAGATTATTGAACGCCGCAAAGGTCTGAGGATTTTTGTTTAAGGCTTCTTCCAAAACCTCGCGAGCCTGATCGACCTTACCCATCTGCGCGAGGGCGAGCGCATAGTCATTGGCCAACTCGATGTCGTCTGGCCGTTTCTTGATCCATGGCTCCAATACCTTGATCGCACGCTGGGGGTTTTTCTCTTTCAGAGCTGTAGCAGCGCGCTGGCGATCACGCAGCAGCTCGGTCGTTTCAGAGGCAGACGCTGGAAAAAAACTACACCATCCGAGGGTCAACGCAAGGCCCGCAGCCCACATCTTTGTTTTCATGGCCGCTAGTTTACTAGGCGTTCGGACCAGATTCGAATTCCTGCAGGTGATCTGCGCCAGACCAACTCTTTCAGGTCCTCGCTTTGATGGCTATCCGATCGATAGCGCTGACGGAATCGCACCGTGATCTCCCCGGGGCCCGTCTCTCGAAACGACAGATCCGTCAGCTCGACCTGGATGAATTTCGCCTGGGCCATCCGCTGCGAACGGATCCGAATATGGTCCTCCACCCCAACAAACTCTTTTGCATAAAGACCCGCATAGTCCTGCGCGCTGCGGGCACTCCAGAGCCGCGCCCAGTCCTGCATCGCGCGTTCCACATCGGCCCGCAGCAGCTGAGAGGGATCGGGGGGCTGGGGTGCCGATGCCACCCCGGTTGATGGACCGATCGCCTCGGCGGAGGGGCCGGCCCCCTCCTTTGCCGGGGCGGCGGATCGCACCGACTTGGCCGCGGGCCGCTCGACCTCAGCCTCATCCATACGATGCAGGCCAATGCCCACCGCACTCAACGCAAGAAGAATGCCCGCAATCGGCAGCCAGCGACGATTTGGCTCGCCATCTGGCTTTGCGCCTGGTAGCAAAGTGCTCGAGGGCTCCGCCAGGCCTGCAAGTCGCGTAGGCATGGACACGGCCTGCCAGTCCTCGTCTCGCCAAAGGGCCTCGACCTGCTGCTGTATCTGGAGCGCTTCAGCGACCGTCATTACGGCTCTTTTGCAATACGCCACGGTATGAAAAGAAGAGCCTTTGCCGGCCTCAATGTCCAACAAATGGTTTTTAGCAACCCCAGTCTTGCGGCATAAGGCATCAACATCGAGCTGCTGGGCAAGTCGGGCTTCGCGGATCAGGTGCGGTATCGACATGACATCAGAACACTGAATGAAGCACTCCAGCAGCGCCCGATAATCGGGCGCTGGAACTGAGTCATTATGCCTGATGCGGCCAGAGCCGCCTGCCGCCGCTTACACGATCTATCTCTTGGAGGCTGGCCTCGTGAGCCAGTAGCTCTTCCTCATTGGCGCGGCGCACGATAAGGCCCGAAGACTCCAGCGCAATCCCCGTCTCGCGAGCTTGGTCATCATCCTCTGCTGAAATCAAGAGGGCCTCTTGTCCGCGGGTCATCGCGAGATAGACTTCGGCGAGCAGGCGGGCATCGAGCAGCGCCCCGTGCAGCACCCGATGATCGTTCGCAATACCGTAACGCTGACACAGCGCGTCCAACGAATTGCGCTGGCCCGGATGAAGCTCTCGCGCATGGCTGAGCGAATCCGTCAGCCGCGAACAGTATCCCAAAAACGGCTGCAATCCAGCCCGCTTGAGCTCTTCGTCAAGGAATCC
>Ga0255208_1000387_pt1 | contig 10640 bp, 8 predicted proteins | sample Miss_Miss_RepB_8_FD_183623 | JGI IMG/M metagenome (GOLD analysis project Ga0255208, IMG submission 183623) | Freshwater microbial communities from Mississippi River, Louisiana, United States - Miss_Miss_RepB_8d | ecosystem: Environmental > Aquatic > Freshwater > River | place: USA: Louisiana...
CACGGCCACCGTGGTCTGCCCTTCGGCCAGCGCCACCGTGCCAAACGCCCGGCCCAGGCCTTCAGCCACTTGTTCGTTGAGGGTGCTCGGCACGATGCCGCGGATGTCGTAAGCCTTGAAGATGGATTTTTTAAAATTCATGCAAAAAAAACGCCCAACCCGGTTAGGGGCGGGGCAAAGGGTTACCCTGGAAGAAACTCACTCAACTACAGGGTTCATGAGTCCAATGGTCAGTTCACGAATTGCTCTGAACCGACAATGCCCAGTTTGGTCAGGCCATTGCGCTGTGCGCTGGCCATCACTGCAGCGACGGCTTCGTACTTGGCCTTGGCATGCGAACGGATATGGATTTCGGGCTGCGGCTGCATCAGCGCCGCTTCCTTGAGTTTGAGCTCCAACTCTGCGCGGTTGACCAGTGGCTTGCCATTGAGGTTGACCACACTGTTGGCATCCACATCCACCCGGTAGACGACCGGATCGGCCTTCTTGGGTGCATTGCTGGGCAAGGGCATGTCCAGGTTAACCGAATGCAGCTGCGAAGGAATCGTGATGATCAGCATGATCAACAGCACCAGCATCACGTCAATCAGCGGCGTGGTGTTGATGTCCATCATCACCTCTGGCTCAGCACTGCCCGAACCTGTACCGACATTCATTCCCATCTCTGTTCTCCTGGTCAGTTGCTGGCGGGCTCGGTGATGAAGCCGACCTTGACGATGCCGGCGCGCTGCACGGCATACATCACGCGGCCCACCGATTCAAAATCACTGGCGCCGTCACCGCGAATTTGCACTTCGGGCTGGGGCTGCATCACCGCGAACTTTTTCATCCGATCGATCAGATCGGTGCTGTTCCTGACCGGCGTGTCGTACAGGAAGATCTTGCCGGCCTTGTCCACCGAAATGATGACGTTCTCCGGTTTGGTCTCCCGCACTACGTTGTTTTCCTTGGGCAAGTCCACCTTGATGGAGGTGGTCACCACAGGAATCGTGATCAGGAAGATGATCAGGAGCACCAGCATCACATCCACCAGCGGTGTGGTGTTGATGGCGTTGATGGTCTCGTCGTCCGCCTCTGAGCCTACGTTCATACCCATGACGGGTTCTCCTCAGTGGGGGGAGTGGATCACTTCTTGGCCGAACCCAGCAGCACAGCGTGCAGGTCGGAGCCGAAGGCATTGACTTCTTCCATGGCGGCCTTGTTACGGCGCACCAACCAGTTGTAGCCCAGCACGGCAGGCACTGCCACCGCCAGACCGATGGCCGTCATGATCAGTGCCTCGCCCACAGGGCCAGCCACTTTGTCGATCGAGGCCTGACCACTCATGCCGATTTTCACCAGCGCATGGTAGATGCCCCACACGGTACCGAACAGACCAACGAACGGTGCGGTCGAGCCCACCGTAGCCAGGAACGCCAAACCATCCTGCAGACGGCTTTGCACGTTGCCAATGGCGCGCTGAATGCTCATGGTCACCCAGTCGTTGAAGTCGATGGCGCCCAACATGCCCGTGTGCTTGGAGGCACCTTCCAGCCCTTTTTCGGCGATGAAGCGGAAGGCGCTGCCTTCCTGCAATGCATCGGTGCCTTGACGCACCGAGCCGGCGCTCCAGAAATTCTCCTGCGCGGCTTTGGCCTGCTTGTTCAGTTTGGACTGCTCCGCATATTTGGTGAAGATCACATACCAAGAGCCCATGGACATGATCACCAAGATCAGCAGCGTGCCTTTGGCCACGGCATCGCCCTGCGCCCACAAGGCGCTCAGGCCATAGGGGTTTTCTTCGGCGGCAGGCGCTGCAGCCACAGCAGCAGGCGTCGGCGCAGCAACGGGTGCCGCCTCAGATGCGGCTGCCGGTGCAGGCGCCGCCGGGGCAGCCGCAGCGGCTTCCGCCTTGGGCTTGGCCGCCAGCACCGGAGCGGTGGCCATCAGGCTGGCCAACAAGCCAGCGCACACAAACAGGGTTTTGATCGACTTGAACATTTGAGGGACTCCTCTGGGTATTTCTCGGATTCGGTTGATGTCTTGTGGGTTTGGTTTATTCCAAACGCCAGGTGTACTTCATGCTGGCCCAAGCCTGCTCGGGTTTGCCATCCACAGTGGCTGGCTTGAACTGGCAGCGCGACAGTCCGGCACGGGCAGCTTCGTCCAGGCGCTTGTAGCCCGAAGACTTTTCCACCTCTGACTGAATGACCTTGCCGTCGGCGCCCACCAAAAAGCGCAGGAACACCGTGCCTTCTTCTTCCAGTCGGCGTGACGCGCTGGGGTATTCGGGCTTTTCGCAGTTGGCCGAATTCACCACGGCGGCGGTGCGCACAGGCTCCGCTTTGGGAGCGGGAGGCGCTGGTGGAGCAACCGGTTGCGGCGTGTTGGACACGGCGGCAATCGCGTTGGCGGCCGCAGGTGCAGCCACCGGCACATCCACGGGCGGCACGTAAGCGGGCGGGGGCGGCGGAGGCAGGTTTTTGGGCGGCGGCGGGGGGGGCGGCGGTGGAATGTCCGGCTTTTGCTCTTCCAGGAGCACCGCTTCCACGGGACCCTTGATCTTCTTGACGAAGGCTCGGGCCAAGCCCGAATTGATCGCCCAGAAAATCAGAATGTGCAGCACCACCACCAGACCGATGCCCACCAGGTGTCTACCCGGTTTTCTTTGCCGGCTGGCGTAGTCTTCCATGTTTGTCATTCTCCTTTGCTCATTTGCAATCGTTTGCATGATACAAGCATTGCCCAAGTTCCAGCTCAGGGTTTTCACCAGTTAACAGCAAGTTGCCCGGATTGTGGCCAATACGACACACTAGGGAAACTCCTTAATTTGACCGGTTCTCAGAGGGGAGATTACCCGATATTGCGGTCTCCAACGCAGCTATTTCAGCGCACACAACTTTTCACCGATTGCAACCGTTTGCATTTCAAAACATAATTTGGCCATCCTCTTCAGGAAGATGCCCTCTCCCTAATAGGATTTTTCCCGCCGGCAAGCGATGGACATCGAAATTGCAAGCGTTTTCAACAACTGGAGACTCAAGAAGTGAAACTCATGAAGAAAGCAACTCCCACCCAAGTGGCCGTGGCAGCCGCCCTGGCCATCGCCAGCATTGGCGCTGCGCACGCACAGGCCAATACAGATGCACTGAAGCTGGACGAAGTGGTCGTCACAGGCTCTGCCACTGGCGGCAGCAAAATGAAACAAAGTCTGTCGATCAGCACGCTCGACTCTGACCAGATGACCAATTCCGTGGCGAGCAGTTCTGCCGACTTGCTGCGCAGCATTCCTGGTGTGCGGGCGGAATCCAGTGGCGGGGAAGGCAATGCCAACGTGACCGTTCGCGGCGTTCCGATTTCCGCAGGTGGTTCTCGCTATGTCCAATTCCAGGAAGACGGATTGCCTGTTCTCCAGATTGGCGACTTCAACTTCGTGACCCCCGACATGTTCCTGCGCTCTTCGCTGGGCACCGATGGCCTGGAAGTCGTGCGCGGCGGCTCCGCATCGACCATGGCCACCAATGCCCCCGGCGGCATCATCAACTTCATCAGCAAGACCGGTGATGTGGAGGGCGGCACCATTTCTGCAACCACGAATGTTGGCGGTGCCAGCCAGCGTCGCGTTGACTTCGGCTATGGCAAACCGCTGTCGGACACCTCTTCTGTTTACGTGAGCGGTTTTGTCCGTGGCGGCGAAGGCCCGCGTGAAACGCATGGCGTGAACATGGAATCCGGCGGCCAGTTCAAAGCCTCTTTTAGCAAAGACCTGGGCAGCGGCAACAACATCAAATTGCATGCCAAGTTCTTGGACGATAAAACCCCAACCTTGATGACTTCACCCGTCAACACCGTCAACGGTCAAATCGTCACCCTGCCAGGTGTGGATCCGCGCACATTCTCGCCCTACGCTTCCAAATTGCCGACCATCCCTCAATATGGCATGTATGGCGGCCCCGCCAGCATGAACGAAGGTCTGCGCTCTAAATCCACGGCGATTGGCTCTGAAATCAATCTGAACTTGGGCGATGGCTGGACGCTGAACGACAAGTTCCGCATCTCCAACAACAGCGGCGGCTTCAATGGCATCATGCCGGCCAACTACAACAATCAGGCTGTACCAGCTGCGGGTGCAACCAGCTACACCGCCTTGTTCCTGGGCGCGAAGTTCAACAATGTCGGCCTCGCGGTCAACGACCTCAAGCTGAGCAAAAAGCACACCCTCGCCGATGGCGCCAAGCTCACGACGACTGCGGGTGTGTTCGCTTCCAGCCAAAAGCTAGACATCGATTGGGAAATTGGCGGCTTCACAGCCCCCTTGGCGCCCACATCCAGCTCCAGCTATGGCGCCTACACCTCTTGGTACAAGCGCTACATCAATCAGACTTACACCACGGTTTCTCCGTACGCCGCACTCAACTGGGAAAAGGATGCCTGGGTGCTTGATGGCAGCGTGCGCATGGATAACCAATCCGTCACAGGCACATACAACGCAAATGGCGACAATTTGGGTGCACGTGGTGTGGATTACAAGTCTAAGTTCAACGCCTATTCGTTTGGCGCAAACTACAACTTGAACAAGAACACCGCCGTATTTGCACGCGTTAGCGATGGCGCTTCCTTCAACAGTGATCGTGTCCTTTTCCAAGAGAGCACCAACGCTTGCGGCTTGCGCTGCTTTGTTGGAAAAACAGTTCCCGTCAACGAAGTCAAGCAATACGAAGCCGGCCTGAAGAGCAAGCAAGGCAATTTGAGCACCTTTGTGACTTTCTTCATCGCGAAGACCAACGAATCGAACTACGACCTGACGACCGGCACAACGTCGTTTAACCAATACGACGCCAAAGGCGTTGAATTGGAGGCCGGTTACCGCATGGGCGCATTCCGCTTGAACGGTGGTGTGACGCTGACAGATGCAGAAGTCACCAAGAGCAACAATGCCGCTTACGTTGGCAAAACACCCAACCGACAGGCCAAGGTGATCTACCAGCTGTCACCCACCTACAAAATGGATAGCACCACTTTTGGCGCCACCATCGTGGGTACGTCCAGCTCCAAAGACGCACAGACCGTGTCCGGCCTCGAAGCCACTTTGCCAGCCTACACCTATGCAAACGTCTTTGTCGCTCACGACCTGAACAAAGCCACAACAGTGTCTCTGAGTGTCAACAACCTGACCAACACGCTGGGCTATACCGAAGTGAATAACGAGCGTTCCGCAGCGCGCTCGATCACGGGTCGTACCGTCAAAGTCGGCTTGAAGTACAACTTCTAAGCTTACTGGCAAGCAGTTCATCGCTGCTTCTCTTCAGAGCCACCTTAGGGTGGCTCTTTTTTTTGCAGCGCTGAAAATCTGCGCTGTCTCAGTGATCCGCACTCGACGCATGAGCCATATCCAACGCGCATTGACTGTCAATGGCACCACACCATCGAGCGCCAGCACCACATCAGCTGAACACAAAAAAGGCCTGTCGGATCACCCGACAGGCCTTCAGCGCAACACCCCTATCAGAATCAGTCGATGCGCAAGGTGTGCAGCCCCCCCCCCAAGGTGTACTCCACCACGGCAGTCTTGTCTTGCAAATTCACCCGAAGTGTCACTCGTTCAGCCGGTTCTGCATGCCAAGCCAAGCACAGGACTTCAGCGCTGACGGCATCTACTTTGAAAGTGCCTTCAAATGCCGGATGCGAGTTGCGCAAACGGATCAACTCGATCAGTTTTTGCACCACAGGCTTTTGCATATTCGACAACACTTCTTGGCGCGAATAGTAGTGGCGATTGATATCCCGGCCAACCTTGGTTTTTTCGAGCAATTCAATGTCGTTCTCGCCCGCGAGCAAGCCCACGTAGTACACCTGCGGAATGCCTGGGACGAAAAACTGGATGGCTCTGGCAATCAGATAGGCCGCATCATTGCGGGCCAGCGCATCGTAAAACGTGCAATTGACTTGGTAGAGGTCCAAATTGGAAGCCGCAGCACCAGTCGCTTTGCGGCTTTGTCCCTGCGAATTGCGGTGCATGCGCTCGACCAATTCATCAAGCTCATGCGGGGGCACCAGACCGGGGTTGCCCGCACGGTCGGCGGCATCGGCTCCAATGTCGATGATGCCAATGCCATCGTGCGTGTCCAGCACGGTGACCGCGTTGTTCGGCCGCTGCTTGAGCCAATCGAGCAAAGGACCGCTGCGGCCAAACTCCAGCGCGTGCAGCACCAGGGGCGGCAAAGCAAAGTCATAGACCCAATCGACCTTCTGGGCAATTTCAATCTGTCGCTTGTAGTACGAGTGAATTTCGACCAGCACTTCCAAGCCCAGGGCCCGCGCCTGAGATGCGAATGCCCCGATGAACTCAAAAGTCTCGGGCATCATGAAGCAGTTCTTGCCAGCTTTTTTGATCGCATAGCCCACGGCATCGAGGCGCACCATGGTCACGCCACTGTCGGCCAGTGATTTCAAGATCGAGCTGAGGTAGGCCTGACCTGCTGGATGTTGAACATCGATGTCGATTTGCTGCGGCGTGAACGTGGTCCAGAGCAGCCGACGTTCGCCGTTGGCCAGTGTCGTCACGCTGAAGGGCATGCCCGGGCGCGGGCGATATACGGTCAATAGGTCTTTTTCGGTGGCGCCATTGGGAAACACTGAACTCATCGTCAAGAACAAGCCGTCGTATTCGGATTCTTGGCCTTTTTTTGAATAGTCCAGAAACTGGGGCGACTCCGAGGACATGTGGTTCACTATGACATCGGCCATCACGTCCACATGCCCGGCCAATGCCTTGATGTCATGCCAATCGCCCAGCCGCTCATCCACGCGGGTGTGGTCAATCGGATCGAAACCGGCATCGGCCCCATCGATTTTGTGAAAGAACGGGAGGAGGTGCACACCACCAAACACGTCTTTGAGCGGCCCGGTCAGCAATTCCTGCAACTGTGCGAGATTGGAGCCGCCAAAACGGTCCACATACGTGATCAATTGAACTTTGTTTTTCATTGATTGTGAGATGGAATAGGGAGCGTTGTTGCCCGATCGACTCAACCTGCGGACATCCCCGTGCCTGCAGCGGAAACCTGCCCCTCTGGCACCTTGACCCTCAAAGTGGCCAACGCCGCCAAAAGCATGAGGACCCCTGCAAATACCAAAACCTGTCGGGGATCAGAGCCCAGAATGGTTTTGTAGATCAGTGGCAAGGTGACACCCTGGATCAACATGGGAATCACAATGAACATGTTGAAGATGCCCATGTACACCCCCGTGCGCTCAGGCGGAATACTGCTGGCCAGCATGACATAAGGATTCCCCATGATGCTGGCCCAGGCCAAGCCAATGCCCAGCATGGGCAAGAACAACCAGGCCTGGGTCTGGATTTGCGGGATGACCATCATGGCCAGACCGGCCACGGCCAGGCACAAGGCATGCATGCGTGCGGCACCGTATTTGCGCGTGAACGGCACCATGACCAGTGCGGCCACAAATGCCACCGCGTTGTAAAAGCCCCCAACTTGTCCATTGACCAAGACCGCATCGCGAAAGCCTTCACTGCTCGTGTCCGTGGTGCCAAACAAGGTTCTGGCAATGGAATACGTCATGTATTGCCAATAGCACATCATGGCGTACCACTGGAACAACTTCATCCACGCCAGCTGGCGCATGGCCTGGGGCATTTCGAGCACAGCATCAACGATTTCGCGCAAGGTGGCTGACAAGCCCATTTTTTTCTGTTGAAGCAAGGCCTGCTGTTGCGCCGTCAAAGGCAGTTCAGGCACACGCCAAACCGACCATACGATGGTCGAAATCGACAACACAGCGCCGATCACAAACGACACCTGGGTGATTTGCGGGATGTGGTTGTCGCCCACGGCGTTCTTGTTCATGCCCAGCCACACCAATATCGATGGGGCCAAGTAAGACAATGTTTGTGCCAAGCCAGTGAAGGCACTTTGTACGAGGTAGCCCTGTGCATGCTGGTCTTTGGGCAATCGGTCGCTCACATATGCCCTGTAGGGCTCCATGGTCACGTTGTTGGCCGCATCCAGAATCCAGAGCAAGCTGGCCGCCATCCACAATGCCGAGCTGTAGGGCATGGCCAGCAGGCTCAGCGAGCACAAAATCGCGCCAATCAAAAAATAGGGCGTACGACGGCCCCAGCGGGACTGCGTGCGGTCACTCAGGGCACCGATCACGGGCTGCACGAGCAAACCTGTCATTGGCCCGGCCAGCCACAGCAAGGGCAATGACGCCTCATCGGCCCCCAGATAGCTGTATATCGGGCTCATATTGCTTTGCTGCAAACCAAAGCTGAATTGCAAGCCCAGAAAACCCACGTTCATCTGGACGATTTGCCCCAAGCTCAACCGTGGAGGCGATGTGGACACTGACGATGAAAGCATGGCAGTTGGTTCAAAGCGAAGACAGTGAAATCTAACCGATTATGCAATCGTTTGCAATAAAGGGTAAACCCCGACCGTTTAGCCTCAAATCACCTGACCAACAACTCCCACAAGGATGCCAACTCCATGGCTGTACTGTCGGACTGAATGGCTTGCCACTGGGCCTTGGCAGCCGCTTTTTGCCCCGCCTTGAACAGTGCCATGCCATGGTGCAACCTGACCTCGGCTTCCCGACGCAAGCCACCGGCTTTGAATGCCTTGTCGTATGCCATCAAGGCCGCTGGCCAATTGAGCTTGGAGGCGTGCGCATCGGCCACCGCGACCCAGCCATTGCCATCTTTGGCCGCTTGTTCGAGTTGCGGCAGCAAGGTGTCGTCTTCCTGGCTTTTCTTGCGGGCTTCGAGGAGCAGGCGCGCATGAACAGCGGCTTCTGAACCCTTTCCCAGTACCCCCTGGGCGTGGCCTTTATCCAGCACCCTCAGGGCCTCTGTAGGCAAGCCGGCTTTAAGTGCCAAAGCCGCCATTTCTGTATATTCAGCGGCTTCCTCCAGGTTGTCGGTCTCTGCCAGCAAGCGGTAGCCATCGAGTTCGTAGCGGCTATTGAAGTGCGGCAGATTGGTGAGACGGACAACAGCGTCCGCCCAGTAGGCTTTTGAAGGGTAGAGTCCAAGCAGTTGCTTGAGCACAGCAAAATAGCTCGCCTCATCCTTGAGCTGAAGGCAGGCTGCCCCCATCAAGCGCAGGTCTGTCTCAGGGGTCTTGCGGCCCTGGGCTTGGTCTTGCTGAATGAATGCTTGCATTTCACGAACCAATGCCTGATGCTCACCCAGCATGCTCAGGCTTTGCAACAACGCCGTACGCACACCGGCATGCTGACCACCGCCCTGCAAATATTGGCGTGCCACGCGCACCGTGCGGGCAGCGTCCTTCTTTTGGATCGATGCATTGACCAGCATCTCTTGCAAAGGCAAACGGTCGGCTGTCGACACGCTGGCCAGCCCAAGCAAGCCATCGAGCCTCTGGATAGCCAAGTCCCATTGCTGCAGCCGCAGTGCAGCCACTGCCTGAAGACGCCATACAAGCTGCTGCTCAGGTTCTGTGAGCGCAGGAACGGCCGCCGCTTCGGTGGCCAAACGCAAAGCCTGCTCGGTCTGGTTGCTCTTGAGGGCTTCTTGGGCAGCAGACAAGGGCTTGACCACTTCTGAGCGCAAACCGGGCTGAGCCTGCACTGTTGAGGCGATCACCATCATCATGCCCAGGAAGAGTCGAGCGACCGGTGTTTGTGCAATGGATTTCAATTTGATCATCTCCTGGCGCGATTGTGCGCAAAAAGCGACCGCCGCAGTGGACTCCAACCCTATTTGGTAACCCGAATGAAACCGGGCAGATGAAGCCATGACACCAATGGCGAATCCCTACAATATGAAAAATCGCACGCCAGACTGTTTATGGCACGTCGGTCTACACCACAACACCCCATGACCCCCACCTACATCCTGACCCTCTCCTGCCCCGACCGCACTGGCATCGTGCACGCGGTTTCGGGCTTTTTGCTCGAGCGCGGTGGCAACATCGAAGAGGCCGCCCAGTACAACGACCACGACACAGGCCTGTTCTTCATGCGTGTGCAGTTCGCTTGCGCGGTCGATGCTGGCGAACTGCGCCAGCAATGGGGGGCTTTTGCCCAGGGTTTCCAGATGGACTGGCAACTGCACGCCACCAGCCAGCCCATGCGCACCGTCATCATGGTCAGCAAGGAAGGCCACTGCCTGAACGACTTGCTTTTCCGCTGGAAGTCGGGCCTGCTGCCCCTGGACATCCGGGCGATTGTCAGCAACCACCGCGAGTTCTACCAACTGGCGGCCAGCTACAACGTGCCCTTTCACCACATCCCGATGACACGGGACAACAAGGCCCAGGTCGAAGCCAAGCAGTACGAGATCATCCAGGCCGAGGGGGCCGAGCTGGTGGTGCTGGCACGCTACATGCAGATCCTGTCGGACGACCTGTGCCGCAAGCTCTCGGGCAAGGCCATCAACATCCACCACAGCTTCTTGCCCAGCTTCAAGGGCGCCAAGCCGTATTACCAGGCGCACGACCGCGGCGTGAAGCTGATCGGCGCCACCGCCCACTACGTGACCGCCGACCTGGACGAAGGCCCGATCATCGAGCAGGACGTGACCCGCGTGGACCACAGCAAGACGGTCGAAGACCTCACCGCCATGGGCCGCGACACCGAAAGCCAGGTGCTGGCGCGCGCCGTCAAGTGGCACAGCG
>Ga0255208_1000394_pt1 | contig 10522 bp, 10 predicted proteins | sample Miss_Miss_RepB_8_FD_183623 | JGI IMG/M metagenome (GOLD analysis project Ga0255208, IMG submission 183623) | Freshwater microbial communities from Mississippi River, Louisiana, United States - Miss_Miss_RepB_8d | ecosystem: Environmental > Aquatic > Freshwater > River | place: USA: Louisiana...
CCAGCCAGGCCAGCGAGGCCGGCAACCAGCCCGCCAGCCACGAGGAGGCCACGCCCAGGGCCACGCCGGCCAGCGCCGCCAGCAAGGGCAGCAGGCGGCGCGGCAACGCCGCCGGCGCCAGCACGGCGGCCAGCCCGCCCCACAGCGCAAAGGCCAGGCACTGGTTCAGCGTGGTCGCCGACGGCGGCTGGTGGAAGGCCAGCAGCGCGGGCGCCACGGCGGCCAGCAGGGCCGCGAGCAGGACCAGCGCCGGCGGCGTCTTGGTGGAGGTCATCGAGGGCAGAAGGCGGCAGTCAACAGGGGCAGCATCCTGCCACCGATCCTGCCACCGATGGGCAGGCCGGCACGGCAAGGGCGCGCGGCCGGGCGCGCCGCGGACCGGACCGGCAAAGAAAAACGCCCACCGAGGTGGGCGTTACGGGTGGGCACCGGCGGCACGCGCGGTCAGCGCATGCCCGGTCGACCATCAGTTCTTCACGTAGCCGTTGTTGACGCAGGCGCCGCTGTAGGCCCAGGTCAGGCGGCCGCCGGCGGCGGTCGGGGTCATCACGCAGGTGTCGGTGGTGGCGATGCCCTTGAACGCGTTCGGGGTGATGGTGATCACGCCGTCGGCCACGGTCAGCGTGTTGAACGCGCCCGAGGCGTTGGCGGCCGGCGCGGCCGGCACCGGGTCGGTACCGGCGTCGCATTCGGTCAGCGCGTTGTTCATGCTGTAGCAGATCTCGACGCCCTTCTTGTGGTTCGAGGCGCCAGCGACCACTTCCGAGTAGGCCGCCTTCTTCATGTACGACTGGTAGGCCGGCAGGGCCACGGCGGCCAGGATGCCGATGATCGCGACGACGATCATCAGTTCGATCAGGGTGAAACCTTGTTGGACGGTGCGCTTCATGGTGCTGCTCCTGGGAGAGGGTGTGGGGTGGGTGAACGACGCCAACAACAGTGCACGGCCCGTGCCAGCGGGGCGGGCGGCCCGGATAGCCCTGGCGGGCGGGCATTTGTCACGGCCGGAGGCCACCGATGGCCGATTTGCGTCACCCCGTCGGGGCGGGGGCTGACATTTCTTGTCAGCCCGGACGCAACGTGTCAGCCCAGCGCGAGGCGCTGACCGGCGGTCAGGGCCTGGACCGCGTGGCGCGCGTCCAGCGCGCCGATCTCGGCCATCACCGCGGCCAGCTCGCCCGGCTTGACGTGCGTCACCCAGACCGCCACGCCCCGGTCGAGCTGCTGCAGCTCGCGCCCCAGGGCGGCCGGGTGCAGGTGGCGGCTGACGGTGGCCAGCGCCGCCTCGTCGTCGCGGAAGGCGGTCTCGATGACCAGCTGGCGCACACACAGCTGGCGCAGGCGCTGCCACAGCGCGGGGTTGGGTGCGGTGTCGCCGGTGAACACCCAGGCGGCCTCGTGCTCGCCTTGGCCCAGCACCGCGAAGCCCACGGCCGGCACCGTGTGCAGCGCCGGCAGCACCTCGATGCGGCGCGCGCCGAAGCGCAGCACGTCGCCGCAGGCGAAGGGATGCAGCGACAGCACCGGCGCCTGCGCCGACGGCAGGCAGGTGAAGTCGGGCCAGATCGCGCCGTTGAAGACATGGGCGCGCAGCGCTGCCAGCGTCTCGGGCAGGCCGTGCACGCGGATCGGCGGGCGGCCGGCGCGGCGACGCATCACGCTGTCGGCCAGCAGGGGCACGCCCAGCACGTGGTCCAGGTGCGAATGGGTGAGCAGCACGTCGTCGACGCGGGCGAGTTCGTCCAGCGTCAGGTCGCCGACGCCGGTGCCGGCGTCGATCAGCACGTCGTCGTCCAGCAGGAAGGCGGTGGTGCGGCAGCCGGCGGCGATGGAGCCGGAGCAACCGAGGACGCGGATGTGCATGGCGGGCGGTCTGCGGCCTGCGGCTCGGGCAGAGCGCGGGGCACAGGGGACGGAACAGGAAGGCGCGGCCGGCTTCAGGCCGCCGGCACGCCGTGAGAGCGCATGGTGCAGGGCCGCCAGGGCCGGCGCAAGCCGCGCAGGGGCGATTTCCGCACGCCCAGCGCCGCGGCCGCGCCGTGGCCGGGCGCCCGCGTGAACTCGGTCACACGCCTGTCATGCCGGCAGGGCAGGCACCACAGACAGCGCGCGGCACGCCGGGGCGGCAGGCGCCCGGGCGGGCCGGTTCACTGGTGGATGAACTGCATCTGCGTGCCGGCCAGCTCGATCAGGTCGCCGTTGTTCAGCGGCGCCGTCTCGGTGGCCAGGGGCACGCCGTTGATGCTGGGGCGTTGCGCACCCTCGACGTGGGCCAGCACGTAGCCGGTCGGGCGCTTGGTGATCGAGGCCACCTGGACCCCCGGCTTGCCGACGGTCGTGACCACCTTGGTCAGCGTCACCGCACGGCCCGCTGCGGTGCCGCTGAGCACCTTGATCGAGGCGGCATGGGGGCCGGCACCCGGGGCGGCGCCCAGGCTGGGCATCGGCGCGGTCTGGTTGAACGGGGTGTGCACGGCAGCGGCACCGGCCGGACGCACGACCTGCGTCTTCTCGAAGTCGGCGCCCTCGTCGACCAGGTACTTGATCTTGTACTTGCCGATCTCGACCGTGTCGTTGTGGGCCAGCATCTGCTTCTTGATGGCCTTGCCGTTGATGTAGGTGCCGTTGGTGCTGTTGAGGTCCTCGATGAAGACGTCGTGGCCGAGCATCTGCAGCACCGCGTGCTCGCCGCTGACGGCGAGGTTGTCGATGACGATGTCGTTGTACGGACGGCGGCCGAGCGTGGTCTTGTCCTTGGTGATCTGGACTTCCTTGATCACCACGCCGTCGAGAGAGACCACCAGCTTGCCCATGCTTGCCCTTCTTGTCCGTCTGAGCGTGCCCGGGCGCCGGCCGGTCGGCCGTGCCCTGCGCGGGAGCGGGCCTGGCCTAGCGCCCGAAGCGCCACCACGGGCGGGCGCCCGCAGCCACCCCCCCTGCCACGCGCACGAGTATCAGGGCAATATTATCCTTTCCGCCCGCATCGTTGGCGGCGGCCACCAGGGCCTGGCCGGCGGCGCTGAGGCTGTCGTGCTGCTGCAGCAGCCGCGCCATCATCGCGTCGTCGAGCATGTCGGACAGCCCGTCCGAGCACATCAGGTAGACGTCGCCCGGCTGCACCTCGTGCAGGTGGGTCTCCAGCAGCACCGTGTCCTCGACGCCGACGGCGCGGGTGACCAGGTTCTTGTTGGCCGAGAACGAGGCTTGCTCGGGGGTGATCAGGCCGGCGTCGATCTGCTCCTGCAGCAGCGAGTGGTCGCGGGTGATCTGCGCCAGCTGCCCCTGGCGCCAGCGGTAGGCGCGCGAGTCGCCGACGTGGCCCAGGCGCAGCTGGCCCTCGCGGAACACGGCGACGACCAGGGTGGTGCCCATGCCGGCGTACTGCGGGTTGGCGTTGGCGGCGTTGAAGATCGCGCGGTTGGCGTTGTCCACGCAGATGTCCATCGCGCGGCGCACGTCCAGGTCGCTGGCGCGGGCGGCGGCCTCGGTCAGCCAGCGGCCGAGCTCGGCGCGGATGAAGCTGGTGGCCATGCTGCTGGCCACCTCGCCGGCGTTGTAGCCGCCCATGCCGTCGGCCAGCACGGCCAGGGCGTTGGCCTCGTCGACGGCCACCGAATCCTCGTTGTTGCTGCGCGCACGGCCGGTGTCCACGGCGTGGAAGAACTCGAAGGTCATGCGGGACGTGGCGACGGGGGCGGGCACGGCGGCAGATTTTGCATCGGTTACATGGGATGCAGCGGCGGCGCGGGCCCGCCTTTCGTGCAGCCTGCTACAGCCGGGGCGGGGTTGCCGGGCTCAGCACCTTGGACATCAGCGCCGCCAGCGCCGCCAGCTGCGCCGACCAGGCGGCCAGGTCGGCCGGGCGCTGCGCCGGGTCCCGGGCCAGCAACTGCTCGATCAGGCCGACCACCGAGGCCGGCAGGTCCGGACGCAGCACCGCCAGCCGCGCCGGCGCCTGGCTGGCGGTGGCCTTGAGCAGTTCGCCCAGCGTCGCGGCCTGGTGCGGGCGGCGGCCGGTCAGCAGCTCGAACAGCATGACGCCGAGCGCGTAGGCGTCGGTGGCCGGGCCGGCCGGCTCGCCGGCGAGCTGCTCGGGCGCCATGTAGGCCGGCGTGCCCAGGGTCAGGCCGGTGCGCGTCTGGCTGCCGGCCTCGTCGCGGGCGACGCCGAAGTCGGCGAGCTTGACCTGGCCGCTGGCCAGGTTGACCAGCACGTTGGCGGGCTTCAGGTCACGGTGCACGATGCCCTGGGCATGGGCATGGGCCAGCGCCGCGGCCACGCGCGCGCCGATGCGCAGCACCAGCGTCTCCGGCAGCAGGCGGTGGCGCTGGGTGTAGCGGCCCAGGTCGACGCCGCGCACCCGCTCCATGGCCAGCCAGGCCCTGCCGTCGCCCAGGCCGGCTTCGTAGATCGCGATGATGTCGGGATGCTCCAGCCGCAGCGCGGCCTCGCGCTGCAGGCGCTGCAGCCACTCCTGGCGCTGCGCGCCGGGCAGGTCCGGCGGCAGATGGATCTGCTTGACCGCCACCGCGGCGCCCGTGCGCAGGTCGACCGCCTCGCGCACCTCGGCGCTGGAGCCCTCGGCGATCAGCGCGCCGAGCCGGTAGCGTCCGGCCAGCAGGGCCGGGCCGCCGGGTGCCGACGTGTCGGCCCGCGCGTCAGCGCGTCGTCGTGAGAACCATGCCACGCAGCCTCCTGGAAGCCCCTGTGCCGGGACCTGCCGTGGACCTTATCACGCCGCCGGCGCGGCCTGCACGGGCCCCGCAGCGCAGCCCCGGCAGCCGGCCGCGCGCAGGCTCAGCCGCCAGCGGCAGGGGATTGCCGGCGCTTGAGCACCAGGCCCACCGCCAGCACCAGCAGCGCGCCGGCGATGCCCGCGGCATAGCGCACCGCGGCCTGGGCCTCGCCGGGGCCGGCCTGGGGGATCTGGCCGGCCAGCGCCGGGTCGCCGACGGCCATCGTGCCGGCGATCCAGCCCAGCAGCATGCCGCCCAGCGTGATCACCGCCGGGAAGCGGTCCATCAGCTTGATCACGAACTGGCTGCCCCAGACGATGATCGGGATGCTGACCAGCAGGCCGAAGATGACCAGCGGCATCTTGTGGTCGCCGCCGGCGCTCTCGGCCGCGCCGGCGATGGCGATCACGTTGTCCACGCTCATCACCAGGTCGGCGACGATGACCGTGCGCACCGCGGCCCACAGCTTGTCGGCGCTCTGCACGTTGCCGTGCTCGTCCTCGTCGCCGGGGGCGAGCAGCTTGACGCCGATCCACAGCAGCAGCGCCGCACCGACCAGCTTCAGGTAAGGAATCTGCAGCAGGGTCAGCGCGAAGAAGATCAGCACCACCCGCAGGGCGATGGCGCCCACGGTGCCCCAGATGATGCCCTGGGTGCGCTGGTGGTCGGGCAGCTTGCGGCAGGCCAGCGCGATGACCACCGCGTTGTCGCCGCCGAGCAGGATGTCGATCATGATGATCTGACCGACGGCGATCCAGAACTCGGCGTGGAGGAACTGTTCCATGGTGTGAGCGGGTAAGGAGCCGCCGCAGTGTAGGGGCCCGGCGCGGCGCCCAGGCTGCGGTAACTACATAGCGCGGCGGGCACGGAATACAAAAAGGCCACCGCGTGGGTGGCCTGCGTGCGGGGCGCGGGGCGCCGGTGCCCGGCGCGCCGCGCGGCCCCCAGGGCTCAGAGCAGGCCCTTGAGCAGGCGGCCCATCTCGCTGGGGTTGCGGGTGATGGTGAAGCCGCACTCCTCCATGATCGCCAGCTTCGCATCGGCCGTGTCCGCGCCGCCCGAGATCAGCGCCCCGGCGTGGCCCATGCGCTTGCCCGCCGGCGCCGTCACGCCCGCGATGAAGCCCACGATCGGCTTCTTCATGTTCGCCTTGCACCAGCGCGCGGCCTCCGCCTCGTCCGGCCCGCCGATCTCGCCGATCATGATCACCGCATCGGTGTCCGGGTCGTCGTTGAAGGCCTTCATCACGTCGATGTGCTTGAGCCCGTTGATCGGGTCGCCACCGATGCCCACCGCGCTGCTCTGGCCGATGCCCAGCTCCGTCAGCTGCGCCACCGCCTCGTAGGTCAGCGTGCCGCTGCGGCTGACCACGCCCACCCGGCCCTTGCGGTGGATGTGCCCCGGCATGATGCCGATCTTGATCTCCTCGGGCGTGATCAGCCCCGGGCAGTTCGGCCCCAGCAGCAGCGTCTTCTTGCCGCCCGCGGCCTCCTTGGCCTTCATCTTGTTGCGCACCATCAGCATGTCCTTGACCGGAATGCCCTCGGTGATGCAGATCGCCAGGTCCAGGTCGGCCTCCACCGCCTCCCAGATCGCCGCCGCGGCGCCCGCCGGCGGCACGTAGATCACGCTCACCGTCGCGCCGGTCTGCCCCGCCGCTTCCTTCACGCTCGCGTAGATCGGGATGCCCTCGAAGCTCTCGCCCGCCTTCTTCGGGTTCACGCCCGCCACGAAGCAGTTCTTGCCGTTCGCGTAGGCCTGGCAGCCCTTGGTGTGGAACTGCCCGGTCTTGCCCGTGATGCCCTGGGTGATGACCTTGGTGTCCTTGTTGATCAGGATGCTCATGTTGGTTTCCTTAGGCTCCGGGCTTACTTGACCGCGGCAACAATCTTGGTGGCGGCTTCGGCCATCGTGTCGGCCGCGATGATCGGCAGGCCCGAGTCGGCCAGCATCTTCTTGCCCAGGTCCTCGTTGGTGCCCTTCATCCGCACCACCAGCGGCACGCTCAGGTTCACCGCCTTGCACGCGGCGATCACCCCCTCGGCAATCGTGTCGCAGCGCATGATCCCGCCGAAGATGTTCACCAGGATGCCCTTCACATCCGGGTTCTTCAGCATGATCTTGAACGCCTCGGTCACCTTCTCGGCCGTCGCGCCACCGCCCACGTCCAGGAAGTTCGCCGGCTCGCCGCCGAACAGCTTGATCGTGTCCATCGTGGCCATCGCCAGGCCCGCGCCGTTGACCAGGCAGCCGATGTTGCCGTCCAGGCTGATGTAGGCCAGGTCGAACTTGCTGGCCTCGATCTCCGCCGGATCCTCCTCGTCCAGGTCGCGGCAGGCCACGATCTCCGGGTGGCGGAACAGCGCGTTGGCGTCAAAGTTGAACTTCGCGTCCAGCGCGATCAGCTTGCCCTGGCTGTCCAGGTTCAGCGGGTTGATCTCCACCAGCGACGCGTCGGTGTCCATGTAGCACTGGTACAGCTTCTGGAACAGCTCCACCGCCTGCGCCGTCGAGCCGGCCGGCAGGCCCAGCGCCGCGGCGATCTTCTCGCCCTGCGCCTGCGTCAGCCCGGCCAGCGGGTCCACGTACTCGGTCAGGATCTTCTCGGGCGTGCTGTGCGCGACTTCCTCGATGTCCATGCCGCCTTCGCTGGAGGCGATGAAGGCCACCTTCTGCGTCGCGCGGTCGGTCACCAGCGAGACGTAGTACTCCTTCTGGATGTCCGCGCCTTCCTCGATGTACAGGCGCCGCACCTTCTGGCCCTCGGACCCGGTCTGGTGCGTCTTGAGCTGCATGCCCAGGATCTGGCCGGCCAGGTCCTTCACGCCGTCGATGCTCTTGGTGACCTTCACGCCACCACCCTTGCCGCGGCCGCCGGCGTGGATCTGCGCCTTGACCACCCACACGCTGCCGCCCAGCTTCTGCGCGGCCTCCACCGCTTCCTGCACCGTGAACGCGGGGTAACCGCGCGGCACCGGCACGCCAAACTGGCGCAGGATCTCTTTGGCCTGGTACTCGTGGATCTTCATGGGGGGCTCGCTGGGTGAGAGGAATCGGTCGCCGGCAGACCGCCCGTCGGGTCTACCGGACATCGCGGCGCGCTGCCTGGCGGCAACCGGCCGGGCGCAAGCCTGCCGGGCCGGCAGCGGCGCGAAAGCAGCAGAATTTATCATGCTGCAGCGCCGCAACCCGGTGGGTTCTGCGTATGCCGACGATAGCGCTGCGCCATCGCCGCCCGCACCCAGGCGGCGCTTGGCGACGCGCGCTCAGAGGCTGAGAGGATGTCGATCGTGACCGGGCGGCTTGGGGCGTGACGAGCGGGCATGAGCGAAAAACTCTCAGCCTCTCAGCCCCTCAGTCCTCGCCGGACCGGTCGCCGCTGGCGCGCAGCACCTGGCGCACCACCTCGGGCGAGAAGCCGCGGCCCGCGAGGAATCGCATCTGCCGCAGCCGATCGGCCGGATCGGCGGGTGCGTGTCCGAACTTCTTGTCCCACACCGTGCGGGCGCGCTGCAGCTCGCTGCGCTGCAGCTCGGCGCGCGCCTCGCCGTCGAGTGCCAGGCCATGCTGCTGCAACTCGCGCTCGATGCGCACATTGCCAAAGCGCGCCTGGCGCGCATGCACCCGGCTCTCGATGAAGCGCGCCTGCGACAGGTAGCCACGCTGTTCCAGCCAGCCCAGCAGTGCGTCGACCTCGGCCGCCGGGTCGGCCGGCTCGGGCGGGGGCGGCGGGGCGTCCGGGTCGGCGCCGTGGTGCACCGGCGGCCGCGACAGCGCGCGCAGCAGCTTGGCGCGCAGCTCGTCGCGGCTGTGCTCGCGCTGCGCCAGCCACTGCAGCGCGCGCACCTTCAGCGAAGGCGGACGGGGAGGCATGCGCGCAGCGGCGCCGGCGGACGGACCGGGCGCGCGGATCAGGCCGCGCCGTCCTGGGCCGGGGCGGCCTGCAGCGGCACGCCCAGGGCTTCGCGCACCTTGTTCTCGATCTCGAGCGCGATGTCGGGGTTCTCGCGCAGGAACTCGCGGGCGTTGTCCTTGCCCTGACCGATCTTCTCGCCGTTGTAGGCGTACCAGGCGCCGGACTTGTCGACGATCTTGGCCTCGACCCCCATGTCGATGATCTCGCCCTCGCGGCTGGTGCCTTCGCCGTAGAGGATGTCGAACTCGGCGGTCTTGAACGGCGGGGCGACCTTGTTCTTCACGACCTTGACCTTGGTCTCGTTGCCGATGACCTCCTCGCCGCGCTTGATGCTGCCGGTGCGGCGGATGTCCAGGCGCACCGAGCTGTAGAACTTCAGCGCATTGCCGCCGGTGGTGGTCTCGGGGTTGCCGAACATCACGCCGATCTTCATGCGGATCTGGTTGATGAAGATGACCATGCAGTTGGTCTTCTTGATCGTCGCGGTGAGCTTGCGCAGGGCCTGGCTCATCAGCCGGGCCTGCAGGCCGGGCAGCTGGTCGCCCATCTCGCCTTCCAGCTCGGCCTTGGGCGTCAGCGCGGCCACCGAGTCGACGACGACCAGGTCCACCGAGCCGGAGCGCACCAGCGCGTCGACGATCTCGAGGGCCTGCTCGCCGGTGTCGGGCTGGCTGATCAGCAGCTCGTGCAGGTTGACGTGCAGCTTCTGCGCGTAGGCGGTGTCCAGCGCGTGCTCGGCGTCGATGAAGGCGCAGGTGCCGCCCAGCTTCTGCATCTGGGCCACGACCTGCAGCGTCAGCGTGGTCTTGCCCGAGGACTCGGGGCCGTAGATCTCGATGACGCGGCCGCGCGGCAGGCCGCCGACGCCCAGCGCGATGTCCAGGCCCAGCGAGCCGGTGGAGACCACTTCCAGCGCCTCGACGGCCTCGCCGTCGCCCAGACGCATGATCGATCCCTTGCCGAACTGCTTCTCGATCTGGGACAGGGCGGCCGCCAGGGCCTTGGCTTTCTCGGTGTTCAGGGCTTTCACGGGTGCGTCCATCGCGGCTCTCCTGTCGTTGGAGCGCCGATGTTAGAGAAAAACTGGATGTCTGTACAGCACTGTTCGGATGACCAGGTGGGTGCCACCCCGCAACCGAGGCAAGGCCCGGGGCCGGCCCGGCTCGAACTGCCTAGAATCAATTGTCACAGAGGTGTCTCCCCGAAGGACGCCGGCCACTGCGGAGACAAGCCATGCGCATTCTCATCGCCGAAGACGACCAGGTGCTGGCCGACGGCCTGCTGCGGGCGCTGCGCGCCTCGGGCTACGCGGTGGACCAGGTCGGCAGCGGCAGCGAGGCCGACGCCGCGCTGGCCTCGCACGAGTTCGACCTGCTGATCCTGGACCTGGGCCTGCCCAAGATGCACGGCTTCGAGGTGCTGCGCAAGCTGCGCGGGCGCGGGTCGGCGGTGCCGGTGCTGATCCTCACCGCGGCGGACAGCGTCGAGCAGCGCGTCAAGGGCCTGGACCTGGGCGCCGACGACTACATGGCCAAGCCCTTCTCGCTGCAGGAGCTGGAGGCGCGCGTGCGCGCCCTGACCCGGCGCGGCCTGGGCACGGCCAGCAGCGTGATCAAGCACGGCCCGTTGACCTTCGATGCCACCGGCCGCGTGGCCTACATCAGCGACCAGATGATCGAGCTGTCGGCGCGCGAGCTGTCGCTGCTGGAGGTGCTGCTGCAGCGCGCCGGCCGCCTGGTCAGCAAGGACCAGCTGGTCGAGCGCCTGTGCGAGTGGGGCGAGGAGGTCTCGAACAACGCGATCGAGGTCTACATCCACCGCCTGCGCAAGAAAATCGAGCAGGGGCCGATCCGCATCGCCACGGTGCGCG